>RCMY010002166.1_pt1 | contig 17849 bp, 17 predicted proteins | sample 2041341 | NCBI WGS metagenome assembly RCMY01 (sample SAMN09708234, study PRJNA481090) | Marine sediment metagenome, whole genome shotgun sequencing project. | reverse complement strand
GCTGGTGTACACAATCTTTCTGACGCCGGCCGCCCTGGCCGCTTCAATTACATTGCGATGCTGAATGATTCGCTGCTCCGGCGCGTCCATGCCCGATACCAGCAACACCGTGTCGATGCCAGCTAAAGACGTTGTCAGTTCGTCGCGCTTGTCGTAATTGCCTGGGCGGACCGCGACTCCGAGGTTCTCCGCTTTGGCTGGGGTGCGTGCGAGGGCGACGAGGTTGCCTTTTCCGGCAACGGGAATGCTTGCGTTGACGATGGCTGCGCCCAGTTGTCCACTGGCGGCGGTGACGGCAATTTTGGGGTAGTGACCTCCTTTACCTTTCAAGCACATCCCGTTACGACCATTTTTGGAGGGCCGACTTTATGGCCGATTGAGAAAACCGAAGATATCATGGAGTGGTACGATGATTTCATTCAAACTGCGCCCGATGATATCAATGGCTTTATCATGACCATGATTATTCCGGAATCTCCATTTCCGGAACACTTGCACAACAAAAAGTTTTGTGGTATTGTTTGGTGCTATACCGGGGATATGGACAAGGCAGAAGAAACCTTTAAGCCCATTTTAGCGAAGGAACCCTTGTTTGCCCATGTGGGCGAAATGCCTTATCCAGCCATTCAGCAGATGTTCGATGGACTTTTCCCTACGGGGTTGCAATGGTATTGGAGAGCTGATTTTTTCAATGAACTGGGACCAGAAATTAGGACACAACATTTAAAATTCGGTTCCGATATTCCAACACCTTTGTCCCAAATGCACCTGTACCCCATAAGTGGGGCAGCAAGTAGGGTAGGAGCTACGGATACCCCTTGGGCCTATCGGGATGCAGCCTATTGCGGTGTCTATTTAGGGGTATCCCCCAATCCGGCAGATGCCGATAAAATTACCGAATGGTGTAAGGCCTATTACGAAGCATTGCACCCGTATTCGGCCGGAGGAGCCTATTCCAATTTTATGATGAACGAAGGAGAAGCACGGGTAAAGGCCAGTTATAAACATAACTATGAGCGATTGGCCAAGATCAAATCGGTCTATGATCCGTCCAATTTCTTTAGGGTAAACCAAAACATTGTCCCGAAGACCTCACTTGAGGTGCACGGTATATGAAAACCTTTACGCTAAAATACTTTCATGCCCGGAATCCTTAACAAACAAGCACGTACTTTTCGTTTTGCCCGACATTTCTGTTATAAAATCAAATTTGAGGTCCTCATCCATCCCGAAAACATTCAGATCTGCAGAAGGTGCGTTGCGAATGACCGTGTTGAAATCGCCAATGATAACTTCGGTAAGCGTCTCGGGCAATCGCGCCAAATTGATCAATAAATTCAAAAATTCCTTCGCATGTTCCTCTTCCTTCGCATCACTTATGACCATAACCAATCGAATACGTGCGCCCCAGTTCATTTTAAGTTTATAGGCCACGAGAACGGAAAGGTCGAGGTTTCCGATGTTCCAACCCAAATCCCATTTGGTTTTCCTATCGCTCACCCAAACATTGATGGTATTACGTTGGCCCAATCGTGCCATGGGATGCGACAAATACAAAAGCACACCTATTTCTAGTCGAATGGATTCTTTAATTATGGGACGCAATTCGTTTTCATAATCATCGTGATCCTGTAAATTCAGAAAGACAATATTGGGTTTGAAAAAAGCGCCCTGAAGCGCCTGGCTTCCATAGTTGATTCCCTTGGCAAATTCTTCCGTATGGATAACCGAAAAAGACGAAAAGACTTCCTTTTCCCGAAACGATGCGGAAATGGCCTCCAATTCTTCCGCCAAGGTACTGGTCTCGGAAAATGGCTCGATACCCAATAACTTGACCGAACCTTTGGGCTTGGCAATATTTCTCAAAAATTCAAAAGTCCCCTTCAAACCATTTACATCCCTGACAGGCACCATTAAATTGGCCTTCCAGGCACGCTGTTGCATTTTTTTCATTCCCCAGGTATGTTTGGCCGCCCATTCCGCAAACGAAACGAACAGGCCTGAACGTACATCTTCGAACGGGGTTTCCAAATTTTGTCGGGACAAATACCAATACACGATCAAAACGATCATGATAGATACCAGACTAATTGTGGGATTTATGATGAACATGGCAAAGATCGATGAAACCAGTCCGAACCAGGGAACCCATCGGTGAATTTTAAATACGGGCCGATAACTTATTAACCCAAGCCTTTGTTCAATAATGACCACAATATTGATCATGGCGTAGGTAATCAAAAAGAATAGGGTCACCAATGGGGCCACGGCATTCAAATTCCGTAATAACAAGGTTGCGAAAATAAGTACTCCGGTAACTAACATAGCATTTCTTGGCTGACCATTTTTGCTTTGACCGGCCAAAAAATCCGAAAAGGGGAGTACCTTATGTTCTCCCATGGCGAATAAGATGCGTGATGAACCGACGATAGAGGCTAAAGCTGAAGAAAAGGTTGCCCCGAGTATTCCCGCAAGTATCAAAGGCCCTATATAGGCCTTTTCTACCATAATATAATAGTCGTTCAATAATTCGGTTTCCGTAGCGCTTCTTGAGATCCAAAAGGCCAAGAGCATATAAATAACGAAACTTACTCCAATGGCCCAAAGTGTTCCGGCGGGAATGCTACGCTTCGGATCTTTTAATTCGCCGGACATATTTGCACCGGCCATAATTCCTGTGGCAGCCGGAAAGAAGACCGCAAAAACAACCCAAAAATTACTGCCGCTAAATCCGTTCTCGATAGACCCTTTAAATGAACCCCAACGTAGGGCATCGTTCGTGGGTACTGTCATAGAGCCTTGATAAACGGCGATACCAATTGAAATCAGGGATAGCACTATAATTCCCAAAATGATGAACTGTGTTTTGATGGCAAGGTTCGCACTGATATAGGCAATTGAAATTAGCAAGGCAAAAACGGTAACATCGACTACGAACGCGTTTTGGCCTGGAAATATGCCCAACCAACCTTCCCTAAAACCAAAAATATACATGGTTACCGCCAAACCTTGTGAAATATATCTGGGAATACCTAAACTACCACCTACTTCCAAGCCCAAAGCCTGGGAAACTATGGCATATGCACCACCGGCGCCAATACGGATGTTCGTGGTTATTGCAGACATGGATAGCGCGGTACACAGGGTAATCAAAAATGAAATGATGATGATCATCCATGCTCCTAGAAGTCCGGCGTTACCGACCACCCAACCCAAACGTAGGTACATGATAACGCCCAGAATGGTGAGAAATGTTGGGGTGAAGACACCTCCAAAGGTTCCAAATTTTTTTACCGTGTTCGATTGTTGCTCCATCAGAAGGAAGGGGTCGGTTTTGAGTAGTAAAATAGTGATTAAATACTTACCATATTCTATTATTTGGACTGATTTACTATTTTAATTGACGACAAATAGGATGAAGAAAATAAAAAAGAATCCAATTAATAGGTCGTAAGTCAGAAAATGGCGCCATCTTTGCCAATAAATACATTTTATAAATTTAATTACATTACCATGGGTAAAGGAACAGTAAAGTTTTTCAATGACACTAAAGGATTTGGATTTATCACCGAAGAAGGTGTTGAAAAAGATCATTTTGTACACGTTTCTGGATTAATAGACGAAATTCGCGAAGGCGATGAAGTCGAGTTTGATTTACAGGAAGGCAACAAAGGATTGAATGCAGTGAACGTAAAAGTTATCTAACACATACACGTCAAGTTTTACAAAACCCCATCGGTATCGGTGGGGTTTTTTTGTGTCCGGAATTGATTCCAAATAATCACTTAAAGATAAACCCATTTCTGAGTAGGGGTTCAGAATAAAGCGGTAGTTTTGCGCCTTCAAAAATAGCTATGAAACGTATTACTCAATATAAGAAGCTGTTCGGTGTCGAAAAAGAAATCGATCTTAAAACACTCAAGACAACCTACCGTAATTTGATCAAGGAATGGCATCCGGACAAATTTCAGGAAAGTGACACCAAACGGCAAGAAGCCGAAGGGCAAAGCCGTACTATTATCGATGGATACCATTTTTTGGTAAGTATAGCCCCCGAAACTACAGCCGCAAACTTGGAAGCCTATACCGAAACCATTACCAATTCTGGAATAGCGGATTACGACCTTAAGGGTTTGGTTCTGGAAATCACCTTTTTAGATGGTACGACCTACGAGTATTTCGGCGTTACAAAACCTATATTTAGAAAGATGGTCAATTCCAATAAATTGAATCGCTTTGCCAAGCGCAGCATCTATCCAAAGTACACCTACCGGAAATCAAAACGTACGCTTCAAGAGGTTTAACACTAGGGTAGGGGCGGGCAACAACTCCAAAGAAAACCCTACCCATTTTTAACCACATTTGAGACCAATACATTCTATGGCGAATAGCATTCGGAACCAACGCGATATTTTAGAAAAATTAAACATAACTGCACTGAACCCAATGCAGGAAGAGGCTATTGCTATCATCGGAAAAACAGCGAATACCGTTCTTCTCTCTCCAACGGGCACGGGTAAGACCTTAGCTTTTCTTTTGCCGCTTATTGACTCTTTGGATGCCGAATTGATGGAAGTACAGGCCCTAATTCTAGTACCATCCCGAGAATTGGCCATACAAATTGAACAAGTGGTCCGCAATATGGGTTCCGGGGTTAAGGTCAATGCGGTGTACGGCGGCAGACCTATGTCTAAAGATAAATTGGAATTAAAACATCCGCCCGCTATTTTAATCGGAACACCGGGGAGAATTACGGACCATTTTAGCGGTGAACGCTTCTCAAAGGCAAGCATTAAAACACTCATATTGGATGAGTACGACAAATCTTTGGAAACCGGTTTCGAGAATGAGATGAGCGAGATTATCCATCACTTGCCACATTTGACCAAACGCATTCTGACCTCGGCAACCCAGGGTGTTGCAATTCCCCGTTTTGTTGGCTTGGAAGCTCCAAAGATTCTAAATTATATAAAGGATAAAAAAGCAGCAAGATTGACCGTTAAGACCGTGGTTGCCCCGGATAAAAATAAGCTACAGACTTTGGTGGGATTACTGCAATACATTGGCAGCGAACCCGGAATCATATTCTGTAATTATAAGGATAGTATCGAGCAGGTGAGTGCGCATTTAGATCAACATGGAATAAACCACAGCTGTTTTTCCGGGGGTATGGAACAAAGAGACCGCGAACGTTCGTTGATCAAGTTCAGAAACGGCACCTGTCAAATACTGGTCGCTACCGATTTAGCGGCAAGAGGTATCGACATTCCGGAAATTAAATGTATCGTACATTATGAACTTCCTAGAACTGTAGAGGAGTTTACCCATAGAAATGGCAGAACGGCGCGCGTAAACGCAATGGGAACGGCCTATGTGTTACAATGGGAAAAAGAGTATTTGCCTGAATTTATTGAGAAAGATGAACCCCTAGTTATAGCTAGAAGAACAGCGCACAAGCCAGTGCCGGAGGATCAGTATTGGGAAACCCTATTTATTTCAGGAGGCCGAAAAGATAAAATCTCAAAAGGCGATATTGCCGGTCTATTTTTTAAACAAGGTGGAATCAACCAAGACCAATTGGGGGTTATCGAACTAAAGCAAGATTGTGCATTTGTGGCGGTTCCGCAGTCCATTGCCAGTGTCTTGGTCGAAAAACTGAACAATACGCGGTTGAAGAAGAAAAAGGTGCGAATCCACATCATGCAGAGTTGATTTTTTTTGGTACATATAACCCAGATAAAGAAATGCACAGAGAAGAAAAGCAAACAGACACATCCCATAAAATTTCATCCGAAGAAATAGATAAATGCATCTTCATACTAGAGCGGTTAGTTACGGATACCGATCAGATATTTGATATTCCAAAAGAGAAAAGAACCGCATTACTGAAAGCATCCGGAATGCTTTCCCGACCCAGCAGGGATGAGTTTTCACGTCGAAAAAAAGACGGGAAGAAAGCGGCCAAACGCAAAATGGCGGCAAGGGATAGGGTAGCCCGTAAAGAAACGGGTATCCGCAGCGCCCGTGAAGCCGATGTATTTGTAGCACCTAAACTTTTGGGCGGTTCCGATTTGGCAAATAAAGAACGGCAAGCATTAGCATCTCCCAGAAATTGTTATGTATGTAAGACAGAATTTACAGAACTGCATCATTTTTATGATACCATGTGTACGGACTGTGGTGATTTCAATTATGCAAAACGTTTTCAGAATGCAGATGTAAAAGGGCAGGTGGCGATTATAACCGGCTCCCGGTTAAAAATAGGATATCATATTACCTTGATGTTGTTACGTGGCGGAGCAACCGTAATCGCTACGACCCGTTTTCCCGTAGATTCGGCATTGCGTTTTTCAAAAGAGAACGATTTTACGGAATGGGGACATCGCCTAAAAATTCACGGACTCGATTTGCGCCATATTCCAAGTGTAGAGATTTTCTGTAATTATATCGAGCAAAAGTATGAGCAGCTTGATATTTTGATCAATAATGCCGCCCAAACGGTGAGACGTCCTGCAGGTTTTTATTCCCATTTGATGGAAAACGAAGAAAGGCCACTCGCATCCCTGCCAAAGTACGCTCGTGATGTATTGGCAGATCACATCGGTTGCCTAGACGAGTTGAAAGGATTGACATCGGGAACATCTTCCCATAAGAATATGCCGGTTACTTGGCATGGGCCAGAACCGGGTATCGGTTTAAGGGCTTCCGCAAGATTGTCCCAAATCCCCTATAGTTTCGATAATTCACTAGTTGCCGAGGAAGTGTTTCCCGTAGGAAAATTAGATGCAGATTTACAACAGGTAGATCTAAGAAAGACTAACAGTTGGCGTCTAAAGCTTGGGGAGATCGAAACCACCGAAATGATTGAAGTACAACTGGTGAATGCCGTGGCGCCCTTTGTTTTGTGCAATCGTCTTTCAGAAATCATGAAGAAAAGCAACACGGGCAAAAAACATATCATCAATGTATCTGCCATGGAAGGGAAGTTCCATCGCTTTTTTAAGGAAAGTCGTCATCCACATACCAATATGGCCAAAGCCGCATTGAATATGCTCACCCATACCGCTGCACAGGCATTGGTAAAAGACGGCATTTATATGAATGCGGTAGACACCGGATGGGTTACTGACGAAGACCCAATAGATTTAGCCAAGAAAAAAGAGGAATTACATGATTTTCAACCTCCTTTAGACATTGTTGATGGTGCTGCACGTGTCATGGACCCCTTATTCGATGGTATAAACACCGGCAAACATTGGTGTGGTAAATTTCTAAAGGATTATAGGCCTATTGATTGGTGAGGTAAAGAATTAGGCTGTTTTTTTAGTGTCATCCCCAAGATAAATAACCCGCTAAATTAAAATTTCAATAATTGTTTTTGATAACTTGCAAATCCCTAAATATAGTAAATTCAAAAAAATCGTAGCCAAAGCTTCTTTACTATTTCCATTTCTTTTATTGGGTTGGGACGTTGCTATAAAGTAATGTATTTGAAGTACTGGCCGAAAATGAGAACTTAGGTCGAGATGCCTGTGAATGTATTGGATTTACTAAAAGAATCGATACTTTTAAGGAATGGATACGACCGAAAATCGACAATACACTAATTTCTTTCCTGGTCGAGGGACACGCTATGTGCATTTTTTTTTCATTGTAGGAGCCTTATTTCTTACTCAAAAATCGGCTCAAGCACAACATTCCCAAGTTAAAAACGATAGTTTGAGCAATGCAGCTTTGATTCAAAAATCAAAGATTGACTTTTTGGAAAATATCAATATGTCCCTCGATTTTCGCATGAGCTTCAGAACCTATACTTTACGCGGTGGGGATAATGATTATCAAGGCCGTCAATTTGAAAATGGATTTACGGCTTTGGGAATTTCCGCCAAAATCCATGAAAAAGTACACGTAAACTTCCGGAGCCGTTTTAACAAGACCAGCGAGGTACAAAGTCTGGACCAACTCGGCAACAACATTGAACTGGCCAATATCACCATACAGGCCACCCCTAAGCTTCAAGTGCAATTGGGAAGGCAAAGTGCCTATTTCGGGGGATATGAGTATTCCTTTAAGGCGATGGAGGTTCTTAGGTACAACGATATCCAAAGCAATGCGTTAGCTTATGTAACCGGAATAGGTACGACGTTCAGTGCTTCGAAAGAACATAGTGTTGGCTTTCAAATTTTAAATTCCCGTACCGTTCTATACTCGGAAAAATATGGAGAGGATACGGCCCCCGACGTTCGTGAGCCCAATTGGCCAGTAGAACTCGTAGGGAATTGGCGGGGCAGCTTTTTTGATGGAAAATTACAGACTCGATACAGCCTAAGTTTCGCTCAGGAGGTAAAGGACAAATGGATTTCCTTTATTACCCTGGGTCATAAATATGAAAATAACAAACTTAAATTAATGTACGATTTTGACTATAGCTCCGAAGAAATAGACACGAAGGGACTTGCCACCGAAATCATCGGGGGAGAATTCATCGCGCAGGAGGTAACCTATGTTGAAAACTGGCTAAGGGCGGAATATAAAATTAACCCCAAATTCACCGGGCTTCTTTCGCTAATGACCAATACTACCTACGGTAAAAATGTTGCAAGTGCATCAAGCGGACGAGACCGCTTGCGAACGAGTTACGGTTGGATTCCCACCTTATATTATCGTCCCTTCAAGGATATCGACATCCGCTTGTTCGTAGCTTATATCGGGCGCTACTTTGAGTATTCCCCATTGGCTATAAGAGATTTGGGCGTAGGCAGTTACAATGAAAATGAAATTCGGTTCGGTTTTATCGCCCCGCTTCGAATTCTGTAAGACGGCAAATTATTAATATCGCGTTGCGAAGGTTCTATTTTGCGGTGATTTGTACTTGTCAGTATCAATTAATTCTTTTATTAAATTTGTGGAATGAGGATAGAAAATATCAAAAATGAATGGATACTATTGATAAAAAGATTCTAGTTACCGGAGCTACCGGAAAGGTCGGACAGGCATTAATTGCCGCTTTTCTTGGCGACCCAAATCAAAAAGGGACCCTAAGAGCGCTCTGCCATAAACGAAGTTTAACTCCCAGTAAGCGTTTAGAGGTTATACATGGTTCAATATCCGACGAGGCAACCGTGCAAAGGGCCCTGAAGGATATCACCCATGTCGTCCACTTGGCCACCACCAAGGAAGATCCTGATACCATTATGGATGTTGGTGTTAAGGGATTGTTTTGGTTATTGGAGAGTTGTAGGAAATCAAGCGATTTCAAACGCTTCGTACTGATTGGTGGCGATGCTTCGCTGGGACATTATTTTTATCCGTACAAAAGCCCGATTACCGAACAGCAAGCTTTTGCGGCCTATCCCGGATGTTATGCGCTGTCAAAAGTACTCGAGGAAACCATGCTGCAGCAATATTTCGTTCAATACGATCTTGATGGCACCTGTCTGCGCGCCCCTTGGATAATGCAGGGTGATGATTTAAAGCGGCACCTTAGCTTTGGGAAACAAGTGTTTGGCGTGCCCGAATGGCACAAAATGGTCACGGCCCAAACCGCGGTTGAACATCAAAAAAAGAGCATCGTTCCGCTGATGCTCGATATCAAAGGAACCCCGATGCAAAGAAACATGGTGCATCTGAACGATCTTGTTTCCGCTATACTCATCGCCATGGATCACGTTGATGCAAAACAGCAAACCTTCCATATTTCCATGAACGAGCCCTTTGACTATGGAAAAGCTGCCCAGTACCTCTTAAAAACCCGCCAGATACAATCGGTAAAGATGGAAACAGAATACCACTCCACATGGCTTGATACTACAAAAGCAAAATTTTTACTTGGCTGGCAACCGGACTATGGTTTGGAACAAATGATTGACGACGCTTGGAGAGAGAATGCGCTGTGATATTTTTGGTTTGTTATCCTTATTACTATATTATTTATAAAATAAAACCACTATAACTACTTTTGTTATTTGTCATTTAGTCCTATATTTTCAAAGAATTACATACGTTTATGACTATTCAAAATACATCCTATTCGATATTGGACCTTGCTTTGGTTTCAGAAGGTCATACGCTCAAACAGACCTATAACAATGCCCTTGAACTGGCGCAAAATGCCGAAACATTCGGGTACACTCGCTATTGGTTAGCAGAACACCATAATGCCGCTAATATTGGTAGTAGCGCCACTTCGGTTCTAATTGGCTATGTTGCCCAAGGGACAAATACGCTTCGTGTCGGTTCCGGCGGCATTATGTTGCCCAATCACTCGCCACTGATTATCGCCGAACAATTTGGCACTTTAGCATCCTTATATCCCGATCGAATCGATTTAGGCTTGGGTAGGGCACCTGGTACTGATAGAGAAACAGCACACGCCATACGCTCTGATTTTATGCAAGCCGCACATTCCTTTCCAGACGAATTGGAAAAGTTAGAAAATTACTTTGCCATAGAGAATTCAAGTGCCAAAGTCCGTGCCACCGTAGCAGAAGGGGTTGAAGTGCCCATCTACATTTTGGGCTCTAGTACGGATAGCGCTCATTTGGCCGCTAAAAAAGGCTTGCCCTATGCCTTTGCCAGCCACTTTGCGACCACCCATCTATGGAACGCGCTAAAAATTTACCGTCAGGAGTTTCAACCTTCAAAGCACTTAAAAAAACCTTACACGATGGCTGGGGTAAATATTATTATTGCAGATACCGACGAAGAAGCCGAACGTTTGTCAACATCTTTGATCCGTATGATAGTTGGTATATTCACGGGCAAACGCGATTATGTACAACCGCCAACCGCCATGACCTCTGAGTTCAAGGAGATTATGCTAAATCCCAATGTACATCAAATGCTAAAGTTTTCTTTTATAGGAAGTAAAGCCACCGTTAAAGCTCAAGTAAAAGAATTTATGGAGCAAACTAAAGCTGACGAGCTCATTGCCGTCACTAATATCTATGATGTGAAAGATCGAATACGATCTTATGAATTATTTGCGGAGATCATGAAGGAGTTGAATTGAAATTTGTTTTTAATCACATAAATCATCTTCTCACGATTTATAAATATTCATAGCGAAGTTAACACGCCTTTGCGTCCTTTCGTCATATAGGTAATTAGAGAATATATGCAGTTAGAACTTCCTTTCTCCCCAAATCGTTTCTAATTTTGTTTACTTTTCCATAATAATAAATGAGCAATTAAATGAAAACGACGATTATTTTTATTATTCTTAGCAGTATGTGTCAAAAACAGATGTCAAACGTTTACGATTTTAAGAATGCAAAGAACATAGCAAAATGGAATGTTGTGGACGATCAAGTTATGGGTGGTCTTTCTCAAGGAAAAATGATACTCAATGAGCATGATAATGGGCTATTCAAAGGCTATGTTACTACTGAAAACAACGGGGGCTTTTCATCCGTTCGCTATGCGTTCGGTAAAAAGGATGTTTCAAAATTCGAACACGTCGTTTTAAAGGTTAGGGGGGATTGTAAAACCTATCAGTTCCGGATTAAAAGTGATGCTTCCCAGCGCTATTCTTATATTCAGAAATTTAACACTTCAGGAAATTGGCAATCCATAAAATTACCATTTGACAGCTTCTATCCCGCTTTTAGGGGTCGCATTCTAGACAGACCCAATTATAAAGGAGAAGCTATGGAAGAGATTGCGTTCTTGATCGGAAACAACCGGAACGAAGACTTTTCCTTGGAAATTGAAAAAATCTATCTGGAGTAACCGGCAAGCTCATATGTAGAAACCCAAAAACAAATAAAATATTTTAGTATCGCCTTACAAGTTATAGTCGCCATAAGCATTCTCCATGTATGGCTGGTACATAATAAAAAAGATACGCGATGGCGAGGGGGTAATGCCACGAGTATCATCGAGGAATTTAAAGCCTATGGACTGCCCGTTTGGTCTTGTTATATTGTTGCTTTAAAAGTGGTGTTGGCCGTAGTACCGAAATAATACAAGGCCATATCGGCTGAATTCCTACCTCATTTGTGCCGGAAAAAATAGGCCCATCCACAAAGAAAATAACTAACTTAAATTTTATTTTAATCTTTTGTTTAATATTTTGTTAAAAACATTAAACATTTAAAAATACCACGTATCTTTATAAAAAATAAAACGTATGAGAACAATTAAGGTATTAAGTATTTCTATGATTTCAGGACTATTATTTATGGCCTGTGGCGAAAAGAAAAAAGAAATGAATGCAGGAGTCGCTGAAACTACGATGGAAACAGAAGCTCCGGTAGTTGAAGAGGTCGCACCTAACATCGTAGAAGTAGCTGCCGGCAATGCTAATTTTTCCACTTTGGTAGCAGCTGTTCAAGCGGCGGAATTGGTAGAAACACTAAGTGGGGCAGGGCCATTTACAGTATTTGCCCCCACGAACGATGCTTTTGCCAAATTACCGGAGGGGACGGTTGATAACCTACTTAAGCCTGAAAGCAAGGATGCCCTAGTTGGAATTTTAACCTACCACGTAGTGCCCGGTAAATTTGAAGCTGCAGCGGTTATCGATGCAATTAATAGCAATGATGGCAAATTTACGGTTGAAACCGTTCAAGGAGGTAGTATTGATCTGGGTTTAGAAGATGGAAATGTGGTATTGACCGACGCGAAAGGTGGAAAATCAACCGTGGTAATGGCGGACGTGTCCGCTTCCAACGGAGTGATTCATGCTTTGGATACGGTGGTCATGCCTGAGTAGAATGAAATTATGAAAAAGAAAATGAAGAGCCATTGCCCCATCAGCAGTGGCTCTTTTAATTCGTAAAGGGCCCAGACTACAAAGTGTAATGTCTTGGTTATGTTGAGCTCATATTAATACCGAAAGCCGTACGGGTTTTCGAAATCCCCTTTTACATACGGGTCAATTATTTTTGAAATAGCACTCATTTCTTTGAATTATTCCAGTGAAATTTATAAAAAATAGAAAATGTCACATAAAGTAGAAATACAAGAAATAGGATTTATTAACCACAATGTTTTACAAGTAAAGACAGAGCGGCCCTCCGATTATAATTTCAGTCCAGGACAGGCTACTGATGTGGCTTTGGATAAAGAAGGCTGGCGCGATGAGAAGCGACCGTTTACCTTTACCAGTCTTCCTGCAGATGGGTTTTTACAGTTTACCATTAAGGTCTATCCCGACCATGATGGAATGACCGATATGTTGCAGACTTTTGAACAAGGAAATCATCTATTATTGGAAGATCCTTGGGGAGCGATCACTTATAAAGGACCTGGGATATTCTTGGCCGGCGGGGCGGGCGTGACCCCTTTTATAGCCATTTTCAAAGAACTTGCCCAAAACAATACATTGGGGGGGAACAAATTGATTTTTGCGAACCGTAGGGAACGAGACATTATCTTGCAATCAACCTTTGAATCGTGGCTCGGAAGCGATTTTATCAACATACTCTCCGATGAAAAAAGTTCAAAGCACACACACGGCCATATTGATAAGAACTTTATAAAACAGCACGCCAATGATTTGGATCAATACTTCTATCTATGTGGACCTCCACCAATGATGGACCAGGTCAGGGAAGCATTAGGCGCACTTGGCATTTCCAAAAAGAATATTATTATCGAGGATTTTTCTTGACAAAAAATTACCACCATTGGTGCGTAACACCATTCAAATACCGAAAAACGGGCAAAAGAGTCCTACGAGAGATGTCAGGTAAGTAATGTACCCATCGGATATGGTTTTTCAACTGACGATGTCCGAAATCTAGGACTCTATATCTCGGAGGGAGTTAAAGAAGGTGAACCCGGTAGTTCTTTCGCGCCCGGTCCGTTCTTGGTATGACCCGATGGAATGCCAACGGCCAAGGTGTTTTTATTCCACGTTCGGCAAGCGGTAACTTCTATAGGCGCCGAAAATTCCAAATAGCGATAGAATCAAAATGACGCCTTCCGTAGAAATAATAGAAGCTACGGCGCTTATACCACCGGTGATCAATAGAACAACCCCTATAATGGTGTTACTGACGGAAACGTAATCCGTTCGTTTATTGCCACTGGCCATGTCCACTATATAGGTTTTCCGGCCCAAACGAACACCGCTATGTGCAATACCCAGCAAAAAAAAGGCAGTGGGATACAGCCAGAATATGGTTCTTACCGCTGGCACGAATGCTATTAGAATGAACATTACTATACCTAGGGTAGCTGCAATGCTTGCGGCAATGGCCATTACATTTTTACTGGAGACATCTGCCATTCTGCCCCAAATGGGCGCGCTGATGATTGCCGCAAGGCCGTTAGCCAAAATGAATAGTCCCAATAAATATCCTTCTTTACCCAAGTACGTTTGGGCAAGCAATACATAAAACGGTGCCGTAAGTGCAGAACACAATAGTAAGGATCTTGCAATGATAAAGTTCCTAAAATTGGCATCGCTCCGTACGATTCTTATTCGTTCTTTCACCTCTTTCCATCCGTTTTTACCTCCCGAAGTTTCTCCTGGAAACTCTTTGATGAACGCATAGATGATGGCCGAAAGCAGCCACATGCTACCGGCAAAGAAAATAGTATAACTGTAAAAGGTGACATCGGCCCCGTTTTTAGACGCATACATCAGGTAGAGGCCGGCTATCAAAACTAAAACTCCCGAAACAGAAACCGTATAACCCTTTAGTTTCCCTCTTTTCTTTTTAGCAATCGTTTTCCCCAAAACATCTTTAGAGGCAACGGAGCACAGACCACGGGATAAGCTAAATGACACTAAAAAAAGTACAATCAACCATCCTGCGTCAACGCCCGAAGTATAAAGCGTGACCAAACCTATCGCCATCACGCTCAGCGATTGCAATACGCTACCAAAAACATATACCCATTTGCGTCTTTCTTTACTTCTTATATAGCTTGCAATCAGTATTTGGGGAAGCATGGAGCCCGATTCACGAATGGGTACGATAAAACTTATCAGATAGACGGGTGCATTGACATAGCTCATTACCCAAGTCAATACGGTTTTGGGATTGCTCAGCGTATCGCCAAGTTTTGTAAAGGTGTTGCTGAGCATGATTAAAAAATAATTTCTCGGAGTATCGCGACACGCGTCTTCACTAATGTCTTTACACGAGCGTGCATCTTCTTCGTTGTTCAGAAAGTCATATAGCCGCTCTGCCCAGATGGTTTTTTTCATAGCACAAATATAAAGGTAACGGTGCACTTATTATGCAGCTCGACGATAGAAGGGGAGCGTAATGTGTGTGGAATGGGATTCTGTAGCAGTGATGCTTTTGAATTTATTGTCTCTGTCTTTCTGAAAAGCTATTTTTAGATAAACTATTTAAACTACTTTTTCCCAGGTTTGATCTGCGTTTAAATAGAAACTTCCAAGTGAACTGAAACTACATTCGTCAGGTGCGATAATGGACAAAAAATTCTCACCATTCTCACTAACATACAAATGATAGTGTTGACCTATAATAGGTTCAAAAGTGAATTTGGCATCGTATAGTAGTCTATTATCCTCAAACTCCTGCATCAACTGCTCATATTGTTCTTTAATTTCTTTAAATCGGGTTTGAACTTTATGGTTCAGTTTAGAAACGCTTCTGTTTTTCCAGGCAATACTATCTGTTGTTTTAATAACTGGAGCGCCAATATTTGTTGCGTATGGTTTTAAGTAGGCGTCATACTTTTGATTATCAGCATTATAAACAATCTGATCAGGTTTCTTTTTTAAGGCCATTTTACTTCAACTTGTCTAATTTTTTCATAATCTCTTCAGCTTCATAAACCTTTTGATCACTTAGTTTTCGGTTGGTTGAAGAAAGACTGTGTGCTTCTTTGCTTAGCTTTTGATATTGCTCGTACAACTTGTCTTTTTCTGATTTTTTTTTAAACAATCCAAACATAATAGTAAGTTTTAAGTGGTATTTCTAATATTAAAACACGAAGATACAAAATGTTTAACATTTCATCATTTTTGTTGAACAAAAAATACATTCTTCTTTAAAGTTTCTTCTTAAAAAGTAATGGAACACTTATTAACTGACTTACGGTAGGAGGGAAGGCAATGTGTTTACTGCAAAATTATTTTCAAATAACAGTACAGGAAAGATTATTTGCTATTTTACATATTATACTGCAAATTGATTACCAAGCCTCTATAATCAAAGCAGGACTATCAATCGCATACGGTTCCTGATTAAAATTTCCGTAGTAGTTACAATTTTTGAAACCAGCTTTATGTAATAAAAGTGCTAGCTCGTTTTTTAATAGTGGAAGCAATTCAATACTGTTTTCAATTAGTTGTTGGGTGGCGTTAACTGTTAAGCGCGTATTAAAATCAATCTTATTTTCTGATTTTCGATACCGATAATTTCGTTCAAAACTAATATCATCATTTTCTATGAGAGGTAACTGTGTTATGTTTTTTGAAAGAACTTTATCGTAATTAACTATTTGCAGCAATAATTTTCCATTTACTTTAAGTGCCGTTTTTGATTGTTGTAAAAAATCACCTATTTCATCTAAAGAATTCAAATGAACCAACGTGTTTCCAAAACAAATGATGCCATCTATTGAATTTTCAGCAATGAAAGTATTTAATTTAAGCATGCTAAGTCGTTGAAATTGAAGGCGTTTGTACTTGTCATCCTTTTTCTTTAATGCAGCTTGTATCATCTCAGAATCCATATCAATTCCGAGTACCGTTTTGTAATATGTAATTAACTCGAATGAAAGCGTTCCAATGCCGCACCCAATATCAATAACATCACAATCATTTTCTGGAATTTTTGATTTAATAAAATCAACTTGAGTTGTATTGATTTTAAAAATATGGTGGTAAAAAGGCGCTATTTGGTGATAAAAACTCATAATATTTAATTTATGATTAAAGATAGTTGTTAATCTACAAACTAAGCTTTTTGGGCTATAATGTCTTGCGTTATGTAACTTTGCTTTGGAAAAGCAAAGTATTTGGTACTTCACTTTCTTTGAATTTTTCTTCAAAAAACTCTCTCTGTAAAGGTAATGGAACCTTATTATTCGAGCCGACGGTAGGAGGGGATGTGTAATGTGTGTGAAATGGGTAATAATCTAGACTACTTTTAGAATGTATATAGCTTTTACTGGTTTTGGAACCGTGCCAACCTTCATCCCCCAGAATAAAACTTCATTCTAAAATATGACGGCAATTTTATACTTTGACCTTGCTTACTTCAGACCTGACCGAAAATGCCTTGTATTCACGTCCACTTTATAGAAAAACTTGGCTCTCCCATAAAATTCCTACAAAATACACGCTATTTCCCACCATTCATACAAAACGTTCTAGGGTATTGTCATTTTTGAAGTACTTTCCCATCTGTTTATTTAATTAACGACCTTACGATTTGCCATCACCGCCAATGTCGATTGAACTATTGACATGATTTCCCTCCTCCAGTTCTAAAATTTTGTTTTAGACTCCTTCTTTTATACTTAGAAGGTATTAACATTTAAATACGAATACCATGGCTACAACAGGAAACAATTATATCGATTTCGTTTCGGAATTAATTTACGGAGATTTGGGGTCCGGGGAGCTGGGAGCACTAGCTCCTGCAGGAGCAAAGAACCATATTCATTGGACACGTGATAATATTCCTTCATCGGGTGCTACCGTGGTAACTGGTGACGAGTTTCTTGAGCACCACCTCGATTATATGCTAAGCCTATATGAATCATGGCGAAGTAAATATTTTCTTCCTCCATTGAGACCATGGGATGGACAAAGCAGTATGGAAGCCGAACAATCGGCTACAGTACCCGGAGCTGGTTCCTTACCGGGCAATACGGATGTATTGGGAACCAGTATTCGACTTTATTATAACACC
>RCMY010002165.1_pt1 | contig 17851 bp, 14 predicted proteins | sample 2041341 | NCBI WGS metagenome assembly RCMY01 (sample SAMN09708234, study PRJNA481090) | Marine sediment metagenome, whole genome shotgun sequencing project. | reverse complement strand
GAACATTCTCGGACTTCATGTTGGCGATCGTCCAGACTTTGGGTTTCCGGGTGCGTGGTTGTACGCCGGCGAGCATGCCGTCGTACATCTCGTCGAGACCGATGATCCTCAACGCGTTGGATCAGAGGCTGCGCTGAAGCTCGAGCACATCGCGTTCTCCGCGAGCGGGCGCGCCGCGTTCGAGTCACGACTCACCGAGGCCGCAGAGCGGTACGAGACCTCTGAACCACCGTCGATCAACATCGTGCAATACAACGTGTGGGATCCCGACGGAAACCACCTTCACATCGACTTCGTCCTCGACGAATAGGGGATTGGATTCTCTTCGCCGGCAGCGATTTCGGCAGCGTCAACGCTGGCCCAGGTACAACCTGAAACCCTCCGCCTCAGCTTCAAAACCCAACGATCGGTAGAACGCGTGCGCTCCGTCTGTTGCGTGCCTCTTGTGCGCAAGCAGCTGGATCTTGTGACAGCCCGATGCCCGTGCGTCAGCCAACACGCGCGCAAAAATGCTGCGGGCCACTCCGTGTCGACGGTGCTGTGCAGACACGACGACCGCTTCGATGAACCCCGTGGGCCGGCACCCATAACCCAGATTCGGTACGACGACGAACAATGCGGTGCCCACGACATCTCCATCCAGCTCGGCAATGTACGTTGTCTGGTTTGGTGCCTGAAGCATCGTCTTCCATGTCGCGGACTCCGCTTCTGATGCGGTGGTCACCGCGGGTTTCAGGCCCTCGTCCGCGCGCGAGAACAACTGCAAAAGGGCGACCAGGTCGCCGGGCTCCGCGGCACGAACCTCAACCATGCGGACACAATCCGCTTACAGCTCCGCTACACAATCCGCTTACAGCTCCCCTACACAATCCGCTTACAGCTCCCCTACACAATCCGCTTACAGCTCCTTGACATGTCGAAGCCACAACCCGCCCCCTCGTCGCCTTCCAGGAACGTACGACTTGTGCCCAAGAAGCTGCTTGACCCGATCAGATCGCCCAGCCAATTCCTCGGTGGTGTAGTCGATGGGGCTCGCCTCCTCGGGCGTCAACCACCCAGCCACGACGCTCAGGTGCATTGCTTTGCGCCACTGGTCGGTCGTTCGGTTGGCGCCGCCACCATGAAAGACATAGCCCGAATACACCAGCGCGTCACCGGGTGAGAGTTCTGCGGGCACCGAGACGTCGTCGCCACGCTCGGACAGCTCGGCGAGCTTGTGACTACCTGGTACCACCCGGGTCGCTCCGAGCTCTTCGGTGACATCGTCGAGTCCGATCATCATGCTCAGCGTGATCTCGGGCGTGTCGGGCCAAGCCCGACTCACGTACTCCCACCAGTTGTCCGCATCGCGATGCAAAACCTGTGCAGCTTCGCCGGGGCCGATGTACATGACCTGCGCAGTGTTGAGCCAATAGGACCCACACCCCGGTAGAAGTTCAGCGTCTGCGAGCGTGGCATACAACACATTGTCGAGCATGTCGAAGAACACCGGCGACATCTTCCCGAGGCTCGAGAAACGGATCGTGGTCGCTCCGACGAATGCCGCCCCCTCTTCGCCCATTCCTTGGGTTGCCGAGCCGGCATCGAAACGCGCAGCCCACTCGTCGGCGGCATCGCCGAGTTCGGAAACGATCGACAACGGGAACATACCCTCGACGATCAGACCGCCGTCTCGATGCAGCACGTCGAGCATTGTTCGTGGATCGCCGGTGGCTGGAATGCGTTCGAGCGCCGACGGCGTGTTCGTCATGACAGTGGGTCTCAGATCAAGCTCAGAGCAAGGTCGGTGAGCAGCTCAGGGCCAGTCTCGGTGACAAGAATCTGATTCTCCAACTTCACGCCTTCGCCACCGACGCGGGGACCAACGAAACTCTCGACCGTGAGCACCATGCCGGGTTCAAGGACGCCGTCGTATCCCCAGTCGTCCCATTGTTCTGGCCAATACACATCGGGGTATTCGTCGCATTGTCCGACGCCGTGATACTGGCAGCAGTAGCGGCGATACTCATCCAACGGCGGCGACCAGGAATCGAAGGTCAGCTGTCGCAACGAGGTACCGGGGCGAAGCAGTTCGGTGTTGCGCTCGATCTGCTCGACGGCGATCGCGTGTGTTGATGCCTGCGCAGAGGTCGGTGTGCCATCGCCCACCAACCAGGTCCTCGAGATGTCGACCATCATTCCGTACGCCCCGACGAGGTCGGTGTCGTAGCCGAGCAGGTCTCCAGCTTCGAGTATCCGGCTGCTCGCTTCTTGCATCCACGGGTTCGTGCGCGGACCGGAGGCCAGAATTTGTGTCTCGATCCACTCGCCGGCTCGACGGATGTTGCCGGCGTGCAAGATCGACCAAACCTCACGTTCGGTCATTCCCGGCTGCATCGCCGCCCGCATCTCGCGCATCGTGGTCTGGCACGCGTGGGCGGCACACCTCATCGCCCGAATCTCGTCGGGGCTCTTGATGACCCGTGCCAGTTCCATCATCTCGGCGCCACTCCCCACCTCGATGCCCGCCTCGGCGAATCGTCGATATCCGACGAGGTGGCACTGGTCGATCGCGATTCGAGCGTTTCGGCCGGCGTGTTCGTTGACGACATCGAGTATCTCGTCGGCGAATTTGTTCGCTTGCTCCTCCCACCTCGGGCCACATTGAAAGTACGTCGAGCCGCGCGCCGGGCGGGTTTCGGTCACCACTGGGTTGTGGGCGTCCAAGAACTCGCACTCGTTGAACTCCCACACGATGCACGAGCCGTCGAGACCAACCCAGCAGTATCGAGCGGCGTTGTGCATCACCCAGATCTGCATGTTGGTCGAATCGGTGGCGTATCGAATGTTCATCGGATCCATGAGGAGCGCGCCGTCATAGTTCATCGCTTCCATCTGCGCCCGGACACGATCGATTCTGTACTGCCGCATGGCGACCAGATCCGGAAGCTCGAGCCCGTCTGCCAACCACTCCGCCTCCAAGGCAGGACCTGGACCGATCGTGAGGTGATGGAGATCGGTCGCTGCCCGATGAACCTCCGCCGAGGCGTCGGCGAGGCTGAGGGCGATCTTCGGGAGTTTTGGAGGAGCGGCGTCCGAGATGGCCATCGTGACAGTCTGTCAGACGTGATCATCCACGACATCGATCAAATACATTCAGATGAATGTTGACTTCACATTCAGCCGAATATATGTTGATCTGATGCCGCCCGCCACCAACAACTTCCTGACGGGGTACCTGCCATATCTGTTGCGCCAGGCGGACCAAACCTTGTCGGCGCCGTTCTACGCCGTTCTCACGACATACGGCGTCGGTCGTTCGGAATGGCGCGTCCTCGCGGTCCTCTACGAACTTGGCGAGCTTTCGGTTGCCGATCTCGCCACCCATGCACTGAGCCCGCAACCCACGGTCACCCACGCGGTCCGTCGCCTCGAGAAACGAAACCTCTTGACGAGGGCTCTGGGAACACAGGACAAACGCCAACGTTTCATCTCGATGACCCCGAGCGGCATGCAACTGACGAACACCCTCATCCACGAGGCCAAACAACTCGAGGACGGCCTGCTCACCGACGCAGGAGATCTGTCCGACCTCGTCGACCAGTTGGGGGACCTCATCGTCGCTGTCGAGCTTCGGACGAAACAATCAACGGAGGCAACTCATGCTCGCTGACCAAACGAACCAAGGTGCGCACGTATGACCTACGACGACCCGATCCCATCCGAGCGCCGGCCGTTCAACCTCATGAAGTGGATCGAACATCATCGGGCAGAACTCACTCCTCCGGTCGCCAACAAACAGATCTGGCGCGATGCCGACATGATCGTGATGATCGTCGGCGGGGGAAATGAACGCAACGACTTTCACGACGACCCGCGCGAGGAGTTCTTCTACCAGCTCAAGGGCGACATGAATCTCGTGATCTGGCCCGAAGGAGGCGTTGAGCCGCGCGACATGCCAATCAGGGAAGGTGAGGTCTACCTTCTCGCGCCACATGTTCGGCACTCTCCTCAGCGTCCAGACGTGGATTCGATAGGTCTTGTCGTCGAGTATCAGCGAGACATCGGCGAACTTGATGGATTCGAGTGGGCGTGCCCCAACTGTGCACACCTCGTCCATCGAGCCGAGCTGCAGGTGCAAGCAATCGATGAGGACCTGCCACCGCTGTTCGAAGCGTTCAACGAAGACCACGACGCGCGGACCTGCCCAAATTGCGGAACGCTGCACCCCGGCACGGTCGCCGTTCAACCAGGAACTGCCGGCAGTCAGTGAGCACCACGACCACTGCCAGCGCCGCAGAGCTCGACGCCGCCGACCCTCTCGCACAATTTCGGAACGAGTTCGAATTGCCCGACGGGATCTACCTCGTCGGAAATTCACTCGGAGCACTTCCCAAAACGGCTCGAGACATGGTCGGTGCCGAGCTCGACCGTTGGGGCACACTCGGTGTCGAAGGCCATTTCACCGGCGAGCTCGCCTGGAAGGATTACCACGAGCTCCTCACACCGATTCTCGCATCTCTCGTCGGTGCACACACAGATGAAGTCGTGGCTATGAACACGCTCACGGTGAACCTGCATCTGCTGATGGTGAGCTTCTACCGACCCACCCCGGCACGTCACAAAATTCTGATCGAGGCGCACGCGTTTCCGTCGGATCATTTCGCGGTCGAGTCTCAGATCCGACAACGCGGATTCGATCCCTCCAAGTCGTTGGTGCTGGTGTCACCGCGCGACGGCGAGGAAACGCTGCGAGCAGAAGACATCGTGTCGACCATCGGCGAACACGGCGACGAACTCGCGCTCGTGATGTTGCCCGGAGTGCAGTACTACACCGGACAAGTTCTCCCGCTCTCCGACATCGTCGAAGCTGGCCATGCGGTCGGCGCTGTCGTTGGATTCGACCTGGCCCACGCGATAGGAAACATCGAACTCTCCTTGCACGACTGGGACGTCGACTTCGCTGCATGGTGTTCGTACAAATATCTCAACGGTGGCCCTGGGGGTGTGGCCGGAGCGTTCGTCCACGGCCGCCACGTTGCCGACCAGACCTTGCCGAAGTTCGTCGGCTGGTGGGGCACGAATCCATCGAGCCGATTTGCGATGGACACCACCTTCGAGGCGATCCCGACGGTCGAGTCGTGGCAGCTGTCAAATGCGCCAATTCTCCCAATGGCGGCGCTTCGGGCATCTCTCGACATCTTCGATCGAGCTGGCGGTCTGGCTGCGCTGCGGTCGAAGTCGGTGCAGCAGATCGAGTTCTTCGATCGCCGACTCGCCGAAACCCTTGCTGGCCGGGTGGAAAACATCACGCCACGGGACCTCTCCGAAAGAGGTTGCCAGTACGCCCTTCGGGTGGTCAACGGAGACGGCAAGCGGGTGTTCGAGGAATTGGAGAAGGCGCGAGTGTTGTGTGATTGGCGCGAACCTGACGTCATCCGGGTGGCTCCCGTTCCGTTGTACAACTCGTTCGATGACATCGATCGTTTTGTCCGCATCCTCGATGGGATCGTCGCATGAGCGCAGATGGACCTGTCGTCGTGATTGGCGCCGGACCCGCGGGCGCGTTGCTGTCGATCTATCTGGCGCGCCAGGGCCACGAGGTCGTGGTCTATGAGAGTCGCGCCGACCTCCGACGAACAGACATCGATGCGGGACGTTCGATCAACCTCGCGCTGGCAACCCGTGGCATCGTTCCACTCATCGATGTCGGCGTCATCGAACGAGTGGATGCGATCACCATCCCGATGCGCGGCCGTATGGTTCACGCACTCGAGGACCCGACGCCCGATCTCCAGCGATACGGAACCAAGGAACACGAGGTCATCCACTCGGTCTCGCGAAGTGACCTCAACGCCATTTTGCTCGACGCTGCCGAGGCGACCGGACGAGTCACGTTCAACTTCGACAAACGTCTCGAGTCGGTTGACTTCGATCGGTCGCTTCTCCGGTTCGACGACGGCGCGACCGCACCGTTCGGCGTCGTGTTCGGCGCCGATGGCGCAGGCTCAAGAGTGCGACAGTCCATCGCCGACGCAGGCTCGTGTACGTACCGCACCGACTGGTTGGACCATTCGTACAAAGAACTAAACCTCCCAGCGAGCACACACGGCAGCTATCAGCTCGACGCCCACGCTCTACACATCTGGCCGCGCGGAGAGTTCATGTTGATCGCCCTCGCCAACCCCGAAGGCGACTTCACGGTGACGTTGTTCGCCCCGAAAGACACCTTCGACCGGTTGTCCACTCGCGACGAGATCAACGAGTTTTTCGATACCGAGTTCGCCGACTTCGCCGCCCTCGTCCCCGACCTGGCCGAGCAGTACCTCGACAACCCCACCGGATTGCTTGGCACCATCAGAGCCAACGGATGGAGCCACGAGGGCAGAGCGGTCATCGTCGGCGACGCCGCCCACGCAATCGTACCGTTCCACGGGCAAGGCATGAATGCCGCAATGGAATCGGTCAGGTCACTCGACCGACACCTTCGTTCCTCCCCCGACGATCTTGTCACCGCGTTCACTCGCTACGAAGCAGATCGCAAGCCCGACGGCGATGCGATTGCCGACATGGCGCTCGACAACTACATCGAGATGCGCGCCGGTGTCGTCGATCCGGACTACCTGGCGAAACGTACCCTCGCTCTCGAACTCGAGAAGCGCCACCCAACCCATCTCAGCCCCCGGTACAACATGGTGATGTTCTCGACGATGCCCTATGCCGAAGCAAAATCACGGGCGACCGAGCAGGCCAAGATCATCGCCGCAGCTCTCACCGATCCAACCATGGATGTCGATGCCCTCGTCGAGAACCTCCCGCCACTCCCCGACCTCGACCCACTAGCCGATCCGAAAGCGCTTTCCATTTCATGAGCCTGCCATTTGAGAACGACGATGACTTCACGTACGGCAACTACCTGATGATCCCCGAGCTGCTTTCGCTGCAGCAGTGCGTCTCGATCGATGACGACACCGGCAAACCCGAACACGACGAAACGTTGTTCATCATCATTCATCAGGTCTACGAACTCTGGTTCAAGCAGATCCTCCATGAACTCGACTACATCGTGGCGCTGCTGAACGACCACAAGGTGAACGGCGCAAGCCATCACCTCAAACGGGTGCTGAAGATCATGAAAACCCTGGTGGGCCAACTCGACGTACTCGAAACGATGACACCTGCCGAGTTCGCCAGCTTTCGATCGTTTCTCGCCAATGCGAGCGGTTTCCAATCGGCACAGTTTCGCGAGCTCGAGTTCCTTTTGGGCATCAAGGATCGCATTCAACTCGACTGGTTCACCGGCGAGGAAGGTGAGCGGCTCGCCAAACGGTTCGGGGAACCGACCATCTGGGATGCATTTGTCAACGTGCTCGACCGCGACGGCATCGCCGTACCGCGTGAGGTGCTCGAGCGCGACGTGCGCGAGCCGATCGTCGAGAACATCGAGCTGCAAGCGGCGATCGTCGAGCGGTACAGCGATGAAGGGTTTGCGGCACTGTGCGAAACCCTGACCGATCTCGATGAAGGCCTGCAGGAGTGGAGATACCGCCACGTCATGATGGTCAAGAGGACCATCGGCACAAAGATGGGAACCGGCGGATCTGATGGTGCGGCGTATCTCGCGACGACGCTGTTCAAACCGGCCTTTCCCGACCTCTGGGCGATCCGCACGGCATTCTGACGCCCCACGCATCGCCCTTCCCTGAATCCGACTGTTCGAAAGGTAATCCGCAGAGATGACGACGTACCCCGACTTACAGCTGTACATCGATGGCGCGTGGCGACGAACCAGCGTCGATCTTCCGGTCATAAACCCCGCGACCGAAGAGGAGATTGGACGTTTCCCCGTTGCCCAACCCGACGATCTCGACGACGCCCTCAAGGCGGCGCAGGCTGGCTTCGAAGTCTGGCGCGAGACTGCCCCGAAGGCCCGAGCCGATTTGATTCGCGAGGCCTCGGCGCTGATGCGCGAACGCCAAGACGAGATTGCGTATTCGATTACCGCCGAACATGGCAAACCGTTCGCTCAAGCGCAGCTCGAGGTGATTCGCGGGTGTGAGTTCTTCGAGTGGGACGCTGGCGAGGCGACGAGGATGTACGGCAGGGTCATCCCGAGCGGCCCCGGTGTGAAGTACATCGTCCATCACCAGCCCATCGGCCCAGTGGCCGCATTTGCGCCGTGGAACTTTCCGATGAGCCAGCCGGCTCGAAAGGTCGCCGGCGCACTCGCATCAGGGTGTTCCATCATCTTGAAAGCTGCCGAGGAAACACCTGCCGGCGCGGTGCACATCGCCCAGGCCTTCCACGACGTTGGATTACCTCCGGGTGTACTGAACCTCGTGTTCGGTGTCCCCGCGGACATCTCAAAACACTTGATCCCGAGCGATGTCATCAAGCTCGTCGCATTCACCGGCTCGACGGTGGTCGGCCGACACCTCACCGGTTTGGCGTCGGACAACATGACCCCTGTCCTCATGGAACTCGGAGGCCATGCCCCCGTGATCGTCTGCGAGGACACCGACGTCGAGGCGGCCGCACGAACGTCGGCGATTCGAAAGATGCGCAACGCGGGCCAAGTTTGCACCTCGCCGACAAGGTTCTTCGTGCACGAGCAAATCTTCGATCAGTTCCTTGAAGTCTTCACCGAACGAGCTGCCGAAACCGTCGTCGGCAACGGGATGGACCCCGGCGTCGAGATGGGGCCAATGGCCAATGAACGTCGCCTTTTGGCGATGGCAGAACTGGTCGAGGACGCCCGGTCGACGGGAGCCGATGTCACCACCGGCGGTCAGCGAATCGGGTCGGACGGATACTTCTTCGAACCAACCGTTCTGGCCAACGTGCCCGACCACGCCCGAGTAATGCAGGAAGAACCTTTCGGTCCGCTGGCGATCGTCAATTCCGTCGACTCGCTCGATTCGGCCATCGAACAAGCCAACTCGGTGCCCTATGGGCTCGCATCGTACGGTTTCACCAATCGCGCCGATTATGTCGATCGAATGGTCGACAGGGTCGAGGCGGGCAACCTCTCGATCAACACCCTCGAGGCGTCGCTGCCCGAGACCCCGTTCGGCGGGGTCAAATCGAGTGGATATGGACGAGAAGGTGGCGCCGAGGGCCTCCATCACTACTCGGTCGTCAAGAACGTCTCGCACAGTATTTCCATCATCTGAACGGAAGGTACCCGCACACATGAAGTACACGAGAAGTAACGCGAAGGACTACGCCCGATCCAACCTGACGGGGATCTGGGCTGCCGCGCTCATGCCGTTCACCCAGGATCACCGCATCGACGAGGACGGGTTTCGGGAAAACGTCCGACACTGGACCCAGGACCTCGGGATCGAGGGGCTCTTCATCTCGGGAAAACAGGGCGAGTTCTTCTCGATGAGCGTCGAAGAACGCAAACGAACCTTCGAGCTCGCGGTCGACGCAACAGGTGACGACGGGCAGACGATCATGTCGTGCTCGGACCAGAACCTGGACGTCGTCATCGATCTGGCGCGCCATGCAGAAAAGGTCGGCGCCGACTATGTCGTGGTCCACGCTCCCGCACTGCACTTCTTCACGGAACAGGACGAGACACTTCTCGGGTACTACTCGAAGATTTCCGAGAGTGTCGACATTGGCCTCGCGTTGTGGAGCCACCCCTCGAGTGGATACTTGATGTCTCCGGAGCTCTGCAATCGGTTGGCCGACCTCGAGAACGTCGTTGCGATCAAGTACAGCGTCGACCGTCCGATGTACGCAGAACTCACCAGGCTTGCCTCCGACCGGATTCAGGTGAGCACGGCATCGGAGACCGAGTGGCTCGACAACATTCTCGAGCTCGACTGGAAGCTCTATCTCTGCTCATCTCCCCCGTACCTGCTCCAAAGTGCCAAGGATCGCAGAATGAACGCCTACACCGAAGCGGCATTCGCCGGGAACGCCGAAGAGGCTCGGGAGATCAGTCGAAGTCTCGACCCTGTGCGGGCAGCACTCCGGGACACTCGGCCACCCGAAAAGCCCCATTCCCATCAGAAGTATTGGCAGGAACTGCTCGGGCAGGTCGGCGGCACTGTCCGGTTCCCGCTGCTCGAACTCACCGACGAGGAGAAGGCCATCACGCGCGAAGCATTCGAGCAGTGCGGCCTCGAGGTGTGAGCCGTCATGTCAGCTGACCCGCCGCTACGGCTGGTGTTGCTCGGCTGGGGGGCGATCGCACGTACCACCGCCGAACTTCTTCGCACGTCTCGGGTCGAGATCGTCGCTGTTGCCGTCAACGATTCGACCGAGCCCCGTGCTGGGTTGCCCGAGACAGCACGACTGATCGACGACCCCGATCAGTTGCTGACGATCAGGCCAGACGTCGTCGCCGAAGCAGCGGGTCGCAATAGTGTTGGCCCGTGGGGCCGTGCGTGTCTCGAATCGGGAGCGGATTTCATCGTGTCTTCGGCCTCGGCTTTCGCAGAACCAGCACTACTCGAGTCGATGACTGAACTCGCTCGACGAAACCGTGCACAGATCTTCATCCAGCCGGGCGCTCTCGCAGGTGTCGAAGCGCTCGCCGCCGCGTCGATTATGGGGGTCGACACGGTCGAGCACCGGATCATGAAACCCAGCCTGGCGTGGGTTGGCACACCAGCCGAGACACTGTGTGACCTGCACAATCTCGAGGAACCAACTGCGTTCTACAGCGCGAGCGCCGCCGAGACCGCGCTCGCGTTTCCAAAGAACGCCAATGTCGCAATGACGACGGCGCTTGCCGGCATCGGCCCTGCGGCGACGGTGATCACGTTGGTCGCCGACCCCGACGCGACGACGAACAGGCACGAACTCTCTGCGACTGGGGCATTCGGAAGACTTGCGGTCACGATCGACAACAACCCGCTCCACGACAATCCGAAGACCTCTGCGATGGCCGCGCTGAGTTTGGTCCGATCGATTCAGAACCGAGTCTCCGCCATCGTCGTTTGAGAGGCGCAGACCAGCACATTCGACGAACGGAGAAGACGGTCCGATCTCTATTGCTGGATTTCTACTGCTGTTGTCAGACCCCCGCCGAGGGTGCGAACGCGGCTCGCGGTGTGACCGTCGTGTACACGGTTGTGTCGTCGTCATCGATGTCCGATCGCATCGCGCCCTCGAATCCGTTTCCCAGTTCAGCGGCGTTGGCCTCATCGGTGTCGATGTGCATCTCCAGCGAATAATTCTCGCTCACTCGAATCAGCACATCGCCCAGAATCAAATCGCGTTCGCCACCAACGATTGCCACAGCGACCTCGTCCCCGTTGCTCACTTCGAAAGCAGCAGCGTCGGTGGGGGTCATGTGTATGTGACGTCGCGCGCAGATCAGACCCTCGTTCAGATGCACGATGCCATTCGGACCTTCGAGAGTGATGCGCGCAGAGCCTCGCACATTCCCCGAATTTCGCACCGGCGCGTCGACACCGAGGTGGAATTCGTCGGTGCGCGAGATCTCGATCTGATTTGCAGAGCGCAACGGGCCCAGGACGCGAACACCTTCGATGCGATCGCGTGGGCCGATCAAGTTGACGCGCTCAGCGCACGCGAACTGACCAGGCTGTGACAGGTCGCGAAGCCACGTTGGTGTGGCTCCCTCGCCGAACAACGCAGCGAACGTCTCTTCGGTGAGGTGACAGTGGCGGGCACTGATCGCAATTGGAATCGTCTGGTTCCCACTGCGGGGTACCGTGCGCGCAACGCTGCGAGTCTCGCGTGCGATCATGAGCTCTTCGTTGGTCTTGACCACGATCGCCTCGACCCGAGAACGTTCCGTGGTGATCAGGGCATGGTCGAGGTCGTGGTGAATACTTGCATCGGCATTGCGATCCTCGTCGAGTACACACCCCAAGAACTCGAGGCGCTGGAGAATCCGACGGCGCATGCTCGCGCTGTTCTCGCCGATTCCCCCGGTGAACACGATGGCATCGACGCCGCCCATCGCTGCCGCATACGCGCCGATGTACTTCCGAGCTCGATGCGCAAAAACATTGATCGCGAGACGGGACCGGTCGTCGCCTTCAGCAGCAGCCTTCTGAATCTCGCGAAGATCGTTTCCACGACCGGACATCCCGGCAAGTCCACTGCGATGGTTGAGAAGGTCATCGAGATCGTCGACATCGAAGTCACCACTTCGCAACAACGACAGCAACACACCAGCATCCACGTCGCCCGATCGTGTACCCATAACCAGGCCCTCGAGCGGCGTGTTGCCCATGCTGGTTTCGGTCGATCGACCGAATTCCACAGCACAGGCGCTCGCACCGTTTCCGAGGTGCATGGTGATGAGTCGAAGTTCGTTCAGGGGACGCTCGAGAAACTTCGCTGCGATTCCAGCTGCGTATTCGTGCGAGATTCCGTGGAAGCCATACCGACGAATCCCGTGTTTAATGGCGACATCCTGATCGATTGCGTAGGTGGTCGCCCGTCGTGGCATCCGCGCATGAAACGCCGTGTCGAACACCGCGACATGGGGCACGCTGGGCAGGGCGGCCGTCGCGGCGTCGATCGCAACCAGGCTGTAGGGGTTGTGCATCGGCGCGTCCGGTACATATCGCTCGATCGCAGCGAGCACCGTGTCGTCGATCAGCTGTGACTGTTGGTAGTCGGGCCCGCCATGAACCACCCGATGCCCCACAGCATCGATGCGGTATTCGCCGAGCGAGGCGAAGATGGTGGCGATCGCTTCATGGTGTGTTTCTCGACGATCGTCGACACTCTCGCCCAAACGTTCGCGTTTCCCTTGCAGGATCAGCCGCTCGTCGGAGGCGAACAGGGCATATTTGATGCTCGACGACCCACAATTTATGACCAGGACGTTCATCGATCGGAGCGACCGTACTTTCTGAAGCCGACCCAGCTGACGAGAACCAGGGAGACGGCCACGATGAGGTCGGTCCAGAAGTGATTCGCCGTGATGACGACAACAGCAGCGGTGACCACGGGATGCGCGATAGCCAGGAAACGCCACTTCGATCGAAGGATCCAGATGATGCCAATGGCGACCAGAAACGCCCAGCCGACATGGAGTGATGGCATCGCTGCGATCTGGTTGGCCGCCGATGCGATCTTCAGATCGTAGGGATTTGGCCCGAACACGGCTGCGGTATCGACGAACCCGCTGAGCATTCGGGGCGGGGCAAGTGGGAACACGACGTGGACCGCCAATCCCGCCGCGGTCACCGCGATGATCGTGTTGCGAATTCGTGCGAAGCGATCGCGGTGACGAAGCCACGCCCAACTCAAGAAACCAACGGTGACGGGAAAGTGCGCAGCGACGTAATAGACGTTGGCAGCCCGTAGCAATGTCGTTCTGCCGAGTAGTGTCCGCTGCATACTGAGCTCGCTCGGAAGGCCGATCACGTGCTGGAAATGCAACACGTCACCGGCGTTGCCCATCGCGGTCGCGACATCGTCGGAGGTGACGCCTCGAACGGCGCTGTAGGCAAACCACATCATTGCGAGCAGACCGATGTTTGCGACCAGATCGGCTCCCCGGACTCGGACGAAGGCACCCTCGGAATCGGTATCGGCGCAGGGGGTCTCGCCAGCCTCGACCAGGACAGTCATAGCTCTATCTAATCAAGCAAACGTCGGGTTGTGCGCTCACCCCGCGAACAAGCTGTTCATCGCGTGCGTTCGAAGGCACCAATCGCGGCCTCGACCTCGGAGCGATATCGAGCAACATTGGCCAATTTGACCGTGTCGAAACCACGAATCTGGTCGGCGAGGTGCAAGATCTGCGCAGCCTCACCTGCGTTGTCACGTGTGAGCCCACGAAGGATGCGATCCACCAACGCTGGATACTCCTCGATCAACGCACGTTCCATCTGACGTTCCTCGCTTCGACCGAACGGGTCCAGCCTCGTTCCCCGAGCTCTCTTGCCGCGCATCAAACCGGCAAACAGCTTCCGACCGACTCGTTCGGGGAGCGCCGTCTTCTTCGCACGTCCGAACTTCTTTAGCGTCGGCGGTTCGAGCATGTACGAGAAGGTCGCATCGGGACCGAACTGGGCCTCGATCTCCGTGCGAAGACCCTCGCGCAGGTGCAGCCGGGCAACCTCGTACTCGTCCTTGTACGCCATGAGTTTGAACAGTTGGACCGCCACGATTTCGGATATCTCCGAACCAAGCCCATGGTCGTGCTCGGCTTGTCGGCAGCGCTCGATGACGTTGACGTACGAGGTCGCATAGGCGAGATTGGTGTGCTCGATCAGTTCGGGAACCCGTACCTGGATGATTTCGACGAGAGATCCGGGTCCAACGAGGCGAGCGATCAGTGCTCGGGCGCGGGCATCGACCCGCACATCATCAACAGACTCGCCATCGATGGTGGGCTCGGTGAGGTGCACGAGTAGTTCGGGATCTTGCCCAAGCCGCCGCCCGAGCCGAAAGGCCTCGATGTTCATGTCGATCGCCACGCCGTTCTTCCTGATCGCGGCCTCGATCGACGTTGCGCTCACCGGGAGGAGGCCACGCTGGCTGGCAAGCCCGACGACAAGGAGATTCGCAGCAGGCTGCGACCCAAAAACCCGTCGTGCGATACCTTCGGCATCCAGCCAGGTGGTTCCACCGGGGGCCATCACTGTCTCGACGGCCCGTCGGAACGCTTCGAGATCGGGAAGTTGCACGTCGACATCTCGGACGGTGCTGCCTGTGGGCAACAACACCGAGGAGACCACGGCACATGTGTGGCCTTGTCGTGCACGAGACAACACCTCGCTGCTCGTCCCACCAATTGCATCGAAGATCAACATCGCGTCTGCCTCGTTCTCGCCCACCCGAGCGGTGACGTCACGAGCAACGGTGCTGATCTTGAGATTCGAGATCACCTGGCCGCCCTTCTGGGCGAGACCGGTCTGATCCAGGCTGAGCACGTGTTTGCCGTCGAAAAGAGCTGCCGTTGAGAGGATTTGACTCACCGTCACGACACCGGTGCCTCCGATCCCGACGATGAGCAGCGACGAGTCTTCGACAACGACAGATTCGGGCAGCGGGTCACCGGCGGGCAGAACGAGAGGTTCGTGCTCGCTGCGCCTGAACGTCGGATCGATCTCGACCTCGATGAATGCCGGACAGTTTCCGTCGACGCAGCTGTAGTCGAAATTGCACGATTCCTGATGAATTCGGGTTTTGCGTCCCAGCGCGGTCTCGACCGGGTGAACACTCATACAATTCGACACTCGGCCGCAGTCGCCGCAGCCATCACACACGGCCTCGTTGATGAATATCCGCTTCGTCGGTGTCGCCACTCGGTCGCGTTTGCGATCGCGCCGAAGTTCTGCAGCGCAGCGTTGGTCATACACGATCGCCGTGACCCCAACCGTGTCACGAAGATCACGCTGGACCGTGTCGTAGTCGTCGCGCGGCACAACGCGTGCGTTCGGAGCGAGCCGCTCGTCGTAGCGGTGGCCATCCTCGTTCACGACAACTGTGGCGACCACACCTTCGGCTTCGAGCAGGCGGGTGAGCCGTGGGACCGCCATGTTGCCCGCAGCATCTTGTCCGCCGGTCATCGCCACCGTACCGTTGTAGAGAATCTTGTAGGTCAGATTCGCTCCAGCGCTCACGGCCTGGCGGATGGCCAACGAACCCGAGTGGAACAACGTACCGTCGCCGATGTTCTGGAATCGATGTGGGGTGTCGACGAACGGCGACATCCCCGCCCACTGCGCACCTTCGCCACCCATGTGTGTGTGCCAATCCTGACCGCGGTTCATGAAACCCGCCATCGTGTGACACCCGATGCCACCACCAGCGACCGAACCCTCGGGTACAACGGTCGATCGGTTGTGCGGACAGCCCGAGCAGAAATACGGCGTTCGGCTGGCCAGATCGGCTCCCTCGCCCGCAATGAGGACAAGACGTTCGCGTGGCTTGTCCAGTGCAACACCTGGGAGCACCGCTTCGATCCGGCCGATGAGTGGCTGTCGAATTCGGTCAGCGGTCAGGGCGCCATCAGCAGGGAGAAGCGCCGCTCCTCCAGGAGCATTTTTTCCCGAGATTCGTGGCCTGTTCGCAAGGTCGTACAGGAGGTTGCGAATCTGTGGCTCGATGAAGGCTCTTTTCTCCTCCACGACCAAGATTTCGTCGAGACCGGCTGCAAATCGGGAGAGACCAGCTGGTTCGAGCGGCCAGATCATCGCTGGCTTCCACACACGAATACCGGCGGCCTCGAGCGCCCCTCGGCCGTCGATCCCAAGCTCGCGCAGGACGCTCAACACATCGGCGTATGCCTTGCCCGCCGCGACGATACCAAGGCGCGCGTTCGCCGCACCGATCGTTCGATCGAACGAATTGTGAGCCACGAATGTTCGAGCAGCATCAAGGCGCCGACTGAAGGTCTCGGCTTCGGCCTCCAGGCTATACGGCGCCATCAGCACGCGATGCTGGCCAGCCACCCAATCCCCCGGAGGTGTGGAGAGTGGCCCGATCCGGGTGGACGTCGACTCGACCGTTGCATATTGATCAGCGACATCGGTGTGGATCTTGAATCCGACCCACGACCCGCAGTACCGAGAGAGCTCGAACCCCCAGCGGCCCATGTCGAGAACTTCCTGCACCGAACCCGGATACAACGTTGGCATTGCAAGGTCGGCGAGCACACCCTCCGACGACGATGGGATCGTCGATGACTTGCAAGCCGGATCGTCTCCCACGACGGTCAGGACACCGCCGTTCGGGTCGACACCGGCGAGGTTGGCGTGACGAAGGGCATCGACCGAACGATCGATTCCGGGCCCCTTGCCGTACCAGAACCCGATGACGCCGTCGTACCGACAGTCGTCTTCGAGGTGTGCGAGCTGACTTCCCCAGATCATCGTGGCTGCGAGGTCTTCGTTCACGCCGCTGATGAACGTCACGTCGGCCCGCTCGAGTTCGACCCTTCTGCGTTCGTAGGCCTGATCGATACCTGCGAGGGGTGATCCTCGGTATCCCGCGATCAAACCGGCGGTACGCAGCCCACGCGCCGCGTCGGCGTCGTGTTGATGAGCAGTGACCTCGAGCAGAGCCTGAAGTCCGGTCATCGTGACGGTTGATTCGACGGCTTTGCTGGTCAATGCCATTCGCCTTTCTACCGCGCGGAGCCGTTCGATCACTCTCGATACGACGAGTTTTGCCGAATCGAGCCACTATGCACTCTGATGAGCGCACCACCAAACCTCGATGATGCACGACACGCGGTCGCCTGCGCCGAGGCGGTCATCGACCAGGCAATCGCGACAGCCAAGGATCTCGGATCGACCGTCTACGATCGACAAGTGTTCCTCTATGACCTGTCACACGCTGCTGCCGGTGTGACGATGTGTCGAACCGCCCTGCGCTACGCCGAGTTCGGTCACGACGAAGAGCACCTCGCAACTGTTTTCATCGGGCAGGTGATTTCACAACTGGGGTCGAAGCTGTGGTCAGCCCACGAAGAGTGGAGGGTGGCGAGCAATGCCATGGTGCCCGCTCGACCATTCGCCATCGCTGCCACAAAAAGCAGCCATATCGCCTCTGCTGCAGATCGGCAGCAACATTCGCATCTCACCGACGATCTGCAATTGGTTGCCGACACTTTCCGCAGGTTTGCCGAGGACAAGATCGCACCCCACGCTGAAGACATTCATCGACAGGACTGCGACATCCCCCAGGAGATCATCGACGGGGTCGCCGCACTCGGTTGTTTCGGATTGTCGATCTCCGAAGCGTACGGCGGATTCGCACAGGGCACCGAGGATGACTACCTGGCGATGATCATCGCCACCGAAGAACTTTCCCGCGCATCGCTCGGCGCCGGCGGGTCGTTGATCACCAGGCCAGAAATCCTCGCCCGAGCGCTCGAGAACGGCGGCACCGAAGAACAGAAGTCGACGTGGCTGCC
>RCMY010002392.1_pt1 | contig 17855 bp, 14 predicted proteins | sample 2041341 | NCBI WGS metagenome assembly RCMY01 (sample SAMN09708234, study PRJNA481090) | Marine sediment metagenome, whole genome shotgun sequencing project. | reverse complement strand
TCTTCCGACGCCTGGCCGATGAGTGACGCAATCCGCCCGATCTGGGACGCCATGCCGGTGTCGATGACCACGGCGGTGCCGCGCCCGCTGGTCACGGCGGTGCCGCGGAAGACCATGTTGGTCCGCTCCGCCAGCTCGGTTTCTGGCACGAGGACATCAAGCTGCTTTTCGACCGGAGCGCTCTCGCCGGTCAACGGCGCCTCAGACACCGCCAAGTTCGCCGTTTCGATCAACCGGCAGTCGGCGCCAACGGCGTCGCCTTCGGCGAGAAGCACAATGTCGCCCGGAACGAGTTCGGTGTTCGCGACCGAGACGGGCCGCCCGTCTCGAAGAACGGTGGCGTGTGCGGTTGTCATTGTCCTCAGCGCCTCGACGGCATCGAGTGCCTTGCTCTCTTGCCAGAAGCCGAGCGCTGCGTTCAACACGACGATGGCAGCGATGACGATCGCATCGATCGGCGTCCCTTCTGCACCATCGAACCACCACGCAAGGAGCGACACGACAATGGCGAACAGCAGGAGAAGCACCAGAGGATCGCGAAACTGGGTGAGCATGCGTTTCCAACCGGGCACCGGTGCTGCAGTCTCGATCTCGTTGGTGCCGAACTGAGAGCGTCGACGCTCGACCTCAGCCGTCGAAAGGCCGTCAACGGAGTCTGACCCGACGTCGCTGATGATCGTCGCGGCATCGCTGGCCCATGGCGTCGTTGGCACTAGGAAAATTCGGGTGGGTGCGCCGGCGGAGCCTTGCTGGCTGTCTTCTAGATTCATGCTTGGCAACCTTGATCGGTGGGACGGATCAAACGAGGCCCACGCGTCAACATGCGATGAGTCTGCCGCATCCCACTTCACCCCCGCAGCTGAGGCCCGGGCCGATTTCCGGCTGTGCGTTCAGCTGGTCCAGTAGTTGTTTGCAGCAGCGATCGTTTGAAACTCGATCGCCACGATCTGGCTCGCCTGCATGAGCTTGGCGCTGTCATTGTCGTAGTCGGGTCTGAGCTTGTTGCGAATGTCTGCGTCGGGCTGGATCGTCGCGATCGTCTTGCGGGCGATCATGATCGCAAGTTCGCGTCCTTGCGCTGGCGTGTCTGTGATCAGGGTGGGGATGAGATCATCGAACAATGACATCGGGGACCTTTCGTTCGTGGAACGGGAACAATGTTGGCTTGCGCTCGAGATGCGTTTCGAGCGTAGGCGGCTCTTGCGGCGACTGTTGGCAGAACGAGGGAACTGTCCTAGCAGGCACGTTCCGTAGGCGACGCGACCGGATCCGCCGATGGGGCGATTGGGTCGAGGTGGCCGAGATGTCGGCGCCGATGGTGATGCCAGCGCCGCTTGCGGTCATTTGACCAACAGGGATCGGTGGCTACAGAACGACTGAGAATTCGTCGATGCATTTTAGGTTGTGTCGTCTTCTCGCATCGTTGGTCATGATTTCGGGCGCGTTCTGGAGGATGCTGCTTCTGGTGATGGTCCGGCGTTCGAGCGGATCTACTTGTCGTATTCAGGATCCGTTCGGGCTTTCGCAACGGCACGCGGTGCTTCCGATCCGGAGGCGACCGCCAACGACGTGATGTTGAAGGTGTTCCGGAACCTCGCAACGTTTGACGGTGGCGAGTCAGCGTTCGTTGGTTGGATGTTCAAGATCGCTCGCAACCGAATCATTGACGAACTCCGAATGGCCAATCGGCGACCGAGCATTGTCGATGGCATGGCACCTCCCGAAATGTCCGCAGGCTCCAACGCTGCCGATGTCGTCGCTTTGGAGCGCATCGCAACCAACGACATGGTTGAGCTCCTGCAGCGCCTCACCGCGGACCAGTGCGAAGTGCTAGCCCTGCGCATGATCGCCGATCTAAGTCTGAAAGAAGTCGCCAAGATCGTCGACAAGCCAGTCACTGCGGTGAAGGCTGCACAGCGGCGCGGGCTGAGAGCGCTGCAGAAAGAAATCTTGGTCCAGGCGGTATCCCAACCGTGAGAGACGACGTTTATCGCAACGACATGGCATCACAGCTCACCGACCTTCAGCTTGAACAGTTGCTCGCAGGCAGGGTTGACCATTCGTTGGTCGATCACCCCGTGGCATCTGCTCTGACTGAGGGCATGAACACTCTCCGAAACCTGCCGGCCGCAACACCAAGTCCGGCACTGAGCGAGTTCGTTGGCGTTACGTCGTCCTCACCCACCCCCAATGCGAGTCCGCCTACGGAGATCCTCAATCTACGCAATCGGCCCGCTCGCCCAAGGAAGTCCAAAATGCTCAGTACATTCACTGCCCTCGTAGCAACAACCACCGGCAAACTGGCGCTCGGCGTCACGGTTGCCGCAGCCGCCGTGGGCGGTGCCCAAACGACTGGGATCGTCGATGTCGTTCTTGACAGCGCCAGCTCCGAATTCGTTGCCGCCGGACCCGTCCAAGACGAGACCGAGGCACCCCTTACCGCGATGGTGGGCTCGACTGAGCCCATGCAGTCGGTTTCAGCAGAGCAGGTACCGGCACCAGAGGTCGAAAGCGACCAGACCGAAGACGACGCCGACACCCGCGACCAGTCGGTCGCCGACCAGACGCTGACATTCCCCGTACAGGGCGTCGGGTCTGTGAGCGTCGTCGTTGCGGATGGCATGGTTTCTATGACGGGCGTCGCTGACCCTGGATGGACCGCTTCGGCTGACAACGATTCGGACGAAGATGAAGCTGAAATCCGATTCTCCAATGGGAGTCGGAATGTAGAGGTCGAGGCCGAGATCGAAGACGGGACTCTGCAAATCACTGTCACGGAGAATGACGTAGAAACGGAGTTCGTCTTCGACGCTGACGGCAACCCGATCGAAGCGTCTGACGATCACGATGACGACGAGTCAGACCACGACGACGACGATGAGTCGGACCACGACGACGAAGACGACGATGAGTCGGACCACGACGACGAAGACGACGATGAGTCGGACCACGACGACGAAGACGACGACGATGAGTCGGACCACGACGACGAAGACGACGACGATGAGTCGGACCACGACGACGATGAGTCGGATGATGACGACGATGAGTCGGATGATGACGACGACTGATCGAGCACTAAGGCCGTCGGCGCCGATCCATCTGGTTCGTTGGATGGATCGGCGTCGTCGCTGTTCGGTGCCTACGCGCTCTTCGCGTTCCTCGACTGGTCCCCATGAGCCTGAGGGTGCCAAACTCGCAGTCGTGCGTCATCACGACGAGCACTAGTAAATCCATCTGCTAGCTCTGGCCGAGCTTCAACCCGCCTGTGGGTGCCCACGACCCGGTCGTGGCCGGTCAAGCTGCGTTTCGGATCACCAGGTACCTGTCTGATTGCTGCTGCTCAGAGGGGTGCAAGCCAGCCCCGCAGCGGCGAGCCGGCCGGGGTGCGGTCAGTACTTCCCGTTTTCGAAACTCTGGCGGAACTCGTTGGCCCCCATGGCTTCGGCAACGATCTCGTTGGCCGCCCTCGCCGATGCCGATCGGGGGAATCCCATCAGGGCTCCCAGCTCGCCGAAGTAGTTGCCTGCCGGGATCATGGCGAGGGACTTCTCGGTGCCGTCACCGACCTCTCGATAGATCTCGACGTCGCCTTGTTGGATCACATAAACGAGGTCGGCGTGTTGCCCTTGTCGGAAGATGACCTCACCCGGGGCATAGCGAACCGTGACCCGTTCTGGCTCGACGGCAACCCCGCCAGGAGCCATGTGGACCACTCGATCCGCAACCGGCACGAGTCGTCCGTCATGGGTCGACACGATGATCACTCGGCCGTCGTCGCGAAGTTCGAGGAGGAGCCGGATGACCGCTTCTGCCTGGATGTGGTCGAGGTTGGCAGTCGGCTCGTCGGCGATCAGCAGGAACGGGTCGGTGACGAGACCACGGGCCACGGCGACGCGCTGCTGCTGGCCGCCCGAGAGCTGCGACGGCTTGTGCCCGGCCCGGTCTTCCAGCCCGACGCGGGCAAGTAGTGCATCGGCTCTGGCGTAGGCATCGGCTCGCTTGACTGCCTTGTCGATCAGCAGTGGCACAGCGACGTTCTCCCTTGCGGACAGCGAGGGAATGAGGTTGAAACCCTGGAACACGAAACCCACTCGGTTTCGTCGGTACTCGTCGCGCGCCGACTCCGATAGTTCGGTGAGGTCTGTGCCCTCGATCTCGATCGAGCCAGACGTCGGCGACAACATGGCACCGAGACAGGAGAGCAGCGTGGTCTTTCCCGAACCGGATGGTCCCAGCAGGACCACGAGTTCGCCCTGGTCGGCGGTGAACGAGAGGTCGTCGAGCACCCGAACGACGTAGCCGTCTCCCAGGTACTCCTTGACGAGATTGGTGACTTCGAGTGCGCTCATGCCGCACCTCCGAACGCTGCTGCAGGATCCGTACGACTCACCCGTCGAACACCGAACGATGCGGCAACCAGACCGACAAGGGCGGCCACGAGCGGCACCTGCCAGTAGGCCGATGTCGGGACATCGACGGCGAGCGGGAAGACCGGCTCGACGAGTGTTGCGATGATGGCGGCCACCACGGAGCCGAGCAGGGCGATGATGACGGCCTGGATGGCAAGTCCGACACCCAGGTCGCGGCCAGAGGCTCCAACAGCCTTCAACACGGCGAAGTCGCGACTTCGTTCGATCGCCGACAGGAAGATCACCGCGGCAACCACGATGGCGGCAACCGCCCAGAGCAAGCCCCGGATCAGATCGATCGATGCGATCGCCGACTCGATCGGGCCCAACGCATCGGCCGCCACATCGCCGGCGGTCAACGAGACCGTGCCGGCGGGAAGTGAGCCGCCCTCGGTTCCGACGAACGCCGTCACTCGCTCCCTGCTGTCGAAGGTGATGTCCTGGGCGACACCGAGGTCGACGAATGAGAAGGGCAGGCCGGCCAGAACCGTTGTGTTGCTCGTGATGCCGACGACCTCGAGATCGACGCCGCCGATCGAGATCTGTTCTCCGATCGCCAATCCGAGCGTGTCGTCGACCACGACTTCGTCGGGTGCGGTTGGCGCCCGTCCCTCATCTGGGCTCGGGCTCCCCGGGCCGCCGGCGACATGGCCGAAAATGACCGTTTCGGTGTCTGTACCGTCGGTGGTGATCAACGTGCCCCGCGAAACAACGACCGGTTCGAAGCCCGAGCCGAGTTCGTCGCCCATGGCGATGGGGAGTGCCGACACTGAGGTGATGGGTCCCGAAACTCCCTCGGCAACGATCCACTGTTCGGCGCCGATCGAATCGACCATCTTCTGCGACTCCGTCTGGAGCTGATGAACGAGGCCCGTCATCAAGAACAACAAGGTCAGGATCAGCGTGACCAGCAGCGTGACGACAGCGACCCGCGTCCTGCGATGCTGTAGATCACGAAGGGTGATCAGAAGCATGATTTGGTTCCTCGTTTCTTCCCGAGCGATACTCCGCCCACCAAGCACCAACACGATCGAACGAGGCCTCGTAGCCCCGAGCGCTGACTTCCTCGACTGTTTCGAAATCGAGCAAGCTGACACCCTTCAACTCGAGATCGAGGTAGAGGTCGAGGTCGCCGGACTCGACCGTTCTGGAGCGGTCCCGGGCCGAGCCGATCAGCATGGTTCGCATCAGCACGGCCACCACGCCGGGATATTGGTTCTTCTTGCGACTGATCTGGTTTCGTAGCGCCGACCAGCCCGAGACCGACAGGCCGTAGTCGCTTTTTGCCCGTGGCCCGAGGGGCGGTGCGACGTCGACGGCGATGATTGTGCCGATCGACGGATCGTTCGACACGAGGTCGACCGGGAGATTGTCGAGAACGCCGCCGTCGATGAGTAGGTCACCTTCGAACGGCACGGGGGGCAAGACGCCCGGGATCGCCACCGAGGCCCGGACTGCGAGATCAGTGGGCCCTCGACGGTGGTGTACCACCTGCGATGTGGTGAGGTTGGTGGTCACGCACGAGAACGGCAACCACAGATCTTCGATGTCGATCCCGCCCCACTGGTCCTGGATGTTGGCTGTGATCCGCTCGCCCTTGACGAGGGAGACAACAGGGATCGTGTAGTCGAGCAGGTCCTTGAATGCGGCCTGCGTCATCTCCACGCGTCGAGAAGCCTCGATTCGCTGGGCTATCGCGGCGGCGATGACCGATCCCATGGATGCTCCGGCGATGCGGTCAACCGGCACACCGTGCGCTTCCATTGCCGCGAACACACCGAGATGAGCGAACCCGCGGGCGCCACCGCCACTGAGAACGAGGGCAACGCCTTCACCGGCAGCAAGCCGTGCCAACCGGGCCAGATCGCCGCTGGAGTTGGCTGCGATGTGGTGGATCTCGTCGACGCCGTAGTGATCGCGCATCTCGGCCGAACCCGTTGGCTGTTCGGTCCCGGCCGGATGGTTCAGACCGAGCCAGGTCGGTGTGTCCTCGGGAACATCGCGCAGGACGGACCGGATGTGCTCTTGTTCGTCAGGGGTCGGGTCGGCGGAACAGACAACGACGACCTGGTCGGCGTGGCGGAGCGCTCGCTTGGTCCAGTCGGGATGATCGAGATGGCCCTCGAGCAGGACGTGAGCGTGGTCTGCGTCGGCCTGATGGAGGAGTTCAATCAGGCGAACGTCGCCGATCTCTCCCGGTGGAGTGCCCGAGGCGCCCGGTTGACCGAGCATGGAGTCGACTCGGGCGGCCGATAGATGCGCTGTCGAGTCGATCTCGGTGAGTGCGTTCACCATTTTGGTGGTGGTGAGCCTGGTGTCGAGGGGTGCGGTCACAACGACGCACGCCGATCGACCGATGCCTGAGTCCCCGGAGGTTTCGGATCCGGAGCGGTCGATGATGCGGCGAACCAGGGTCATTGCCAACTGGGGGTGATGGTTGGTGAGGGTTGCGAAATCTGTGCTGGAGAGGCGGGCCAGGCCGGCATCGCGCAACGCTCGCACGGTCGCGGTCCGAGGTCGATCCTCGAGGAGTCCGAACTCACCAATGATGCCGCCCCGACCGACTTGAACGGTGTTGGTTCCACCGCTACTCGCCACCGACATCCGGCCGCTCAACACGAGGTAAGCAGAGTCGGCCTCGTCGCCTTGGTTGAACAGGACGTCGCCGGCCTTGAGATGGAGCCAGCTCACTCTGGCGGCAATTGCAGCGATCACGTCGTCGTCGTCGGTGTCGAGTTCGCGCGCCAACAGCGTCGCGACGCGAGAACGATCGGTGCGTACTCTCGCCTCGGCCATGACGTTGGCAGCCTCTTCGGGGTGCCGACCGAACACTTCCTGGAGTTCGCCACTGTCGACGACGCCGACGATGGATTGCTCGGTTGCGCGAAGCGTTGCGGTTCGGCGTCCACCAACCAGAGCAGTGATCTCGCCGACCAGTGCCCCTGGTCCGTAGCAACCGAGCACGACGTGGCCGTGCGAGGCACCAACCAGCGCCTCGAGTTCACCGGAGACGACAACGAATGCCTCGCGGCTCTGCTCGCCCTCGGTGCACAGGACGCCGCCGGTAGGGATCGTTCGGATCGAGCCGACGCTCCGCAAGTCCTCGATCAATCGTTGCTTCGGCGTTTCGCCCACTCGTGTGCAATTCCCCCCGGCAGACCAGCGGCAACCCTATTCGCCCCGAAGGGTTCGTGCCCGTTCGTCACGAAGGGCTCGGCCTGAGCCGCAGGTCTTGTGCCGGCCGGGCTGATCGATCAGCTGCAGGATCCGGTCTGCGCTCCGTGCCAAGTGGGCTGGCTGTTGCACATGCCGGTTTGGAGAACTGAATCTGAACATCCAAAACCCTTTGTTCAAGGGGTTTTCCTTGTCGGGTTGGAGTGATTTGAACACTCGACCCCCTGCTCCTAAAGCAGGCCGGCCGCGATCCTCTGACCAGGGGAAACAAGCGAAAGCCCTGACCAGACCCTCTCGGCTGTGCCCCGCTAGACCCCGCCCGTGACCGGGATTCCCCGATGCTACGCGCACGTTTATTGCACGCCGGCAGGAGCGTCATTCGGGCAAAGCTTCCAAGCAACACGCGAGTTGAGCTGATGGTCGGCGCAGTGGACGTTGTGTCGCTTCCCGGCGACTTTCACGAAGGCCTCGTCGACGCACCAGCTGCCACCGACCGATTGACGGAGGGCCGGGTGGCGTCGATCAGTAGGGGAATGAAGTCGTGGTCCTCAGGCAGACAGGTCCTGGGCTGATCGCATGACGTCCGATGCGAGTGCGAATACGGCGCGGTCGTCGAGTGTGGATCCCAGCTCGGCTGCGCGGGCACGAATTTCAGGGTCGCTGATCTTGGCTGCACCGGCCTCGATTGCGAGGTCGATGAAGTCCTCCTTGATGCGCGGGCGGTCAACGGTCCCCGCATCCAACGTCACGAGTTCGTGCAACCTGTCCTCATCGAGCACCCGGTAAAGCGCCGGAATGGCCATCCGCAATGCGCCCCGGGCGCGAGCTTCATCACCGGCACGCCGGAAGCCTTGGAACAGGTCACCGACCAGCTCAATCGCTTCGGTCGCGGCGCCGTGTAGCGCGAGGAGTACGGCCAGTTCGCCCCGAGCGATGCTCGATGTCCAAGTCGACTCGACGCTTTCGGCGAGGGTGGCTGCGCGCCGCAGGAAGTCGATGGCCAAGAGAGGGTCGGCGTCGCGTCTGGCGAAGCCGTGCGCCATGTCTGCCATCGAGAGGAGAGACGGGTTCTCGGTGGTCATTGCCAGGCGAAGAGACTCTTCGGCTCGGTCAAGAGCGAGTTCGGCGTGACCGTCGAGACATGCGTGGATGCTGTTGTCGGCGAGCACGTAGCTGAGGCGATAGGGATCGTCGTGAGACCGAGCCCTGGCGATCTCGGTTTCACCATGTTGCAGGCCTTCATCGGTGTTGCCCTGGAAGAAGGCTGCGTGAGCAAGCACGTCGTGAAGCCAGCCACACGCGTCGCCGCCAGATGCCTCGGCGGCGAGGCCGAGGGCTGCGTGGGCTCGTGCTTCCTCGAAGGCGCCACTGATGCAGCAGCCCCAACCGGCAGTGGCGTGGACTGCGGGTAGGTGACGAGAGGTTGCGCTAGGGGAGGGCCCGCCGTCTGATGCCGGTGAGGTCAGGGTGAGCGTCGACTCTGCCCATGACCCGAGTTCGAAGAACTGGCGCCATTCCGCGTAGTCGTGCAATGCGGCAACCAGCCTCTCGGCGGAATCGTTGTCGGATGCTGCGATGGCGTGTTGGTGTGCTGCGCGGAGGTTCGCTAACTCGATGTTGATCTGCTGAACATGGTGGCCCTCGTCGGGTCCACGCATGTGAGCGTTGGCGCTCTCCGCGAAGTCGACGAAGTAGCGAAGGTGGGAGTCTCGAGCGTTCTCGGAGCCTTCGAGTCTGAGGAGTTGTTGATGCCCGAAATGGCGGAGCGATTCGAGCATCTCGTAGCGGGTGAGATCGCCATCGAGGGCAACGGTGACCAACGAGCGGTCGGCCAGTGACCACAGTGCTTCTTCGACAACGGCCTCGTCCTCACCGGCGACCTTGGCTGCGCCGGCGACGGTGAACCCGCCGAGGAATACTGAGAACTGTGCAAACCGCCGCTGCTCGTCCGACGTCAGCAGTTGGTAGGACCAGTCGATCGCGTTCCAGAGCGTCTGCTGGCGATGGTGGCGATCAGCGGTCGTACTCGTGAGCAGTTGGAATCGTTGGTCGAGGCGCTCGCTGAGCTCAGACAGCGACATCGAACGGCACCGAGCGGCGGCGAGTTCGATGGCCAAAGGAAGACCGTCCAATTGCCGGCAGATCTTCACAACCGCTTCGGTCGCTCGGTCATCGAGCCGGAGGACCGCGCCGTTCTCCCTGGCTCGTTCTGCGAAGAGTTGAAACGCAGGCGATGTTGAGTCTGGGCCGCCTGCGACGGACACACCAAGTGGTTCGACGAGCATCACCACTTCTGCTGTCAGGTCCAACGGTTGACGGCTCGTCGCCAGGACGGTCACACCCGGGCACCTCTGTCGGAATGCTGCGACGAGCGTGGCGGCCGACGAGAGGACATGTTCACAGTTGTCGACGATGACGAGCGCCGTCGCGTCGGCGAACGCAGCGAGGAGGCTTTCCAGCCGTGTTTTGCCGCGATGCTGGTTGACGCCAAGCGTGTCTGCCACCAGGTCGACGACGCCTTGGCCCGCCTCGATGTCGCCGAGCTCGCACATCCAAACGCCATCGCCGTAGCGGTCTTGGGTGGCACGCGCGACCTCGATGGCGAGCGTGGTCTTCCCGATCCCGCCAGGGCCGACAACCGTCACGATCCCGTTCGAACTCAGCTTCTCCGCCAACCCATCGAGGTCGTCGCTGCGCCCCAGCACCGATCGCGTCGGAACCGGGAGATTGCCCGTTCGCGGATCCCTGACCCCGGTGGACTCCGTGGAAATCAGGACGGACTCGAGGTCGGCGAGCGCCGACGTGGGCTCCAGCCCCGCTGTCTCGCGCAAGACCTGTCGGTATCGGTGAAGCGCGCGCAGCGCCTCGGGACGGCGTCCTGCTTGGTCGAGGCCGAGCGCCAGCCGACACCATGCGGTCTCGTCGATCGGGTGGGCCTGAGCCCACGACATCAGTTCGGGCAGGAGGCCACCGGCTTCGCCCGACGAAAGACGGATCTCGTGGAGCCGCGCCACGATGTCGTCCCGAATCAGCGAGATCTCTGTTGCCGCTGCTGACAGGAGCGGCTCGTCTCCCATGTCGGCGAAGGGTTCGCCTCGGAGCAGCCCGAGTGCCCGCTCAAGATGGTCGCGACGTGGAACGAGGTCCGTGACAGCAATCGCCTGCTCCTCGTCGCGGAGCCGACGGAACTGGACTGCGTCGATCTCCGCAGCCTCCATGTCGAGTCGATACCCGTCGGGATCGAGCACAATCCCGATTCCTGACTGCTTCAATCCCTTGCGGAGCCGCGTCACGAGAACCTGCAACGCCTTGGTGGCATCGAGCGGGGCATCGTCTTCCCACAAACCTTCGATCAGGCGGTCGGCACTCTGCCCGCGTGGAGCTGCTGCGGCCAACGCCAACAGGAGGAGTCGCTGCTGGTGGGCGACGGGTGCATCGCCGTCGGCTACGACGAGTGGGCCGAGGACACCGATGCGCACGTTGTTGGCCATGCCTGACGTTACCGCCCACTCGGGCAAGGCTTTCTTGCCGCGCAACCGCCGCGCAACCGGCGGGCAGGGCCCGACGTCGATGGTGAGTTCCAACCACTACCAAGGAGCAACGTCATGACATTGACCGACAACGAGATAACCGATCTGACCCGCCACAACATCGAGGTGTGGAACCGTTGCGCTGCGAGTTACACGTCGAATTTCGAGATTCTGACGGGAGGCGCCATTGCTGCGCTGCTAGACCTGGCGGGCGTTGGAAAGGGAACGTCACTCCTCGACATCGGCACTGGCCCGGGCACCCTCATCGGCCCAGCGATCGAGCGCGGCGCCGAGGTGTGCGCCATCGACATCGCCCCCGAGATGGTTGACCAGGCAAAGTCTCGCTTCCCAGACGTCGACATCACGACCGCCGACGCAGCATCGCTTGCCCACGGTGACGGGGCCTTTGATGCGGTGACCATCGGCTTCTGTCTGCATCACGTGGCCGACGCCCGAGCTGTCCTTTCTGAAGCGAAGCGTGTGTTGCGGCCCGGCGGGCGACTCTCGTTCGCGGTGTGGGCCCCTCAGGAGGAACTTGAAGCATTCGGTCTGGCGTTCGGCGCGGTCGTTGAGAACATCGAGTTGGGGGAGGTCCCCGCGCTTCAGCCGCCACCAATCGCCACCACACCGGCCGACTACGAAGATCTCCTCATCGAGATGGGGTTCGAACAGCCATCGGCCCGGGTTCTCCCACTCAGCTGGGAAGTGGCCGACGGTTCGTCCATGTTCATCGGCTTCGACGGATTCCTCGACCTGAGCAACCAAAGCCCGGATCTGCGCGATGCGGTCCGACGTAGCATCGACGACCAGATCAGCAAGCGAGTCGAGTCCGATGGTTTCGCTTACCTGCCCAACCCCGCCGTGATCGCAGCCGCATCCAAGCCTCGGTAACGATTCGGACTCGTCGCCGTTCGCAGTGGGACACCTTCTCGGGACACCCGAAGGCAAAGAGGCCGGCTTTCGCCACCCAGCGGTACTCGTCACCGCCCAACGGATCCTCGACGCCGAGCCATCGGTCGTGCACGTAGTTCCACTCACGAGCACCATCAGAGCCTTCGGATCCGAGATCACCGTTGAACCCGACGAGGCCAACGGGCTCGACGTCGTTTCTGCCGCCCAGTGCCAACACATTCGCGCCATCTCCCCGGGCAGAATCAATGGCGTACGAGGAAATGTCGGCGCCAGCGTGCTGGCCCAGCTACGTGAAAGTCTCGCTGTGCTTCTCGACCCTCCCTGACAACAGCGCGTTCGCAATGCCTGCTCCTGGCCTTTGGGGCGATGGCGCGCTTCAGCAAATTCAACGGTCCTGGTCACGTACTCGGTGGAAGATTTCGATATCGAGATCTGTGAAGTCGGCGTCAGCGTGGAGAAGTTCAGCTCCGACTCCTATTGCGGCTGTACCCCGTTAGGCCCCGCCCGTGACCGGGATTCCCCGACGCTACGCGCACGTTTATTGCACGCTGGCCCCGGGTTATCGTGACGGCCTACGCCGACAAGATGACTTTGAGGGTGTCGTGATCGGCGGCGTTGGCGAAGACGTCGTACGCCTCCATGATTTCGTCGAGGGGGAATCGGTGGGTGACGAACTTTTCCGGGGCGATCTGACCTCGCTCGATCTCACCGAGAAGCTCTTCGGTAGTGGTGGCGTTCACCAAGCCGGTGGTGATCGTGATGTTGTTGATCCAGTCGCGTTCGATCGGGAACGAAACTGGGGCTCCATGAACGCCGACGTTGGCGACACGTCCGCCGGGGCGAATCGAATCGAGTGCGGTCGAGAACGTTTCTGGAAGACCGACTGCTTCGATCGCTACGTCGACGCCGAGCCCGTCGTCGCTCATGGCCTTCAGCGCCCCGACCACGTCATCGACCTCGCCGATGTTGATCGTGTCTGTGGCTCCGAACAAGCGGGCCTGCTCCAACCGGAACGCGTTGCCGTCGACGGCGATCACCTTCGACGCATTTTGGGTGCCGGCGGTCATGATCGAGGCCAGCCCCACCGGCCCGGCACCCACCACGGCGACAACATCGCCAGCGGTCACCGCTCCGTAAAGCACGCCGATCTCGTATCCGGTCGGGAGGATGTCGCTGAGCATCACGCCCTGTTCAGCGGTCACTCCGTCGGGTAGGGCGATGAGGCCGTTGTCGGCGAAGGGCACCCGCACCATTTCGGCCTGCGTGCCGTCGATCAGATGGCCGAAGATCCAGCCGATACCGCCGAGGCCCTGGCAATGTGAAGGCATGCCGCGCTTGCAGTAGTCGCATTCGCCGCACTTGCTGACGCACGAGATGATCACCCGATCACCGACCTTGACCTTGGAGCAGCCTTCACCGACCTCCATCACCGTTCCGACCCCCTCGTGGCCGAGGATGCGGCCGTCGGTGACCGCTGGAACATCGCCTTTCAAGATGTGCAAGTCAGTGCCGCAAATGGTCGTCATGTCGACCCTGACGATCGCATCGGTCGGTGTGTCGAGCTTCGGGTCGGGCACCTCCTCCCACGCCATTGTTCCGGGTCCGTGGTAGACGAGTGCCTTCATGGTGTGCTCCTTTGTCGGTCATCGACTGTCGCCACTTCTCTGGCTCCAGAGTCCGCAGCATGATCGGACTACGCATGCTCCGGCCAGGGTCGAAGGTCGGTGCTGATGAGCTGCCGAGCTCTTTCAGGTTGCTGCGAGATCCAACCACTTCGGATCTGGCGACGTGAGGTGAGCTTTCCCCTTGTGCGGGCGATCGGCGGCGCCGATGGAGCGATGCTTTCGTGCGCTATTTGCACGTTTGTTGCACGGCGGAATTCCAACCGACCGGCCAAAAGCACGAAAAACCCCTTGTTCAAGGGGTTTTCCTTGTCGGGTTGGAGTGATTTGAACACTCGACCCCCTGCTCCCAAAGCAACCCGGCCGCGATCCCCTCACCAGGGGAAACACGCGAAAGCCCTGGCTGGGGTCTTTCGGCTGCACCCCACTAGACCCCCCTAGCGACCGGGATTCCCCGATGCTACGCGCACGTTTATTGCAGGACTGCACGACCGTCCTCCGGGCAAACTTTCATGCGAAGCACTCGAGGTGAGCTGATGGCCGGGTGACTGCCGACGGCGCGCTTTGTTCGCTCATAGCCCGAAGGTGACGTTGGTCTATGGTGAGTGTGCAGGTTTGGGGTGGATGGTTGCTGGGCAGAGTGCGGCCCAAGGATCTACCGGAAGGTGCAGATGTGTTGGATATCGTTCCTCGTGGGGATCTTCAGGAGTTGATGGCGGTCGAGTCGCTGAGTTGTGTTTCGTTCTACCTCTCTACGCACGCTTCAGGCCCAGCAGTGGCGGAGGGCCCGCTCCGGCTGAAGAATATGACCGCCGAGGCCACGCGCGAACTCGAGCGTCTCGGGCTCCGGTCGAGCGAAGCGGCTGAACTGCTCGGTCCGGTCGAAGCGCTCATCGATGACACCGAGTTCTGGACTCATGCCGAGGCTGGTCTTGCAGCATTCGTCGACTCGGATGGGTTGCGCCGGTTCCGGCTCCCGAGTCCGGTCGAGGACGCGGCGGTTTGGGTGTCGGATCGGTTCTGGATCGCACCCCTGTTGGCGTCCGTAGAGCCGCTCGCCGGTTTCTTCGTTTTGGCGCTCAGCGAGAACGAGGTCCGCCTGTTGCGGTGCGGCCGGTATCGAGTGGCCGAACTGGGTCTGGGCGAGATCCCCGCCAGCTCGGCCGAGGCGCTTCGTTTCGACGATCGCGAGTCGCAGCTGCAATCACATGGTGCCGACCGGGTGGGTTCGGGTCATGTGTCGGCGACGTTCCATGGTCAGGGGGTGTCCAGCGATTTCGATGATGTGGACCAGACGCGTTTCTTGCAGTCGGTCGACCGAGGCTTGAGCGAGATCGTCGGGGACGGGTCCGACCCGCTGGTGCTGGCCGGGGTCGAAGAGATCGTGTCTCGATTCCGGAGCTTGAGTAGCCACCGCAACATCGCCGATTCGTCGATTCGCGGAAACCCGGAGCAGCTGTCACCGAAGGACCTCCACGAAAAGGCGCTGCCGATGGTGGCCACGCATCTGACCGCTGACCAGATCGAGGCACACGATTCATTCGGTTCATCGTCGGCAACGACCGACGACTCTGTCGCCGACGCAGTCGCCGCCGCCACGAGTGGGCGGGTGGACCGGCTGTTCATTGTCAACGGCCGTCGGGTGTGGGGCTCGGTCGATCCAGACAACCGACAGATCGAGGAACACTCCGATCGCCGACCTGGCGATGTCGACTTGGTCGACGTTGCAGCGCGCGTAACCCTCGAAAACGGTGGAGAGGTGTTTGCTGTCGATGCGGCGGAGATGCCCGCCGACGGATCGTTGGCTGCGGTGTTGCGGTACTGAACGGGTTCGCTGTGAACAATCGGCTGGTCGCCGTCGCCTTCGAGCTCGACTCGGAGTGGGGCAGAGGCGCGGTGACCGTCGCAATCGCTGCTGCTGTGCTTCTGGCGGCGTGGATACTCGGCCGCGGTGTGAGCCGGGCATTCGAGGACCCACAGCAGAGCTACAACGCCCGCCGCTTGATCCGCACCGCAGCATGGATGGCCTGGCTGGTGAGTCTGGTATTGATCTGGCGCCCACTCGGCGGCAACCTCGCTCCCGCCCTGGGACTCGCCACCGCCGGCCTCGCCTTTGCGATGCAAGAAGTGATCGGCGCCATCGCAGGGTGGTTCAACATCACTTTCGGGTCGATCTTTCGGGTAGGAGACCGGATCCAGATGGCAGGCGTGCACGGTGATGTGATCGACATCTCGTTGTTGAAGACGAGGTTGATGGAAGTCGGATCAGCTGGCGGGAATACCTGGGTACAAGGCAATCAGTACACCGGCCGTGTGGTGACGGTTTCGAACAAGTCGTCGTTCACCGAGCCGGTCTACAACTACAGCAGCTACTTCGAGTACATCTGGGAAGAACTCGAGGTCGCCGTCCCTCACCACGGCGACTGGAAGACCGCATCGTTGATTCTCGAGCGAGAAGCCCGGCGGCAATCCGAATCCGATGGGGCGCGCCAGGCCATGGCGGATGTGCGACGACGCTTCCCCGTGCCGGCAGCGGAGGTCGAGCCGAGAGTCTTCGCATCGGCTGACGAGGACTACATGCGGCTTGCAGTGCGTTTCGTTGTCCCGATTCGCAGTGCGCGGTCGGTCAAGGACGACGTGATACGTCAGATCCACTCGAGTCTGGAGGACGCCGGGATCGAGATCATCGCCACGTCTGTGATCCAGCAGTCCACGAACGATTGGCAGCCTGTGTCACCCAGCGACACCAACGACGATGACACCAACAAATGAGTGAACCGCCCCGGGAATGTGCGTGCTCAACGTGGGGTGGTGGTCACGCCGACTGGGCCCGGTCGAGTTCGGCGAGTCGCTCGCGGTACTCGTCGGTTTCGAGCTCGCCCTTGGCGAAGCGTTCCGCCAAGATGCCTCGGGCGCTCGTGTTCGTGTCTGGCGCCGATGGCGGCTGGGATGCTTGCGTGGCGGAGCGGGCAAGCCAGACGATGAGGGCGACGAAGCCGAGCATCATGAGGGTTCCCCAAACCCACATCCAGCCGGCGTCCCAGTCGCCCATGTGGTTCCAGTTGTGAGTGTCGGCCAGGATTGATGTGAAGGCATTCATGTTGTGTCCTTCTTGTAGTCATGGGGTTCGGATCCGGGGGTTGGGTACGGGTCATGTCGACTGCGGTTGGGCACCCTCGAGACGTGGTGGGCGTTGCTCACTTTGTCGCGTGGCGGTGGCGAGCGCTCGGGGCGATAGATCGAGACGACGTAGGAGCTGTGCGTTGGCAGCCACCACGATGGTCGAGAAGCTCATGAGGAGGGCGCCGACCGCTGAGTAGGAACCCGATGGGGGCGAGGGCGCCGGCGGCGAGGGGGATGGCGAGGATGTTGTAGCCGGCGGCCCAGGCGAGGTTCTGGAGCATCTTGCGGTAGGAGGCCTTGGAGAGTTCGATGACACCGATGACGTTTCGGGGGTCTGAGGATGCGAGGACGACTCCGGCTGATTCGATAGCGACGTCGGTGCCTGCTCCGATGGCGAGACCAACGTCGGCACGAGCGAGGGCGGGGGCGTCGTTGACGCCGTCGCCGACCATGGCGACGGTGCGGCCGCGTTCTTGGAGTTCGATCACGGCTTGGTCTTTGTCTTTGGGGAGAACCTCGGCGAAGACTTCGTCGATGCCGAGTTGTTCGGCGACGTGGTGGGCGACGGCGTTAGAGTCGCCGGTGATCATGACGATGTTTATGCCTCGGTCGTGCAGGGCGTCCATGGCGGGCTGTGATTCGGGGCGGATTTCGTCTTCGAGTGCAAACGCTCCGACGATGGCGTCATCTGTGATCACGTGGAGAACGGCTGCACCGCGGGCCTCCCACTGGTCGGTGCGATGCGAGAGCTCGGCTGGTGGGGTGAGTTCGAGGGTGCGGAGCAGACTGGGGCCGCCGATGGCGACGGTGGTGCCGTCGACGGTGGCTTGGACGCCGCGTCCGGTCATCGATTGGAAGTCGATGGCGCTGGCGGGTTCGATCCGATCGGTTTCGGCTCGTTGGACGATGGCTCGGGCGAGGGGGTGTTCGCTGTCGGCTTCGACTGCGGCGGCGACTGCGAGGAGGCGGTCGGTGTCGCCGTCGACGGCGTGCAGGTCGGTGACGACGTGTTGGCCGGCGGTGAGGGTGCCGGTCTTGTCGAACAGGACCGTGTCGACCTTGCGCATCCGTTCCAGGGCGAG
>RCMY010002164.1_pt1 | contig 17860 bp, 15 predicted proteins | sample 2041341 | NCBI WGS metagenome assembly RCMY01 (sample SAMN09708234, study PRJNA481090) | Marine sediment metagenome, whole genome shotgun sequencing project. | reverse complement strand
CTGTCACGGCCAGCTCCGTATGCCAGGAGCACCACCGTGTCGCCATTCACATCTATTTTCGTATCGTTTTTATCGCCTGAATCTAAGGGAATGGTAAATTCTACAGTGGTCACGCCACCTGTTTCCGATCCGCCAACCAAGGTTACATCACTGGTCCCATCAAGCTTGGTGTCTGGTTTATGTGAATTTTCATCATAGCCAAAATCATCGTCTAATTTGACCTCTCCATTCTTGACATAACCAAGGATAAAATCGGCACCTTTCATTTCTTTTACGGGATTGAATCCGATCCCGACCCAGCCATCTGTCTCGGCGGTAAGTTTGACGGCAAGCGTGTCTCCCTCAACACTCCAGGCAAAGGCTATTTTTTTGTCCTTCACCTCATGAGCATATTCGACAGCCTGTAGATTTATGACCGTTGCACACAATATCACGCCGATTCCGAGGATCATTTTTTGAACGTTTCTTACTTGCATACTTTCTCCTTTTTTTAAGCTTGGGACAACTTTCAAAAATATTCTCAGCTACCTAATCTATACACTCTTCTGACTTACTGAACCATTTTTATAAGGGAACAAGACGATAATGCCATTTTGTTTGTTTTGGCAAACTGCAATCTGTTGTAGCCTGTTGCTTTGAAAGTTCATTGTGTATTACACGAGGAATTAAGGTAGCATACTCTTTGTAATTAGCAAAGATTCTTCGGTTTGTTGTTATATGTTGACGGCTGAAAATGATTCTTTTTAGTATAGAACTGTATAAACATTTGCAGACCAGCCAATCTGTGGTTATTCTAGGCGACGAAAGTTTCTATAACGGCGCCAGTCTTGTCACAGATCCTGTTTACATTGTATCAAATATCTCTTAGCATGATATTTTCAATGAGGATACAGGATATAGGATATTGGCTGGAACTTATTCATTCATACAGGAGGAAAACGAATGTCCAAAAAATTGGGAGTATACAAGTGCGAAATCTGCGGTAACATTGCTGAAATTCTTACTGCTGGTGGTGCAGAGATAATGTGTTGCGGCCAGCAAATGACCATACAAAAAGAAAACACAACCGACGCAGCAGTAGAAAAACATATCCCCACCCTGGAAAAACGTGATGGAGGCTGGCAGGTGAATGTCGGCTCCGTGGATCATCCAATGACCGATGCCCATTTTATTGAATGGATCGAACTCTCTGCAGGTGATGCCGTATATCGCCAATTCCTTAGCCCATCTGATAAACCTGCGGCTTTTTTCCCGTGCCCAGCCGATGCTGTAACTGCCCGTGCCTATTGCAATCTGCACGGACTTTGGAAAAAATAATTTTCCGCCTTCTGTTGACCGGTTTTTATCCGGTCAACAGTCTCATTCAGAGCTTTCCCCCCGCCCTTTTTTACCCTGCCCTTCCCGCTCGCAAGCCATCTCTGCCATCTTGACAACTGCATACTTCACGTCTAATTTGCTATTGGACGACCTATTTTAGAGCATGTAAAGAAAAGGAACGCATATGGACACGAATACCTACCGCATCGAAAAAGACAGTATGGGCGAAGTCCGAGTAGTAGCTACTGCACTCTATGGCGCCCAGACCCAAAGAGCCGTAGAAAATTTTACCATTTCAGCACAGCCACTGCCCTGGCGTTTTATTAAAGCGATTCTCATCATCAAATCAGCCGCAGCCGCAGCCAATGAAGAACTCGGCTTGCTGACAGCTCATGAAGCACAACTCATAAGTGATGCGGTAGACGAACTGCAGAAAGAAAAACCGATCGATCAGTTCCCAGTATCAATTTTCCAGACGGGATCGGGGACCAGCACCAACATGAACGTCAACGAGGTCATTGTTGGCCTGGTACGCAAAAAAGGCGTAGAACTGTCAGCCAACGATCAGGTGAATCTCAGTCAAAGCAGCAACGACGTGATCCCCACTGCTCTTCAGGTGTCGGCAGTTTGTGCTGCGACTCAATCACTCCTGCCCGCCCTTTTCGAACTCGCTGCAATTATTCGTACCTTCGGTGCGGATCATTGCGATATCATTAAAACGGGCCGAACCCATCTGATGGACGCACTGCCCATTCGACTGCAGGCAGAGTTGGAAGGCTGGGCCACACAGATCGATGAGTGTAGAGAACGGATCGAATCTGCTCTGGCTAGAATGAGCCGTCTCCCGTTAGGCGGTACAGCAGTTGGCAGTGGCGTCAACTGTCATCCAGATTTCGCGGCCAAGGCGATAGCCCATATCAACACAACGACAGATCAAACTTTCACCCAGGCACCTTCGCGTTATAAAGGAATGAGTAGTCTCGACACCGTGGTGGAGTATTCCGGTCATCTGAAAACCTGTGCAATTGCCCTCAGCAAAATTGCCAACGACCTCAGGTGGATGAACTCCGGTCCGCTCACCGGCCTTGGAGAAATAAAACTGCCGGCTCTGCAACCGGGATCAAGCATCATGCCAGCGAAGGTCAATCCGGTTATCCCGGAAGCGGTCTGTATGGCTGCAGCGCAGGTTGTTGGTAACGACACCACCATCAATCTGGCGGCCATGGGGGGGAATTTTCAATTAAATACTATGCTGCCGCTTGCTGCAAACGCTATTCTTCACTCCATTGAGCTCTTGACGGGAAGTGCCCGTTCGCTAGGAAACAAGGCCATAAAAAACATGACTGTGAATAGTCAGGTCTTTGCACACGCGCTCTCCCTCAACCCTATCCTGGTCACTTCGCTCAATCCCGTTATCGGCTACCTGAAAGCTGCAGAAATTGGCAAGATAGCCCAAAAAGAAGGTCGAACTGTTTTTGACGTAGCCCTGGAACGGACGGATATCCCTCGGGAGCAATTGCAGCAGTTACTGGATCCCAAAAACCTTGCCGATGGCGGCAGGAATACTTGAAAAGTTGAGGAGCAGGATAAGTGAGTACCTGTTTACTGAGGTCTGCGGAGTTTTGCCTTAAAGCACAACGCAATGAGCTGCTTAAGATAAGCGAAAGCTACCCGATAATTCATCTTTGAGCACCCGTAATCGCGATCTCTAAACTCGATAGGAACTTCAGTAACCCGAATATCTTTGCCATATTCCGCCAATATTGCCAAACCAATCTTAAAGCCGGGGACGGAATCGGATAAATCGGTCAGAAGTCTGCGTTCTACGGCGAAGAAACCGGCCAGAGGATCTTTGACGCTGCAGAACAAAAGCGCTGGCAGAGTGGCGATCCTTGACGACAGTCTTCGAAAAAAAGGCCAGTCGGGCAAAGAACCTCCCTGTACATATCTGCTGCCAATAACCATATCATGCGTCCCATCAGTAAGCGGTTGAAGGAGATTTGGGATAGTTTCCGGAGGGTGGCTGAGGTCTGCATCCATTACTAATATATACAAAGCATCGGTATACCGAGCACCGGCTATGACAGCGGCAGCCAATCCCATATCAAAATCCTGTTGGAGAAGACGCACGGGTGCTTTTTCCTGCCAGGCAAGTACCCGTTCGCAGGTTGCATCGCTGGAGGCTGAATCAACAAAGAGAATATCAAAATCGAGATTGCCTGCTTGCCTGACGCACACAATTCTCTCGAGTAGCAGATCAATATTCTCTGCTTCATTGAGCGTGGGGACTATAATAGTAATTGTCGCCAATAGAATTTTCTCACCTCGTGAAAAATGATCAGTATCCTGCGTCCCGTGATGTACTCCTGACTACTATACTCCATCCATAACTTTTTCCTACTCGAATGAAAAATATATACAGGGAAATTATGAGTAATTGGATGACGAATGCCTGTTTGTTTCGTTTTCGATGTGCCTCACGAGTAATTCTATCGAGGATAAAAGAGCCATACAGTATTTTTTCACGAACAGGCGATTATTAGAGAACTGTTTCCTCCTCAAGGCGCTTAAACGAGAACATATTCACGTTTATTCGAATTAGGCAGAATATTATTCTTGACACGCTCGATTTAGAGGATATATTTGCTAAGAAACAAGGAGGAAACACGTTGGACTCAATCAGTCTTGAAATTTTAAATATCCTGCAGGAAAAGGCTCGTATTCCCAATATCGAAGTTTCCCGACAGGTCGGCCTGGCTCCCTCAGCCGTCCTGGAACGGATTCGCAAGATGGAAAAACAGGGGATTATCAATGGCTATGAGGTACGGCTTAATCCTGAGCGTTTCAACAGCGCCCAGGTAGCCTTTGTCCATATAAAAACCAGCGCTGCACTGGCTGACAAGGTCGGTATCGCGCTCTCGTTAATTCCTGAGATTCAGGAAGTTCACTTCGTCTCTGGCAGCGATTGCTATCTCATAAAAATACGCAGTGCCGATACCACAACCCTGGGTCAGTTGTTGCAAGAGAACATTACCACAATAGAAGGTGTTCTCTCCACCAGTACCGAAACGGTACTCTCGACTATTAAAGAAACCAGTCGAATACTCATCCCAAAATCCATATAAATTCCACAAGAGGAAGCAGTCTCATGCCAATGTCACAAGCCTATAAAGATCGTCTATTTCCCGTATTAGAGCAGATTGTCGGTCATTACGGTACTCCTTTTCATATCTATGATGAAGCTGGAATCAGAGAGACCGGGGCTCGCCTGCAAAAAGCCTTTGCCGAGATTGATTGTTTTCGCGAATACTATGCTGTAAAAGCCCTGCCTAATCCGACAATTCTGACTATCATGAAAGACATTGGTTTTGGCTTTGACTGCAGCTCTATTGCCGAGCTTCGTCTCAGTCGTCAGGCAGGGGGCCGAGGCGATGAGATAATGTTCACCTCCAACAATACCAGCGAGGATGATTTTCTTGAGGCGGCGGCAGAAGGCGGTTCGGTTCTCAATCTTGATGACCTCAGCCTGCTGGCAAAAGTCCCCAATATCCCGGAATTGATTAGCTTTCGCTACAACCCCGGTGCCAAAAGAAGTGGCAATGAGATCATCGGTAAGCCTGTCGAAGCCAAGTACGGAGTCAGCGACGATCAGATTGTCGAGGCCTATCGTCAGGCAAAAACTCTTGGCGTCAAACGATTCGGTATTCATACCATGCTCGCTTCAAATGAACTGAACTACGAGTATATGGTGCAGACCAGCAATATGCTTTTAGAACTCATTGCCGAGATATCGGCAAAACTTGATATCACCTTTGAGTTCATTAATATTGGTGGCGGTCTTGGCATTCCCTACGCACCTGGTGTTGCCGGTCTCGACCTTGAAGCCATGGGCAGGGATATAACCGCGACCTTTAAAAAATTCCGCCACCAGCATGGGTACGAGCCAGCTTTGTACATGGAAAGCGGCCGCTTCATCACCGGCCCACATGGCGTCCTCGTGACGAAAGCTATCAACCGAAAAGATATTTACCGAACCTATGTTGGCGTTGATGCCTCGATGAGCAGCCTAATGCGGCCCGGCATGTATGGTGCCTACCACCATATAGATGTGCTCAACAAGGATGACAAAACGCCCGTAGAGATCGTCGACGTGGTCGGCTCTCTCTGTGAGAATAATGATAAATTTGCCATTCAGCGCGAACTCCCCAAAATAGATGACGGCGACATTCTTGTTATCCAAGACACCGGTGCCCACGGAAGTGCCATGGGTTTTAACTATAACGGCAATCTTCGTCCCAAAGAACTGCTGCTCACTTTGGACGGAAAGATCAAACTCATCCGTCGGGCGGAACAGCTCGAGGACTATTTTGCCACCCTCAGTTTCGAGCCAGATCATTTAGAACCCGCGGCATGACCATAGATATCAACTTTTTTCTAAAAACCGTAGCTGCGGCTATAGCCGACAAACAGGTGCCGGTAGTTGATCTGATAGCGGTGCAGACCAGGAATCCCTTTAAAGTTCTGGTAGCCACTATCCTCTCAGCCAGGACAAAGGATGAAACCACCGCCCTCTCTTCAGCGCGACTCTTTCAACACGCACCGGACGCTGCTTCCCTTGCTGCCTTGTCAGAAGAAAAAATTGCCGCGCTCATTTATCCGGTCGGCTTCTACAACACTAAAGCAAAACATCTGACCAGATTGCCGGAATGCCTGAAGCGATTCCACGGCAGAGTGCCGGAGACAATCGAGGAGCTGATCACTTTGCCCGGAGTCGGCAGAAAAACAGCCAATCTGGTTGTCAGTGTGGCCTTTCAAAAACCTGCTATTTGCGTTGACACACATGTCCACCGAATTATGAATATATGGCAGTATGTCGAAACAGACACGCCGCTGAAAACCGAAATGGCGCTGCGGGCAAAGCTGCCGGCCAGACACTGGATTGGGGTTAATTCAATTCTGGTGGCCTTCGGTCAGTCAATTTGCCGACCAGTCAGTCCACACTGTGACATCTGTCCTTTAGAGAAAAAATGTCCCCAGAAAGGGGTGCGTCCCCGTAAAAGACCCGGAGCTAAAATGGAGAACAACAGTGCGCTGAAATTCGTTTCCTGGAATGTCAACGGCATCCGTGCCGTTGAAAAAAAAGGTTTTATCAATATGCTGTCAGAGTTTGACGCCGATGTCGTCTGCCTGCAAGAAACCAAAGCACAACCAGATCAATTATCCGAAGAGCTGAAAAATATTTCCGGCTATACCTCCTATTGGCACAGCGCTGAACGAAAAGGCTATTCCAGCGTCGCTTGTTACAGCCGAATAGAGCCAACAGCGGTACATTATGGAATTGGCGATCCCGAATTTGACTGCGAAGGCAGAGTGCTGACTCTCGAATTCGAGACCTATTATTTGATAAATATCTATTTCCCGAATAGCGGCGAAAAACTCGTCCGACTGGATTACAAGCTCCGTTTCAATGAAAAGATGGTAAATTTTGTCAAGGATCTGGAAAAGAAAAAGGCAGTTATATTGTGCGGAGACTTCAATGTAGCCCATAAAGAAATCGATCTGAAAAACCCTAAAAATAATATTAAGAATGCCGGTTTCACCCCGGAAGAAAGAGCCTGGATGGACAGCTTTATCGAAGCAGGTTATGTCGACACCTTTCGAATATTCAACCAGGAACCAGAGCAATATACTTGGTGGAGCTATCGGTTTAGCGCCCGGACCAAGAATATCGGGTGGCGTATTGATTATTTTTGTGTCAGTGAAGCGGCCAAGACCAGAGTCAAAAGTGCTGCCATTCTCAATGAGATATTAGGTTCGGATCACTGCCCCGTCGAACTTGTTTATCTTCCCGGATAATGGGTACAAGAAATGCCTAACAGCTCAGGTTGCTTTTTCCTCAGATACTCGAGAAGTTTTCTCGGGCCTGCCGGAAAGGCATACTGGTCAAGTTCCTGTGGATGAATCCACCGATAATTGCAGGCCGAATTGAGAACAGGCTGACAATTTTCACCCGTCAGCCTGCACAAAAAACAGTCAAGATTTATTTTATGGTGAGTGTATTGATGCCTCACCCTGGTGATATACTGAACCGAAGTTACAGGCAAACCGGTATCCTGTAAAATAGTGGCAGCAATCCTGTCAAAAGCCGCACCTGTTTCCACCTCCCCGCCGGGAAATTCCCAGAGTCCGCCCCAGACATCATCGGCTTGACGCTGTTGAATGTAGATTTTCCCGTTAAAGAATATGATGCCAGCCACTTTGTTGATGGTGATACTGTTTTTTCCTGGTCCGATCACTGGGCGTTCCGCGACCGTTCCCGCAGCGAGAGCAGCACAAGCTGCAGCAACGGGACATTCACCACAAGAAGGGTTTTTCGGGGTACAGACCAGGCCACCTAAATCCATCAAAGCCTGGTTATAGGCTCTTGCCTGCCCTTGGGGTAAAAGCTTTTTAGCAATCTCAGCGAGGCGATTCTGCACTGCTCTCTCCTTGACCGGCTCACCAATGTCAAACAGCCGTGCATAGACCCGCGCGACATTGGCGTCTATCACCGGCACATCATAATTGCCGGCCACACTGGCAATGGCGGCCGCAGTGTAGGGTCCAATCCCCGGTAAACGCAGCAGTTGCTCATACTCGCAGGGGACCTCTCCGCCATGATCCAGCACGATAACCTTGGCGGCCTTATGCAGATTTCTCGCCCTGGCATAATAGCCGAGCCCTTCCCAGTATTTAAGAATCTCCTGTTCTTCTGCTGCCGCCACGGCCTGAACATCGGCAAACCTCTCAATCCAGCGCAAAAAATAGGCCACGCCGCGATCCATCTGGGTCTGCTGAAGCATGATCTCGGATATCCAGACATGATAAGGATCATATGTGCGACGCCAGGGAAGATCTCGCATGGTCTTCCGAAACCAGTGCAACAGCGGCTCTACAATATGAATCGGTTCAGGAGCGTAGAAAACGTTATTCATGGGGAGTTACATGCCCATCCCGAAGTAGCGACCAAGAGCGACCAGTCCCATCCCGACAATCACTGTCGCACAAAGGCTGTTCCATTTCCATGCCACAAGAAAAGCTATGAGTGCGGCCCAGAAAAAAAGATTGTCAAACCCAAGGTTAACACTATCTTGCCGGACAAGAAGCGAAGGAACAAGCATCGCCGCCAGAACGGCGGGAGGTACCAGCCCTAACCAGGATGCGATAATAGGTCGTAAATTCCGACCGCTTAAAAAAAGCGTCGGCAACAACCGGGGCAGATAGGTAACAACTGCCATCCCGACAATTGTCCAGAAAATCAGCGTCTGGTCCACAGTTCAACCCCCAGACCCAGGGTAGCCCCGGCAATAGTTGCAACGATGATATGAAACTGATGCCAGCCCACCAGATACAATAGGGTGGCAATTGCACCGGAAAGAATCGCCGTAATGATCCGTACGGGGGATTGACACTGGCCGACAAGTAGTCCTATAAACATCGCCGCCAAAGCATAATCCAGACCGAGCGGTTTGATATCGCCAATCAAACCGGAAGCCATAAGGCCAAGTGCTGTCCCAACCACCCAGGAACACTGAGCGGTCACATTAAGCGACAAGGCCTCCAGCCTGCATTCATTTAATTTCCCAGCAGTCGATGAATGAAGAGCAAAAGTTTCATCGGTCAGTTCAAAGGAGAAAAAGGCCAGATAACGCTTTTTCCAACCGGAAAGATAGGGAGCAAGTGACGCCGCCATCAGCATATGACGCAGGTTGACCACAAAAGTGGTAAGGATCACCGCCGCAGGCCCGGTTCCGGAGGCGAACAGACCAACGGCAATAAATTGAGCGGAGCCGGCGAAAACAATGAGCGACATCAACAGGGCATTGGCCTCGGACAAACCGCTTTTCCCGGCCAGTACCCCGTAGGCAAAACCGATAGGTACATAACCGAGAACAATAGGCAAAGCCCGTTTGACACCTCGCCAGCAAGGACTTCCTGAATCAGCCAAAATCACATCCGCTTATAGAGTGCCAGACACCGTTCGCGAGTCATCTGCTTCTGCCAATCCGGCCCCAGACAGTTTTCCCACAGCGGCACCAGGTTAAGGGCAGTTGTCACCATCAGTTCGAGGGCTTCCTTGTCCATATTCGCAGTGAGGTTTCTCGGCAGGGTTATCTGATGCTTTTCCATCATCTTCCTAAATTCCTGCACACCTTCAGGATAGATCTCCTCCAGATAATCAAAGGCGATGCAGCAACCAATACCGTGATGGATACCAAGGACATAAGAAAGCCCGTAGGAAAGAGCATGACAGGCGCCAACCTGGGAATAGGCGATACTCATTCCACCAAAATAGGAAGCCATCATCAGCTTATCGTCTTTATCGGGGTGCTCTTCAAGGAAAACCTGGCGACACAGCTCGATCGATTTCTCGCCATAAGCCCTGCTGAACTCATTGATGAAAGTGCCGTGCAGGGATTCAACGTCGTGAATATAACAATCCATACCGGTATAAAACCACTGCTCTTTGGGCACTCCGGCCAACAGCTCGGGATCGAGAACAATCTGGTGGTACACAGTGTAGTCGGAATTAATGCCGAGTTTTTTAACCGGCCCGGTCAGAATGGCTGTTCGGGAAATCTCCGCTCCGGTACCGGCCAGTGTGGGAACAGCAACATGGTAGACAGATGGATTTTTAATCAAATCCCAGCCTTGATAATCAGCGGATGATCCTGGATTATTCAACATGAGCGAAAGAGCCTTGGCAATATCCATAGTCGCCCCGCCGCCGATGCCGATAATACCGTCAGGTATACTCTCTTTGTATGCGCGAATCTGCTGGACAAGAGCATCGATATAGCTCGTTTTTGGTTCATCATCGACATTTACCAGCAATTTCAAATCATCACCCTGAACAGGCAGCCTGCCTTCAAGCTGTTTGTCCTTAAAAACATCGTCCAAAACAAACACAAAATACGAATCAGGATGCAATCGATGCGGCGCGATAATATCGGCCAGTTGATTAAATGAACCTCTGCCAAACATTATGTTTGGTACAATACTAAAATTTCTATACATGCTTATGTCCACCTATAGAGTTAAAAAAAATAATAACCGCAGCTACTTGGCAGTGCGGATAAATGTCTTGCCTTCCCGTAACAAAAAAATGATTATAACTCAAGTATGATTTCTCTTCATCTTTTTGTCTGGTTATTCCCCGCTTCAGGCTATTTTTCACCTGCTTATATTTTCAATAGCCGGTAGAATGCGCGGCAAATTGTAAGACAGAAAAGCACAGTTTCAAGGTTAATGGCATCGTAAAAACTTTATATTTACGATGCCATCAAAGTTTAAACAGGAAGATTAAATGTCCGTTATAAGTGAAGACAGCGTTTTTACCTCACTGCAGCAGCAGGGACCGCTTGCAGTTGAGGAAAGTGTCTATGTAACCAAACCGTTCTCCCCCCATACCAGACAGTGGGTCAAAAATCTCTGCCGGGACCGGACCAATTCCACCAAATATCGAGCTCTGCGCGGCCAGATCTTCGAATTTCTGGAGATTTCCAGCTTTTCTCAACTCAATGAACTTCTCAAACAGCCAGACAAGCAGGTGCATCGCAGTAAACGCGCTTGCGTACTACTCGGCAATATGTTTGGTCTGAATGGTTCGCCAAGAGAAATTGAAGCCAGGGTAAGTGATTATGCCCGCACCGCCGATGCAGTGGTGAATTCGCTCAAGGCAAAGATACTCAAACCTTATACCTCCTTTGTCGAAACCACCAACGAAATTGAAGTGGCCAACGATCCGGTCACCCTGCTGCTTATCATGTTCAATGATAGATATCACCAAAAAGCCCGTTTTGAAGCGCGTCGCAAACTAGTGCTGATGAATCTGGCTGGCAGCATTGATCAGCGGGAAAGGGAGACAGGAATTGAAGAAAAGTTTTCCACTTTTTTACATTTTCTCAATGATTATGTGTGGAGCAAAAATCTAAAGATAGGCGAACATGATATAGTCTACCTTTACTCGCAACACTCCGAGGATACGTTTTGCTGTAACAGTGTCAAGGTCCTCAGCAGTGAACAAGGTCAGCAGGTCCAACTGGCTAAAGGATCAAAACTCACCTTACTGAAACGTCGTCGTTTTACAGCTGGAAATCGAGACTTCCCCATCTATGTCTCGATTCGCAAGAAACCACCTGAAGCTAAAGTTCTAAAATTATTGCGTAAAAACGAAAAAAATCCGGCCGTAGCTGTCGATGACGAACTCGGTCTGATGGCTGTTCTCGATTCCGTGGCCGACATCAAAACTTTTCAGAATCATCTGACGCGATCCGCTTCAAAAGCCGACAGTTTCATGGTATTAGAAGATATTTCTGATACCCTTTCCGGTTCCACTGCCTATAGAGTCACGGCGATCGGCTCCAGTCCAAAAACGGAGATGATGAAATTTTTTGCCCGCCTGGGCGGTATGCGTGTGGAATTTATCATTCACACCAACCGTTCATGGCTTAACTATATGTATCAAAGAGATGTGGCTCACGACGAATATGAGGTTAAGCGGATCTTTGATTCTGGGGTAATGGAACTGCTATTCCCTAAGGATATTTTCAAGCTGGACCACCATATCATCCGTAACGACATGCTCCGAAGGTTCAGGAGAAATATCGAGGAATAAAATATATCAACAGTTCGCTTTCCTGTATCACTGCAAACAGCAGGGATCAGCAAAAAGATATTGCTTGTTGGTAGGAGGCATAGACATCGTCCAGTCCTTCGCGCAAACTGAAGCGGGGTTGCCAACCAAGCGTATTAATCCTTGTGGTGTCGAGCAACTTACGGGAAGTCCCATCCGGCTGCGCTGCATTATACACGGTCTCGCCAGTGAAACCGACCAGCTCGGCAATGAGCTCCGCTGTCTGCCGAATAGTGATATCCTCGCCGGTACCAATATTGAGAAAAGACGGATTATCACCTGTGAAATGTGCCTGGTCCAGATTCATTACATGGATGCAGGCGATCGCCATATCATCAACATGCATAAACTCCCGACGCGGAGAACCCGTTCCCCAGAGTACGACTTTTGGTTCATGATCTTTGCTTAGACACTTTTTTTCGGCACTATAACCGAGAGCCTGACATATATTCTGTGGGATTGGACCGTAATGTCTTTCATCGGCTATGATAGCTTCAATATCGCCATCCATAGCCAATTTAGCCAGATGATATTTGCGCAGCATAGCTGGAATAACATGGCTGTTTTCCAGATGATAATTGTCTTCCGGACCAAAGAGATTGGTTGGCATAACTGAGCGATAGCTGGTGTTGTACTGCCGGTTATAAGATTCGCACATTTTAATGCCGGCAATTTTAGCAATAGCATACGGCTCGTTGGTCGGTTCCAGCGACCCGGTTAAGAGATAGCTCTCGGTCATCGGTTGTGGCGCCAATTGTGGATAGATACAGGAACTACCGAGAAACAGCAGATTTTGCACCCCGGTTTGAAACGCCTGATGAATCACATTGGCCTGAATCATCAGGTTGACATAGATAAAATCTGCTCGATAAACATTATTAGCGTGGATACCACCCACTTTGGCCGCAGCAAGCACCACCCGGTCAACTTTCTCGTTTTGAAAGAACCGACGCACTGCCGTTTGCTCGGTCAGATCCAGCTCAGCATGCGTCCGGGTGACGACATTTTTGCAGCCAAGCCCCTGCAACTGCCGAACAATAGCTGAACCGACCATGCCACGATGCCCGGCGACAAAGATTTTTTCCTGAGGATTCATATATTCCTGAATTTATTCGTGATGGTTGAGAACGGTAAAGCCTTCGCTCTTGCAGAGTTCATCTCTTCTGGCTTCCACCAAATCAGAACGCATCATTTCCGTGACCAGCTCAGAAAAAGTTGTTTTAGGCACCCAGCCTAGTTTCTCCTTGGCCTTGCTTGGATCACCAAGCAGCGTTTCTACCTCGGTTGGCCTAAAATATCTCGGGTCAACCCGGACGATTTCATCGCCAACCTTCATTGCGTTTATAGCATTGCCAGCAGAAACTTGGTCTATTATGCCGATTTCTTCAACACCCTGACCTTTCCAGCATAATACTATGCCGATTTCTTTCGCAGCAGCATCGACAAAATCCCGGACAGAGTGCTGTTCCCCGGTGGCGATAACATAATCTTCCGGGCTATCCTGTTGCAACATCAGCCACTGCATCTGAACATAGTCACGGGCATGGCCCCAGTCGCGTTTGGCATCAAGATTTCCTAAATGCACACAATCCTGCAGCCCCAGATAAATCCTGGCCAGCGCCCGGGTAATCTTGCGGGTGACAAACGTCTCCCCTCTAAGCGGCGATTCGTGGTTAAAGAGAATCCCGTTACAGGCGTACATATCGTAAGCTTCCCGATAGTTGACAACAATCCAGTAAGCATACATTTTGGCCACCGCATAGGGCGAGCGGGGATAAAACGGCGTTTTCTCGGTTTGTGGGATCTCCTGCACTTTGCCAAATAACTCAGAAGTTGAGGCCTGGTAAAATCTGGTTTTTTTAGTCAAGCCGAGGATACGAATTGCTTCAAGGACCCTGAGAGTTCCCAGAGCATCTGAGTTGGCTGTGTATTCCGGCTCCTCAAAAGAGACAGCGACATGGGACTGGGCGGCAAGATTATAGATCTCGTCCGGCATCACCTTGCCGATGATATGGATGAGACTGGAGGAATCGGTGAGATCTCCATGATGGAGAATAAATTTGCGATTGCCAACATGCGGATCCTGATATAGATGATCAATACGATCTGTATTAAAAAGCGATGCGCGTCTTTTTATACCATGTACTTCGTAGCCTTTTTTGAGAAGAAACTCGGCGAGATACGCTCCATCTTGGCCTGTTACCCCAGTAATTAATGCTTTTTTAGTCATTTTATCTCACACTGTGTAGTGCAGTCCCTATAATCAAACGAATTTTTTAACTGAACGACCGCGGCCAATGCCGTAATAGGCCAGTCCCATAGCTTCCATGCGGGCAGGATCATAGAGATTCCGGCCATCAAAAACAACCTTGTCGCTGAGTTCTTCAAGCATCTTTTTAAAATCGGGAACTCGAAAACTCTTCCATTCAGTAACAATAGCCAAGGCATCGGCACCATGTATGGCCGCTTCTTTCGTGCCCATCAGTGTAAAGTCGTCTCGAGTCCCATAAATACGTTGGGCCTCTTCCATTGCTTCCGGGTCATAGGCCTGTACCTTTGCACCTTTTTGCCAAAGTGCTTCAATAAGGATCCGGCTGGACGCTTCACGCATATCATCGGTATTCGGTTTGAAAGAAAGCCCCCAAACTGCGATTATTTTACCTTTAATATCATTGCCATAAAAAGACGAAACATGCTCAAAAAGCTTTTCTTTCTGCTTATAATTCACACTTTCAACAGCCCGGAGAATCTGGGCATCGTAGCCGATCTCTTTGGCGGATCGTTCAAGTGCCTGGACATCCTTGGGAAAGCATGACCCCCCGTAGCCGCAACCTGGATAAATAAACTGATAACCTATTCGGGAGTCTGAACCGATTCCACGTCGGACCTGTTCAATGTCTACCCCTAACCGTTCCGCCAGATTGGACATCTCGTTCATAAAAGAAATCTTCGTTGCCAACATGCAGTTGGCCGCGTATTTGGTGAACTCGGCACTGCGCACATCCATGATCATTATTTTGTCGCGATTACGGCTAAATGGCTCATACAGTTCATGCATTTTCTCTTCTACCAGCTCACTATCGGTACCAACAATTATCCGCTCTGGTCGCATACAATCCTCAAGCGCGGATCCTTCTTTCAAAAACTCAGGATTGGATGCCACATGAAAGGGAAGATCAAGTTTTCTTTTTTTGAGAATAGACGATATATGGGCTTTGACTTTATCAGCTGTACCAACAGGTACAGTCGATTTATCGATGATGATTTTCCCTTCGCACATATGGCTGGCAATCACTTCAGCCACTGCCAGTACGTACTGAAGATCAGCGCTGCCATCGTCGTCAGGTGGAGTCCCGACGGCAATAAAGAGGAGTTCGGCATGATTTATGCCTTTTACAGCATCCGTCGTGAACTCAATCCTTTTTCTACTGTGATTACTAAGAACCAACTCTGCCAAACCCGGCTCAAAAATTGGAATTTCGCCACGCTCCAAAGCTTCGATCTTTTTCTCATCCACATCCACACAACATACTTTATGGCCGACATCTGCCAGCACTACTGCCTGCACCAAGCCGACATATCCGACTCCAAAAACCGTTACGTTCATACTTTCCTCAGCTTAAATAAATAACAACAAGAACACCCTAAATAAACAGCCGACATACTATCATGAAATAAAAACTAATCAACCCTATCGCCACATCAACCGGTGCCAAAAGCTGTTTGCTTGGAGATATGCAGGTATTGACAAATATGGAAATTCAGACAACATACCCCTGCTCTTCAAGATAAAGCAAAATTTCCTGAACCGCTTCCATAGGCGTAATATTGGTTGTATCAATAGTCAACTCTGGATTCAATGGTGGAATATACGGATCGGTCACCCCAGTAACTCCTTTCACCTTGCCTGCTCTTGCCTTGGCATACAGTCCTTTTCGATCCCGTTGTTCACAGACCTCAAGAGGCGTGGCTACATGTACTTCAATATAGCCACCGTAGCGAGAGATAAGTTCCCGGTTTACCTGACGAGATTCCTCATAAGGCGCGATTGGAGCGCAGAGAGCTATTCCACCATTTTTGGTTATTTCGCTGGCAACAAATCCAATGCGGGTGATATTCAGATTTCGATGCTGGCGCGAATAGTCGAGTTCGGATGAAAGATTTTTTCTAACAATATCACCATCAAGAAGAGTCACCGGCCGATCGCACATCTCCATGAATTTCACCAACAGGACCTTGGCAATCGTCGATTTTCCCGAACCGGAAAAACCGGTCATAAAAATAGTCAGGCCCTGTTTTGATCGAGGTGGAAATGAAGTTCGCAGTTGGTCGACTACTTCCGGGTAAGAAAACCAGGTTGGAATATCCTCACCTCGTATCATTCTGCGGCGCAGCTCCTGAGAGGAAATCGTGGCAACTTCTTCGTTTGGAACCTGGTCAAGCAAGACATATTTTTTCAAGTTCTGATGGTAGCCCATTTCCCGCTGAGGCACCATGGCAATACCTGTTTCTGCGCAAAATTCATCAACCATCTGTTGCGCAGCACCTCGGGGATAAAATCTTTTTGGTAAGTCATTTCCCGCCAGTGGATCCGCATGGTCGCTGGCAACCATAAAATGGCTGCAGCCAAAATTTTTTCGGATAATCGCCTGCCATAGCGCTTCCTTCGGCCCTGCCTTACGACTAGCAAAGGGAGTGAGCCCCAGTTTAATCATGTTGGGTGGAAATTTATCTGTAAACGCCTGATAACAACGAATCTGAGTGTAATAATCTAGATTGCCGGGATGGGTGAGATCAGCGACAGGATGCAAGAATATTGCCGCTCCCGCCTCCCGTGCTGCGGCAATGACCATTTCTCGATGAGCGCAATGCAGGTATTCATCAGTATGAAAACCAAGGACCCGTCGCCAGCCATTCATGGTAAACGCCCGCACGGTCTCTGAAGGACTTAACCTTAGGTGATTGAAATCGTAATGAATCGGCAGACTAACCCCTTCCAACGTACCGCCTACATACCAATCTTGAACTCTATCATAGAGGTGGATAACACCAGGATGCGCTGTCCGATCATCAGTACCATACAGAGAGAGGACCTCCTTTTTCTTATCAGGCTGCCAAATATCCTGCACAGTTAAAATTGCCAGCAAGAAGCCCTCTCCATCGTTTATAGCAACCCTGGCACCAACTTTTAACTTGTCAGCCGTTTTGTCATCCACATCAAGGCATATGGGAATTGGCCAGACTGTGCCATCAGCCAGGCGCATTGTCTCGATCACTGCGTTATAATCTTTGCTACCCAGATACCCATTTAGTGGGAAAAAACCACGATTTAGCAATAATTCTAGATCACACAACTGTCGCGAAGACAGGTCTATTGATTGATAATCCTGTGCTTCTTCTCTTAATTTTTCAACTCGTCTGAAATGAACCAACAAGCTTTCAGAATAATCCATAGATCTCCTTCCATATCCTTTTATAACGCCAGCCACCAATGCAGCTATCATGAGATTGGTAAATTTTACAGTGAAATTTTTTGTTCATTGATCCTATATAATACATGGAAACGAAGAGTAAAAAAAAGAATTTAATTTGCTCGTGTTTTGTTTAAAATTCACCCATCGACCACTTTCTCCTTGACGGCATTCAGTCAATCAAGTAGTTTGCCGCGGTCCTTGGGGAACAGGAAATGAAACGGTCAACCTTGAAAGGTCGACCTCATTTCAAACTGAAGCCAAGACAAAAAAGAGTAAAGAAAAACATTGACTGGACGTTTCAGTCATGTTAGATTAGCCTGCTCATCGCGGCATTCGTACCGCGGGGTTTTCTGTTGTCTGGAGAGCCCGAGCACGATCCTTGAAAACTGAATAA
>RCMY010002163.1_pt1 | contig 17860 bp, 17 predicted proteins | sample 2041341 | NCBI WGS metagenome assembly RCMY01 (sample SAMN09708234, study PRJNA481090) | Marine sediment metagenome, whole genome shotgun sequencing project. | reverse complement strand
CGCGGATGATCCAGACTGCAGATGCGGTTCTGGCGGCTGATCCGGATGTTCTGATCACCATCGACAGCCCTGATTTCTGTCTGCGTGTTGCCGCCCGTGTGCGGGCCGCGCGCAGGATCCGCACCGTGCATTATGTCGCGCCGTCGGTCTGGGCTTGGCGTCCGGGGCGGGCGGCAAAGATGGCGCCCCATGTGGATCAGGTGCTGGCCCTCTTGCCGTTCGAGCCACCGCTGATGGAGGCGGCGGGCATGCGCTGTGATTTCGTTGGTCATCCGGTGGTCGCTGAACCCATCGTATCGCCTGCGCAGATCGCCGCGTTCCGCTCAGACAATGACATCGGGGCAGCGCCGCTTTTGCTGGTTTTGCCGGGATCGCGGCAGGGCGAGGTAGGGCGTCTTTTGCCGGTCTTCGGGGAAACCGTCGCGCAGCTTGTCCAGCGGCGCCCCGATTTGCGCGTCGTGGTGCCAGTTGCGCCCGGCGTTGCCGACCGGGTGACGCAAGCGGTGCAGGGTTGGCCGGGAGCCCCGGTGGTCGTCGACCCCCGGGGCGCGGCGTCAGATCGGGCACAGGGCATGAAACCCGTGGCCTTCGCCGCTGCCGATGTGGCGCTGGCCGCATCCGGCACGGTTTCGCTGGAACTGGCGGCGGCCGATACGCCGATGATTGTCGGATACGACATGAACTGGCTCAGCTGGCAGATCATGTCGCGAATGGCGCTGATCGATACGGTGACTTTGGTCAATCTGGTCACGCAAACCCGACTGGTGCCTGAATTTCTCGGCCCCGCCTGTCGCCCCGGGCCGATGGCGGCGGCACTGGAAGCACTTCTTGCCGCGCCGGACGCCCAGCGGGCGGTTCTGGCTCAGACGATGCAGGCACTCGGCAAGGGCGGCGATGCGCCGGGTCTGCGCGCCGCCCGTGCTGTTCTCGATGGGATCGACGGCGCCTGAACCGGTGGCGCCTGAACCGGTGGCCGCGTTAACCTTTGGTGATCCAGCCGCCACCGAACACGCGGCTGCTTTCGGGATCGTAAAACACGCAGGCCTGCCCGGGTGAAACCCCTTCTTCGGGCGTCAGCAACTCCACAGTGCCGGTGGTGTCGGAAAGCGGGCGCAGGATTGCCGACCGGGGCGGGCGGGTCGAACGAACGCGCACCTCAACCGGCCATTCCGCACGCGAGGTCAGCGGCGCATCCCCCAACCAGTTGATTTCCTTCAGCGGCACGGTACGGGTGGCAAGCAATTCCTTGGGGCCGACGATCACTTCGCGCCGGTCGACGTCCAGCCGCACGACATAAAGCGGCGTCTCCAGCCCACCAATGCCAAGACCCCGCCGTTGTCCCACGGTATAATGGATCACGCCGCGATGTTCGCCGAGATCATTCCCTTCGGTATCGACAATCCGTCCCGGATCAGCCGCACCGGGGCGCAGTTTTTTAATAACCGCGGCATAATCGCCGTTCGGAACGAAACAGATATCCTGACTGTCGGGCTTGTCGGCGACGCTCAGCCCATGTTTGGTGGCAAGGGCGCGGGTCTCGGCCTTGCTGTGCAGATGGCCGAGCGGAAAGCGCAAAAAGGCCAGTTGTTCGGGGCTGGTGGAAAACAGGAAATACGACTGGTCGCGATCGGCATCCGCTGCCGAATGCAATTCGGGACCATTTTCGCCGTCCTTGCGCTGGATGTAGTGGCCAGTGGCCATGCAGTCGGCGTCAAGATCGCGGGCCGTTTCCAGCAGATCGCGGAATTTGACCCGCTCGTTGCAGCGGATGCAGGGCACAGGAGTCGCTCCGGCCAAATAGCTGTCGGCGAATTCGTCGATCACCGCCGCGCGAAATGTGTCCTCGTAATCAAGAACATAGTGGGGAAATCCCATGGTTTCCGCGACGCGCCGCGCATCGTGAATGTCACGTCCAGCGCAGCAGGCCCCCTTTTTCGCCAATGCCGCGCCATGATCGTAGAGTTGCAGGGTCACGCCAACCACGTCGTAGCCCTCGGCAGCCAGTTCTGCGGCCACGACCGAACTGTCGACACCGCCCGACATCGCCACGACGACGCGGGTTTCGGCAGGCGGTTTTGCAAAGCCCAGTGAATTGATCGGATGCGGACGGTCGAGCGGCATGGTGCGCCCTTTCAGGTTTGGCGGATTTGGCGGCGGTCCTGTCGGACGTTCTGACAGTCACCCATAAGTTCAGAATATAGGAAAATTGCCACCACTCTCAAGGCCGGGTTTCACCCCGGATTAAGATCGTGCGCCCAATGTGTCCACAGGGGGCGAAAGGGGTGAGTAGATGTATCTTAAAAAGGTTGGCGGTCCACGGGCCGTCAAACTGCCGGGAGGGCAGATGATGACACGTGCCGATCTGCCTGATCCAAAAACCAAACGCTGGGTGGCCAGTCGCAAAGCGGCCGTCGTGCGCGCGGTCATCGGTGGCCTGTTGTCGCAAGGTGAGGCGCTGGCAATCTATGGGCTGACTGAGGAAGAATTCACAGCCTGGAAAAGCGCAGTTGACCGGCATGGGGTGGCCGGACTGAAAGCCACCAGATTGCAAAAGTATAGACAACTTTAACGGGAGCGTGGTAATTGACGTTAAGCGTAACCTCGAATTAACCATTTGCCACAAGGGTGGGGTCAATCGCGTTAAACGGCGGAGAGATTTATGCGCATCCTGCTTGTCGAAGATGACCCCACCACGTCTCGCAGTATCGAATTGATGCTGACCCATGCCAACCTCAACGTCTATTGCACTGATACGGGCGAAGAGGCTGTCGATCTGGCGAAGCTGTATGATTACGATCTTATACTGCTGGATCTTAATCTACCGGATATGCACGGGCATGAGGTATTGCGCCAGTTGCGCCTTGCACGGGTCGATACGCCAATCCTGATTCTGTCGGGCGCAGATGATACCGACAATAAAATCAAAGGCTTCGGATTTGGCGCTGACGACTATCTGACCAAACCTTTTCATCGCGAAGAACTTGTCGCCCGGATTCATGCAATCATCCGCAGATCAAAAGGCCACGCGCAATCGATGATCCGGACGGGAAAAATTGCGGTAAACCTCGATGCAAAAACTGTCGAAGTTGATGGGAAAACGGTGCATCTGACCGGAAAGGAATATCAGATGCTGGAACTGTTGAGCCTGCGCAAAGGCACGACCCTGACCAAAGAGATGTTTCTGAACCATCTTTACGGCGGCATGGATGAGCCTGAGCTGAAGATCATCGATGTCTTTATCTGCAAATTGCGCAAAAAACTCAGTCAGGCGACAGTTGGCGATAACTATATCGAGACGGTCTGGGGCCGTGGGTATGTTCTGCGCGATCCCGAAGTGAAGGAGCACCCATCGGCCTTGGTCGCGAACGCCTGAACACATGCGGGCAAGGCGGAATTTGCCCCTGCCACTGGACCACGGGCCCATGCGAACCTATCACAAGGTCGCAGAGTCGGTGGAGCGGAAAATGGCACAAACGCGGGTGGAAGACCTGACGAAAGATGCGGCAAGGGACGAATTGTCCCGACTGGCCGGTCTGATTGACGCGGCAAACGCCGCCTATCACGGCAAGGATGCGCCCGAAATCAGCGACGCGGAGTTTGACAGCCTGAAACGCCGGAATGCGGCGATTGAAGCGCAATTTCCAGATCTGAAACGTGATGACAGCCCCAGTGACCGGGTGGGGGCCGCGCCTGGCGATGGCTTTGCCAAGGTCGCGCACGAGGTTCGGATGCTGTCGCTGGGCAATGCGTTCGATGCCGGTGACGTGGTTGAATTCGACCGCTCGATTCGCAAATATCTGGGCCTGTCCGCTGACGCGCCGCTAAAGTTTACTGCCGAGCCAAAGATTGACGGCCTGTCCCTGTCGCTGCGGTATGAACAGGGTCGGCTGGTGCAGGCGGCAACGCGCGGCGACGGCGCGGTGGGTGAAAACGTCACCGCAAACGCCCGGACCATTGATGACATCCCGCAAAACCTGACGGACGCCCCCGATGTGATTGAGGTGCGAGGCGAGGTTTACATGTCTCATGCCGATTTCGCGTCACTGAACTCGCGTCAAACAGCGGCCGGGGGCAAAATCTTTGCCAATCCGCGAAACGCCGCTGCGGGATCGCTGCGGCAGCTGGACCCTGCCATCACCCAAGCCCGACCGTTGCGCTTTTTCGCCTATGCCTGGGGTGCGCTCAGCACGCCATTGGCCGAGACCCAGTCGGGCGCCCTGCGGCGGCTGGCGGAAATGGGGTTCGTGACCAACGATCAAACCGCACTGTGCGACGGGCCTGACGCGATGCTGGCGCAATATGAACAGATCGAGCAACGCCGCGCGACGCTGGGCTATGACATCGACGGTGTGGTTTACAAGGTCGATGATCTGGCCTTGCAGGCACGACTCGGCTTTCGCTCGACGACACCCCGCTGGGCGATTGCGCACAAGTTTTCCGCCGAAACCGCCTGGACGCTGCTTGACCGGATCGAAATTCAGGTCGGGCGCACGGGGGCACTGTCGCCGGTGGCCCGGTTGGTGCCGGTCACGGTGGGCGGTGTGGTCGTGTCCAACGCAACGCTGCACAACGAGGATTATATCGCAGGGCGCGATTCCCAAGGGGGCGAAATCCGCGGTGGCAAGGACATCCGTGCGGGCGACTGGGTCGAGGTCTATCGTGCGGGTGATGTGATTCCCAAGGTGTCGGATGTCGACCTGTCGCGCCGCCCGGAAAATTCTGTGCCCTATGCTTTTCCTGACCGCTGTCCCGAATGTGGGTCCGAGGCACCGCGCGAACCGGGTGACGCGATTCGCAGATGCATCGGCGGGTTGATCTGTCCGGCGCAGGCGGTGGAAAAGCTGAAACATTTCGTCAGCCGCGCCGCCTTTGACATCGAAGGGCTGGGGGCGAAACAGGTCGAACAATTTTATCGCGACGATTGGATTGCCGAACCCGCTGACATTTTCACCCTGAAAGACCGGTTTGGCAGCGGCATGCAGCAGTTGAAGAACCGCGAAGGCTGGGGCGAAAAAAGTGCCGACAACCTATTTGCCGCGATCGAAGAAAAGCGGACGATCCCACTGAACCGCCTGCTGTTCGCCCTTGGCATTCGCCATGTCGGGGAAAGCAGCGCGGCGCTGATCGCGGGGCATTATGCCAGTTGGGCGAATCTCTCGGCGGCACTGGGCACCGCTGTGCCCGAAACAGAAGCCTGGGACGATCTGAACGGCATCGATGGTGTCGGTGCGGTGATGGCCGGATCGCTGACGGCCGCATTTCGCCCGGGTGCCGAGCGTGACGCCATTGACCGGCTGGTCGCGCATCTGACGGTCACCGATGCGGCGCGGCGCGGCGCGGTGGACAGCCCAGTGGCCGGCAAGACGGTCGTGTTCAGCGGAACGTTGGAAAAAATGACACGGGCCGAGGCAAAGGCCAAGGCCGAGTCGCTGGGTGCCAAGGTCGCAGGCAGCATTTCCGCCAGAACTGACCTGTTGATCGCCGGGCCGGGTGCGGGATCGAAGGCAACCAAGGCGGCCGAACTTGGGGTGACCACGCTGGACGAAGACGGCTGGCTTGCGCTGATTGCAGACCAATGACCACCGGCCGCCCAGAAGCATTGTTTCCGCTGTTCGCCGATCTGACCGGGCTTGATGGCATTGGCCCGAAAACTGCGCTGATCTTTGGCCAGATGGGTGTCGAAAAGCCACGCGATTTGCTGTTCACACTGCCACATTCCGGCATCGATCGACAACGTCGCGATTCGATCCGCGACGTCGATCCGCCCGCCGTCGTAACGGTCGAGGTTGAGGTGGGGCGGCATTTCCCACCGGCGTCACGGGGCCGCCCCTACCGGATCGAGGTGACGGATTCCCAGACCACGTTTCATCTGGTGTTCTTTCATGCGCGTGAGGATTACCTGACCCGACTGTTGCCCACCGGTCAGCGGCGCATAGTTTCCGGGCGGGTCGAACTTTTCGATGGCATCGCGCAGTTGGTGCACCCTGATCACGTTCTTGCTCCGGACGAGGCAGAGGAAATCGCGCCCTACGAACCGGTCTATCCCCTGACATCTGGAATGACCCAGAAAATCATGGCGCGGGCCGTCGCCGCTGCGCTGGAACGGACGACCTCCATGGGCGAATGGATCGATCCCGGCGTCATGCAGCGCGAGGGATGGCCCGATTGGCGCGCGGCGCTGAAAACTGCCCACGCGCCCTGCACATCCGCCGATCTGTCACCCGACGCCCCGGCGCGCAGGCGGCTTGCCTATGACGAACTTCTGGCTCACCAACTGACCCTTGCGCTGGCCCGTGTCGAACGCAAACGCAAACGCGGGATCGTGTCGCGCGCAACCGGCACGTTGCAGCGCAAGGTGTTGAATGCGTTGCCATATCATCCGACCGCAGCGCAGGAGCGGGCAATCGGTGAAATCGCCGACGATATGGCCCGACCGGAACGGATGAACCGGCTGTTGCAAGGCGATGTCGGCTCGGGGAAGACTCTGGTCGCCTTTATGGCGCTGCTTGTCGCGGTCGAGGCGGGCGGGCAGGGCGTGATGATGGCCCCGACTGAAATCCTTGCCCGTCAGCATCTTGAGGGGTTGCAGCCGCTGGCTGAACAGGCCGGTGTGGTGCTGGAACTGCTCACCGGCCGCGACAAGGGGAGCGAACGCGCGGCCAAATTGGCGGCGCTGGCGGCGGGTGACATTCAAGTTCTGGTCGGCACCCACGCGGTGTTTCAAAAAGACGTCTTATTTTGCGATCTGCGTCTGGCGGTGGTGGATGAACAGCACCGGTTCGGTGTGCGCCAACGGCTGGAATTGGGTGCCAAGGGGCAGGCTGCCGACGTTCTTGTCATGACTGCGACGCCGATTCCACGATCTTTGGCGCTGGCTCAGTATGGCGATATGGATGTGTCGGTGCTGGATGAAAAACCGCCGGGTCGCAAACCGGTCAAGACCGCGCTGATCGGTACCACCCGGATTGACGAAGTGGTCGCATCGCTGCGCCGGGCCGTGGGCGAGGGGCGGCAAGCTTATTGGGTGTGCCCCCTGGTCGAAGAGAGCGAATCCGTCGATCTGACCAGCGCCGAAGACCGTTTCCGACGCCTGCGCGCGGCCTTGGGCGATGATGTCGTCGGGCTGGTGCATGGCCAGATGCCCCCAGCCGACAAAGACGCCGCAATGTCGCGGTTCGTCGCGGGCAAGACCAGCGTATTGGTGGCGACCACGGTGATCGAGGTCGGGGTGAACGTCCCAAATGCCTCGATCATGGTGATTGAACGGGCCGAAAGCTTTGGTCTGGCGCAGTTGCACCAGTTGCGGGGAAGGGTCGGGCGGGGAACAGCGGAATCGACCTGCCTGCTGCTGTATCAGGCGCCACTGGGTGAATCCGGGCGGCGGCGGCTGGAGATCCTGCGGCAGACCGAAGATGGATTCCGCATTGCCGAAGAAGACCTTGCCATGCGGGGTGCGGGCGATCTGATCGGTCATGCCCAATCGGGCTTGCCGCGATTCCGCGTGGCGGATCTGGAAAGGCAGGGTGCCCTGATGAATCTGGCGCAAAGCGATGCACGCAAACTGCTGCACGACGACCCCGGTCTGACCACACCGCGCGGGCGCGCTGCGCGGCATCTTCTGTGGTTGATGGAGCAGGACAAAGCGATCCGTCTGATTTCAGTAGGTTAGCACTTTGTTCCTATTTGTTCTCATAAAGTTCTTTACAGGCGTTCTGTAATATGAGAACAAAGGTGCAACAAAGAGAAGCAACCGGAAAGGAAACCGACGATGATCCGACAGATCAAAACGGTGATGACAAGGTCCACCACCTTGGTTCAAGATTTCGTAGGCGCCTTTGCTCTGGTTGTTTTGCTGTTTGCCGGGCTGTATTTGCCCGGCCTTACATAGAAGGATTTGATTTCACGACTGCCTGCTGTTCGTCGCGCCGGGTCTGCATCCCACTGTCCCCACTGAAGATGCTGTTCTGACTGCCTGTCTCCCGGTTCTGCCTCTTGATCCGGGTTGCCCCGCGCCTATGACGAACGCTTACTTGCGCCGCCATCCCGACCGGGATGTGCGGCGTTTTTTTTATCTTTCGGGCAAAGAGTGTCGGGCGATGCCGTGGCGCACTCTTGATCGCCCACAGGCCTGTAATTCAGATCGGGAGGCGGGTACATCGCGGGTCGAAAGGCCATCAACCCGCCGATTGCCGATCTCTCAGGCGCAAACGGTTTTTTCGACCGCGTCCAACGCTTCGATCGTCGCGTCCAGTGCCAACATGATCGAGGCATGGCGGTTCTTGAAATCCTTGGCTGGTTCCAACACGGCCAACCCTTCGAATGGCGGTGCGGGCACCGGTCCTGCGGATTTCAACATCGCCTTCAATTCGTCCCGCGCCTGTTCAACCTCGGCCCTGTTGCGCCCGATGATGTTGCTGCCGACAACCGACGCCGCCGCCTGACCCAAAGCGCATGCTTTTACGTCTTGCGAATAGGCCGCGATCCGGTCGTTTTCCATGCGCAGCTGCACCGAAACCGTCGATCCGCACAATGGCGAGCGTTTGCGCGCCGATCCGTCCGCATGATCCAGCGGTTCGGTCAGCGGCATATCGGCAGCCAGCGCCAAAATACGCCCGGAATAAAGTTTGATCAAATCGCTGTCGGACATTCGTTCGCTTTCGCTTGGCGCCATCATGTCCTAGATAGTCCGCATCCCCTTAAAGGAAAAGGTGCGCCATGCCATTCGATCCCGCCTCGCTCAGCTTTAACGCCGACGGCCTGTTGCCGGTCATCGCGCAGGACGCGACCAGTGGCGAGGTGTTGATGCTCGCCTGGATGAACGCCGCTGCGGTAGAGAAAACCTTGGAAACCGGGCGTGTCACCTATTGGTCGCGCTCGCGCCAATCCTACTGGATCAAGGGTGAAAGCAGCGGCCATGTGCAGCACTTGGTCGAATTACGCATTGATTGCGACCGGGATTGCCTTTTGGCATTGGTGGATCAGACTGGCCCGGCCTGCCACACCAATCGCCGAAGCTGTTTTTACACCGCTCTGCGCGAGGGCGACGAGGTGGAATTGTCGGCACCCATGCCGACCTGACGATCACGCCTCCAGACCCACCATATGACGGATATCTGCAGGGCTGGCGCCTTCAGCGCGGAATTTGCAAAGTGCGCGATCGTCGTCTCGCTTTGCCAGACGCCGGCCTGTTGCGTCGCGGATCAGGTGATGATGATGATAGACCGGCGTCGGCAGTCCCAGCAGGCGTTGCAGCACCACATGAATTTTCGTCGCCTCGAAAAGATCATTGCCGCGCACCACATGGGTGATGCCCTGTGCCGCATCGTCCAGAACGACCGACAGGTGGTATGACGTGCCCATGTCGCGCCGGGCCAGAACAATATCGCCGATGCTGCTGCGGATCTCTTTCCCGAACCGAATACTTCCGGTTTCGCCATCTGGCCCGGCTCCGGTTTCGGTGAACCGGAGGGAGGAGGTCAAATTGTCGCCGGTCGCTTCTTCCATTCTCAGCCGCAGTGCTTGGTCGGGAAGCGGCGCGCCCGCGACATGCGCTTCGGCCGCGCGACAGGTGCCCGGATAGACCACGCCATCGGGCCCGGTGACCGGATGCGCGCCTTCCTGTGGTGCACCCGCAGCTTCGAGAATGTCGCGCCGGTTGCAGGTACAGGCGTATATCGCGTTGCGCGTCCACAAAGAGTTAAGACTGTCACGATATATCTTCAGCCGATCGGACTGCCGCATCACCGGTTCTGGCCAGGTCAGGCCGAGCCAGGCGAGATCGTCGAAGATCTGCGCCTCCCATTCCGGACGGGCGCGGCTTTGATCGATGTCCTCGATACGCAAGAGGAACCTACCGCCGGCCGCAACGGCCATATCATGCGCCAAAATGGCGGAAAAAGCATGGCCAAGGTGCAGAGGCCCGGTAGGTGACGGGGCGAAACGGGTGATCAGGCGGGCACCCGATCCGATGCAAGCCAGTCCAGCCAATCGGCTTTGGCCCGGTCGGTATAGGCTTTGTAACGGTCGCGACGCCCGCGGCGTCCTGATTTCAGCCCTTCAACCGGCGGAAACAGCCCGAAATTTACGTTCATCGGTTGGAATGTCTTCGCATCAGCTCCGCCGGTGATATGCGTCATCAGCGCGCCTGTGGCAGTGGTCGCAGGCACTGGGGGCAACGCGTTACCCGTCAGTTCCGCCACTGCCAGCCGCGCCGCAAGCAAACCCATGGCGGCGGATTCGACATAGCCTTCGACGCCAGTGATCTGTCCGGCAAACCGGATATTCGGGCGCGATTTCAATCGCAACTGATCATCAAGAAGCGTCGGCGCGTTGAGAAAGGTATTTCGGTGGATGCCGCCCAACCGGGCGAAACTGGCATCCTGCAAGCCGGGAATCATCTTGAAAACAGCAGTTTGCGCGCCATACTTCATCTTAGTTTGAAAGCCGACGATATTGTAAAGTGTTCCCAACTTATTGTCGCGGCGCAGTTGTACGACGGCATAGGGTTTGACGTCGGGGCGATGGGCGTTGGTCAATCCGATGGGCTTCATCGGGCCAAATCGCAATGTCTCGCGGCCACGTTCTGCCATCACTTCGATTGGCAGGCATCCGTCGAAATATCCCGCCGTTTCGCCTGCGTGAAATTCGGTCTTTTCAGAGGCGAGAAGAGCGTCGATGAAGGCTTCGTAGGTCGCTTTGTCCATCGGGCAGTTGAGATAGGCGGTGCGCTCGTCCTCTGTTTCGCCTTTGTCATAGCGGGACTGCCGCCATGCCACTGACATATCTACGCTTTCGGCGTGGACGATGGGTGCGATGGCGTCGAAAAATGCCAGAGCATCGGCTCCGGTTTCGGCACGGATCGATTCAGCCAAAGCGCCTGAGGTCAGCGGCCCGGTGGCGATAATCCAATGTCCTTCGGTGGGAAGCGAAGTAATTTCAGACCCTTGCAGGGTGATCTTCGGGTGATCTGTCAAGCGTCGAGTTACCGTTTCTGCAAACGGATCGCGATCCACCGCCAGCGCACCTCCTGCTGGGAGGCGATGATCGTTCGCGACGTCCATGATCAGCCCGCCCGCCGCGCGCATTTCCCAATGTAGCAATCCCACCGCATTCTGTTCGTCATCGTCCGAGCGGAACGAATTGGAACAGACCATTTCGGCCAAGTGTCCGGTACGGTGGGCGAAAGTTCCGACAGAAGGGCGCATTTCGTGAAGCACCACGTTCAGGCCTGCGTTTGCAGCCTGCCACGCGGCCTCAGATCCGGCCATGCCGCCGCCGATGATGTTGAGTGTATCCATGCCTGCGATCTAGCCTTGCGTGGGCGAAAAGGAAAGGCCCGCGAAGTCTGTCGATGGACCCGATTGTGCAGGATAACCCGGCGCCCGCCCAAAGGGGCGTTGGCGCCGGATTATCATGCACTCATTCCGGTGCGACGTCAGAGCCGTCGGCCTCAACCTCGGCTTCTTCACCTTGGTCGGCGATTCTGGCGACGCTGACCACTTCTTCTTCGGGGCCGGTGTTGAACACTTTGACACCGCCTGCACCGCGCGACCGGAACGAGATACCTTCAACGGGCACGCGGATCGACTGTCCGTTTGAAGTCGCCAGCATGATCTGATCGTCCAGATCGACCGGGAATGTCGCAACCAGATTGCCACCGCGCATCGCGCGGTCCATTGCCGAAACCCCTTGGCCCCCGCGACCGCGGACAGGATAATCGTGGCTGGAGCTGAGCTTGCCCGATCCTCTTGAAGTGATTGTCAGGATCAGATCCTCGGCCGCCGACATTTCTGCATAGCGCTCGTTGGTGAAATCGGTCGCTTCTGCGGTTTGATCCTCATCTTCGTTCTCGGCATCGTCGGCCAGACCGGCCATGGCGCGGCGCATCTTCAGATAGGTTGTCCGCTCTTCCGGCGTCGCCTTGAAGTGGCGGATCACCGCCATGGAAACGACGCGGTCGTCTTCGGCAAGACGGATCCCGCGCACTCCGGTTGAATCGCGGCCCTTGAACACTCTGACAGCGGTTGTGGCAAATCGGATCGCCCGTCCCAATGCCGTCACCAACATCATATCGTCATTTTCGTTGGCGATGCGGGCATTCACAAGTTCAACGTTTTCAGGGAGTTTCATGGCGATCTTGCCATTCGACCTGACGTTGGTGAAATCTGACAGAGCGTTTCGACGCACGCTGCCGTCCGAAGTTGCAAATACGATCTGCAATTCGCTCCAATCGGCCTCGTCCCGGTCGACCGGCATGATTGCGGCCACTGATACACCGGTTGGGATCGGCAAGATATTGACGATCGCCTTGCCTTTCGACGTGCGTCCACCCAGCGGCAGGCGCCATGTCTTGAGCTTGTAAGCCATTCCGTCTGTTGTGAAAAACAACAACTGCGTGTGGGTGTTGGCGACGAACAGAGTGGTGACGACATCGTCATCCTTCAGGCTGCCGCCTGACATCCCCTTGCCGCCACGACGTTGACTGCGGAAGTCGACCAACGGCGTACGCTTGATATATCCGGTCTGGGTAATCGTCACGACCATGTCTTCACGTTCGATCAGGTCTTCGTCGTCCAGGTCGCCGGCCCAATCGACGATTTCGGTGCGGCGGGGCACAGCGAACAGATCCCTGATCTCTTGCAGCTCGGTCGAGATGATCTCCATGATCCGCTCGCGGGATCTGAGAATGTCGAGGTAATCCCTTATTTTCGCGGCCAATTCCTCAAGCTCGTCGGTCACTTCCTTGACGCCGATCTGAGTCAGGCGCTGCAACCGCAACTCAAGGATGGCTCGGGCCTGGATTTCGGACAGATGATAGGTTCCGTCCTCATTCACCGTGTGGCTTGGATCATCGATCAGGCGGATATAGGACGCGATTTCATGGGCAGGCCAGGCGCGTTCCATCAATTTGTACCGGGCTTCCGGCGCGTCGGCGCTCGCGCGGATGGTTGCGACCACCTCATCGACGTTTGACACGGCGACAGCCAGACCGCACAGGATATGGCTGCGTTCGCGCGCCTTGCGCAATTCATAAGCGGTGCGGCGCGCCACGACTTCTTCGCGGAAGGTGATAAAGCTTGTCAGGAAGTCGCGCAGCGTCAATTGCTCTGGGCGCCCGCCGTTCAGGGCCAGCATGTTGCAGCCAAAGTGAGTCTGCATCTGGGTGAAACGGAACAGCTGGTTCAGCACCACTTCGGGCGTGGCATCGCGTTTCAACTCGATCACCACACGTATGCCGATCCGATCGGATTCGTCCTGGACGCTTGAAATGCCCTCAAGCCGTTTGTCACGTACCAGTTCGGCGATCTTCTCGATCATGGAGGCCTTGTTCACCTGATAAGGAATCTCATCGAGAACAATGGCATAGCGATCTTTCCTGATCTCCTCGATCCGCGTTTTCGCACGGATGATGACGCTGCCGCGCCCCTCGAGATAGGCTTTGCGCGCGCCAGAGCGACCGAGGATAAGACCGCCGGTGGGAAAATCGGGCGCGGGCACGATCTCCATCAACTGCTCTGACGTCATGTCGGGGTCGCTGATCAGCGCAAGCGTCGCATCGATCACTTCGCCCAGATTGTGCGGTGGGATGTTGGTGGCCATGCCGACGGCGATGCCGCCCGCGCCATTGACCAGCATGTTGGGAAACCGTGCGGGAAGAACAGTGGGCTCACGGTCCTTGCCATCATAGTTGTCCTGAAAATCGACCGTGTCTTTTTCGATGTCCGCCAGCAAGAAATGCGCCGGGCGGTCCATCCTGACTTCGGTATATCGCATCGCGGCGGCCGGATCGCCGTCCATCGAGCCAAAGTTGCCCTGTCCGTCGAGCAAAGGCAAGGACATGGAAAAGTCCTGGGCCATACGCACGAGCGCTTCATAGATCGCCGAGTCGCCATGGGGGTGGAATTTACCCATCACATCGCCAACCGGGCGCGCCGATTTGCGATACGACTTCTCGTGGGTGTTGCCGGTTTCGTGCATGGCATAAAGGATCCGCCGGTGCACAGGTTTCAATCCGTCACGCAGGTCTGGGATCGCGCGCGATACGATGACCGACATGGCATAGTCGAGAAACGATTTCCGCATCTCGTCGGCGATCGAAATGACCTCGCCATGATAGACAGGGCGTTCTGGCGGAATTTCGTCTTCGTTTTCGGGGGTTTGCGGTGTATCGTTCACGTTGCCCGCTGCTCCTCGGGATAACCTAATTTGGCGTTATGAAGGGTATACCAGAGCGTTCACGTGGCGTGCAATGGCTGCCCGGCGATTGTACCGGCAGCCAGCAGTGTTGAGTGATAACACATTGTTTTTATTGCAAAGTAATTCAGGTCTGTCATGATTTCTTTATGAGGCAATCGAAAGGCATGACCATGGCGATGTCTGAAACCGAAATGATGCTCAGGGGATACGGGCTGACGACGGCTGAAATGTTCTACCGGATGCCGGATTTTCATAGTGTTCTCAACACTTTCGTCTGGCAAGACTATGACGTCGCACCGGACCATCCGCGTCTGTTCAAGTTCATTGAATTCTGGCAGGAAGAGATCGAGGGAAAATTGCATTCGGTGCGGTTCACCCATCGCAAGATGATTGCGTCGGGGGAGTGGCGCAATGTCACCGGCGAATTCACCCTGCATTAACTCCGGCAGGTAAACCGCACGGCCCGGGAGATCAGGGCAGCAGCCGCGCGACATAGCCGGGCAGGGCAAAGGCGCCTTTGTGCACCTCGGGCGTATAGTAATCGGTGGTGATGCCGGCCGCTTCGAACCGTTGGGCCAGCGTCTCCACCGTGACCTGCCGCGCCGTGCCATCGGTGCCCCAGCCGAATGCCATCGGTCCCCCCGCATAGGTGGGCACCGTCGCCAGATAGCAGGTGCTGTCGGCGAACAACGCTTTGAAGGCGCGCATCGTGTTGGTCAGCTCTGCCCCCTGAAGGAAGGGCACACCGTTCTGCGTCACAAGGATGCCACCGGGATTGAGGGCGCGGTGCGCATGGCCATAGAAGGTGTCGGTGAAAAGAACCTCGCCCGGGCCGACGGGATCGGTGGAATCCACGATAATTACATCGAACCTGTCGGAGGTGGACCGCATAAAGGCGGCGCCATCGTCGATGGTCAGATGCAGGCGCGGATCGTCAAAGGCACCAGCGGAAATATCAGGCAGATATTCACGGCAGAATTCAACCACACCTGCATCGATTTCAACCATGGTGACATGTTCGACGTTGGTATGGCGCAGCACTTCGCGTGCCATGCCGCCGTCACCGCCGCCGATGATCAGCACCCGTTTCGCTTCGCCATGGGCCAAAAGCGGCACATGGGTCAGCATTTCATGATAGATGAAATTGTCGCGCGTCGTCACCTGCACCACATTGTCCAGCGTCAGAATGCGTCCAAAAGTTGGGTTTTCGAACACCCGAAGACGCTGATGCTCGGTCTGGCTGTCATAGAGCACGCGGGACTCGCGCAATGCCTGCGCATGGTCGTCATGCAGACGCTCAAGGGTCCAGCCGGGCAGGGTGGTCATGGCGGTGTTCCTTCGCTTTGACAGTTTTCCGGTCGCGTCTCGCACGGGTTCAGGCGTGAGACGCGACCGGAAGATTCGCAGGTCAGGCGGCGACCGTGTCGGTCACCAATCCGTCGCCGCGCAACAGTTCGCGCACCCGCACGTCATCTGTCGCAAACGCGGATTTCAACACATCGACAGCGCGCCATGGGTTGGCGTCGCCGCACATGAATACGTCGAACGCGCCATAGCCGATTTCGGGCCATGTGTGCACCGAGATGTGCGATTCAGCCAAAACAGCCACGCCGCTTACGCCCTGAGGCGAAAACTTGTGGGTGTGGATATGCAGCAGTGTCGCGCCGCACAATTCGACGGAATCGCGAAACGCCTGTTGAATGCGCGCTTCATCATCCAGTCCGTGACCGTTCACGACTTCGATAATCAGATGCGTGCCGGCAAAAACCTTGCCGTCGCGGCGAATGAAGTGATCGTCGCGGTCCGTGTCAAGCACGTCACGCATGTTGTCGGTTTGCGCAGCGGTGGTGCTGCGTTTTTCTTCCTCTTGGGCGCCAGTCTCCAGACCGATCCCCAGTTGAAAGAGGTTGGAGCCATTCATGGCCTATCCCCTTTGTTCCAGCAGATTGAAATCCGTGGTCCCTTAGCGCCCCCCCGGTTTGTCGAGGTTAGGATCGGTCCCGCACGAACGCTCCACCTATGATCCCCGGCCCCCTGTTGCAAGCCCTTTGTCCGCGCAGTGGCAAAAAGATCCGCCACAGGGGTGCGAAAATGTCGGTTGATTGGGGGTATTCTAATACCTTAATTGTAAGGCATTGAAACGGCTAGGTAAATCCGTTGACTTGCCGATTGACTGTGCCGCGCGATGGGTTAGAACTCCGACATCCCGAGGTGGCGCTATCGCCACACGCATTCTCGACAGGACGAACAAATGAAAACCTTTACCGCGACACCGGCGGATATCGACAAGCAGTGGATCATTATCGACGCCGAAGGCGTTGTCCTTGGTCGCCTTGCATCGATCATTGCCATGCGTCTGCGCGGCAAGCACAAGCCGAGCTTCACGCCTCACATGGACATGGGTGACAATGTCATCGTGATCAACGCCGACAAGTTGCAGATCACCGGCAACAAGCGCGAAGAGCGCCATTACTGGCACACCGGATATCCCGGCGGCATCAAATCGCGCAGCATCGGCCAGATCATGGACGGCAAGCACCCCGAGCGCGTGCTGACCCTGGCCATCAAGCGCATGCTGCCCGGTGGCAAGCTGAGCCGCCAGCAGATGACCAACCTGCGCATCTATGCCAGCGCCGAGCATCCGCACGAAGCGCAGAACCCAACGGTTCTGGACGTCGCAGCGATGAACAAGAAAAACACCCGGAGCGCATGAGCATGGCCGACGAAATCAAATCTCTCGACGATCTGAACGAGATCGTGTCGGGCACCCCCGCCGCGATCGAAACCAAGCCGCTGCACGAAGCGGTGCGCGATGAGCTGGGCCGGTCCTATGCCACGGGCAAGCGCAAGGATGCCGTCGCGCGGGTCTGGATCCGTCCGGGTTCGGGCAAGGTGACGATCAACGGCAAAGCGCAGGACGATTATTTCGCCCGTCCGGTGTTGCAGATGATCCTGCGCCAGCCGTTCCAGATCACCAATACCGAAGGTCAGTTCGACGTGATCGCAACCGTCAAGGGTGGCGGACTGTCCGGACAGGCGGGCGCGGTAAAGCATGGCGTTTCCAAAGCGTTGCAACTTTACGAACCGACCCTGCGCACCGCTCTGAAGGCCGCCGGTTTCCTCACCCGTGACAGCCGCGTGGTCGAGCGTAAGAAATACGGCAAGGCAAAAGCGCGTAAGAGCTTCCAGTTCTCCAAGCGCTGATTGGCGGGTTACCCTCCATTCGCACGATGTTTCGGGCCGCCCTCAGGGGCGGCCCTTTTCGTTTCTGCAATGGGGAAATGTTAACGCCGGATGGGTGGATTTTCAGCTCAGCCGTCGCGGACCGCACGAAAAAGATGCAGGCGGATCGCGGTGGCCAGACCGGTGTCGGGGTGGCGGGCAGCGTCGATTTCGGCGGCCAGATCGTTGATCGGGCGTCCCTGAGCGGCAGCCTGCGCCCGCAGGGCCTGCCAGAAATCCTCTTCGAGCGAGACTGAAGTGCGATGCCCGCGCAGGGTGAGAGAATGTTTGCGCGGGCGGTCGTTCATTCGTCTTCGGACAGGTGACTGTCCAACGCACGGGCGGCGCGGGCATTTCGCGTCGCCTCCAGGATCTTCTGCGCTTTGGAGCGCGCAAATTTTACCGCATTTGCATCAGCGTCCGACTTAGCTTTGGCGCGGGC
>RCMY010002161.1_pt1 | contig 17867 bp, 12 predicted proteins | sample 2041341 | NCBI WGS metagenome assembly RCMY01 (sample SAMN09708234, study PRJNA481090) | Marine sediment metagenome, whole genome shotgun sequencing project. | reverse complement strand
GAATTAGCTTTTAGTAAGATTTTATAGGCTAAAGATTCTTGACAACCACAAGGATTCCAAAAACACCCGTTATCGGTTCTAAGCTTTTTTGTGGTGGCTTTAATAATTTTCCAAGGAATTTACTAGGGAGCCACGAATTTTTTTATTTTTTATTGAAAAGTATTCTAATGCCGTTGTCAAATATGGCCTATAAGCAACTAAAAAGCATTGATAACGGCATCTTTGCAAAGCTCTCTACTAAATTCTTTAATACGCTTATCTTTTCTACTTGGTTTTATTGACATTGACAGGTTCGTTTTCAAGCCAGTACAGCAAATAAGGGATGTTGTACGCGTGTGTCCAACCAAACACCCGTAAGCCTTGATTGACTTCCCAGTTGGTAAAACGCCGATTACTTTTAGGCATATTGGACACATCTAAGAGTGCACCATTTAAGGTCAGCACATCTTTAAAGGAACCTACTTCCTTTGAAAGCGGTCTTACTTTGAGCACCTCAGCCCTTGCCAAGGCCTCATCAAGATATGAGCGTTGCCCCGAAAATTCATAGCCTAGTAACAAAGGATAGATTGTAGCCAGGTAAGATTCCATTTCATGATTTAAGGGTGGAACGTCGCGTACCCATCGGGCATGGTCTACAAGTGCTTTTCTAAGGTGCTGCGCACCAGTAATCTGCTGGTATTTATATAGGCTCTGAACCGCGTAGGTCTGGCTATACCCATATCTGTCCAAGAGTAGATTGCCACCCTGCTCCTTTTGCAAGGTTAACATAGTTTTTATGCGTTCATCCAATTCAGTCTTATATTTTTCAAGCTTTGTGGCATCATACAGCTCTACTAGATTCAAGGCAGATAGGTATAATCTTCTCCCTCGTAGGTCATGATCTCCCCAAATTCGTTTCAGATATGAGTCTCCGGACATTTTCGCTATCTCTAGGCTTCTATGATCTCCGGTGAGATAATAGGAGGCTATCCATCCCTGTATCCATACATGGGCGCTGAGCAGAGCATACCAATGGTCATTGCCATGCCGTCTTCCGATACCCAAATATGGACTGGATTCCGGTTCATCGCGATAGTTCCAAAAGTCGATTGCATCATTGATTTCCCCTATATAGGTTCGTTTTTTTGGCCAATGAATATTATCTACATCCATCGTATGTTGGCTCATTGCCTGTGCCATCCGGTAGTATTTAGGATCCCCAGTTCGCATAAAATTAGTCCATAACATAAAATCTACCATCGGCTCATTATTGGTCCATTGGTACCATTTGTCTTGAACAAAATAAGTTTTGCCATCGCCATAATCGAACATGCCGTACCATGGCTCGTTGTCTTGGTTATAGGAATACCACTGGTATTTATACTGCAGGGCATTTTCAAATTCAGGATACTTTTGGGAATAAGGAGCCAAATTGCCATATACCTTTGATTGGGCATACCACTCTGACGGGGCATGGGCAATGGAGCCATCCAGCACATATTTCATTTTTTGATCTATAGTCGCCGTCGAATTCCCCTTGTGAAAGTAATAGATGAATTCCGTGGTTTTTGCAATTCCTTGGGCGAAATTACCCAACATACCGCCATCCATTTCGGCATTGTCCCTAGCAAAGCTCATAGGTCCTGCATCTGAAGGCCAAACACTACCGATTAGACTATTTGTGACAGGGTCAATAGCTATCCCTTTTGGATATTCCTTTAAAAAATTCTTAATGCCGATACTTATTCCGCGATGACTATCTGAAACATCTAGCCATCCTTTTGCTCGCTCTGAAGTATACAATGGTTTCTTTTTCTCGGTCACGGAAGCACTGAACATTTGCCCCTTGTCCGACTTCTTCGCTTGCTTCCCATCCTTAGATTTATTTGTGTAATAACTACGTAAGCTTTCACCATTACTTCTATCCGGCCCATTTTGAAGCAAACTTATGCGGTTCTTTGCGGTAGGCACTTGTTTTAGGGATGTCTCAGATTTGGATGCGTTCCATGCACCTTCGTTTAAGGGCATAGAGATGGACGTATCCTCTTCCAAGTGATATTTCAATTCAAGCCCACAAGCGGCTATCTGATCATTGGGCTGTGTCCATCCCGGATCATTGGCCATGTCTTCAGAAATGATTTTTTTGTTTTGAGTGGCGATATTGGCATGTTCTCCCTCTTGAATACTATGTTTATCCGGTATACCGGTATAAGTCATAGTATGCAATATTCTGAGGTATGTCTTACCTGCATAAGCATGCAGTCGGATACTGAACGGGGAACTATTGTTGTCTTTTCTTTCGTAGTACTGTGTTCCTTCTATTCTAAAAATCGTATGCATGGGCCCAGAACCTTTTTCCCTGAAAACCTCATTAACTACGGCTTTAGAGGCATCGATTCCCGAATCATCCAAAAGATCTAAGAATACACCTCTTTTGGTATCCGGAGAGGTGGCAATTAGCTCATTGTCCTCAAAAATTCCATTTCCATTGATGTCCAAAGATACCTTATCCAAGAAACCATTTCCCGATTTATTGATAGCAAAGGACAAAGGGCCTGTATTTACATTGATGCCACCACTCGGTCGCATATTGTTCGTGGATACTATTTTTGTTTTTGATTGCATGGGTATTACCTCCGCACCATATTCCAAGGTATAATTGGTGTCTTTTTCTGTAAAGAAAAATACCCACACCCATTTCACGCTATCATTCATAGGGGCCCAGGTGGTTACCTCAGTGGTCTGGCATGAAATTTCCTTTCCCCTTGCGTTAAGTAGCCGAATGTTATCCACAGAAAACAAAGCACCTATTGGAAATGGTATCCCTAGCGTTATTGGGGCTCCTTCGGTATTATTCTCTACGGTAATCGGAATTTTTTTGGTTTCGGCAGCAAAAACATGCAGGGCGCTACAAACACACAAAATCAGGATAAAGTTTTTCATTTTAAGGTATATTTTGTTGATACGGTTTAGTTAAAAGGGCATATTTATTTTAAAATAAGGTTTGCTAACTGGGTCCATGATCATTTTGATGCTTTTGAAAACACAAACTCGCAGCGCCCAAAATCGGGGATGCTACCAAAGTGGACCTTTCTATTTTTAGATTTTCTATTTGTTTGGGATATGCAAATTGGTTTATTTTTTCGTACATGGATTTTTCAAAAAAAGGGAAGGCCGAACTGATCGAACCACCAAGTATAATGGCTTGGGGGGCAAATAGATAGAGAATGTTATTTATGGCCGAACCTATATGCTCGCCAAAGGCAGCAAAGGCGGCAAAGGCGAGCACGTCGCCCTGTTGTGCCATATCATGCAACGTTTTAGCAGTGTTGTTATAATAAGTGCTAAAAAAGAAACTACTTGCGTAGTCCTCCAAAATCCCATCCTTATAGGATACCATACCTATTTCTCCCGCTCCGGACATTACCCCATTATAAATATTACCTTCTATCAGGATACCCATTCCAAGCCCGGTTCCTATGGACAAGCCAATGCAATTATCATATTTTTGGGCTTTGCCGAATAATTTTTCACCCATAATGAAACAGTTCGCATCGTTATTCACAAAAACAGGAAGCTTATAACGTGTTTCCAAAAGGGTAGCCAAAGGTACTTCCTTCCAAGAGGGTATGTTCTGCAGATCATATACGGTCCCGTTATGAGTATCAACTACACCAGGTACTCCGATACCTATCGCCCTGGTGTTCTTTGAAATAACATTATCTATACACTTATAAAGCCGCTCTAGAGTCTGTATTTCCGTTTCGGTTTTATCTACCTTGGATTCGCACTTTTTACCGATAACGCCATGGCTTACCACTCCAAGTTTTATGTTGGTTCCTCCGATATCTACCCCTATCACTTCCATTAAGCTATAGTTCCTCAGTTTTATGATCGAATTGTTTTATTCGTTACCAATGGATTGGCCCAAAAACCAATTGATAAGATAAAAGTCAGGGGTACCAGCAATAGAAATAACCCCGTCTTTAAACTGGTAGCCTCTCCAAATGCCCCAACTATGAAGGGTAGTATAGCCCCACCTGCAATACCGGTACATAAAATGCCGGATAGTGAACCATGATTTTCCTTTACCGAATTAAGGGAGAGGGAAAAGATGATGGACCACATCACTGATATTGAAAAACCGATGGCCGGAAAGGCAAAAAGTGCGATTTGTGTACTACCGGTAAGGGCGCCTATCAAAAAGAGCATCGTGGCCAAGGTGGCTCCGATGAGCACTTTCCTACTGTCCATAATCTTCAATAATAAGAGGCCTAAGACACAACCAATCGTTAGCATAGCCCAGAAATAAGCCACGGTATTTGCTCCAACGCTTTGTGGATCTAAACCGTGGTATTCATAAAGAAACTGCGAAATCCAGTTGCCCACCCCTTGTTCCGTACCTACATAACAGAATATACCTAAAAAGAATAGGAAGGTATACCTGTTCTTTAGCAAGCTGAAATACGACTGAGAACTGCCAGCAATCTCATCTTCCTTTTTTTCATATTTCTCGTACTTGGTAAACAACACGACCAATACAAGTAGCAAGGCGATGAAGGAAAAAACAATGTATAAGCCTACCCAAGGTAAATCCTCTGGTACTAGGGTTCTCAGTGTTGCTGCCATTCCCGAGGGATTAGAATCAGTATCCACAATATATTTGTACAAGAAAGGGCTTAGAAAAGAAGCTAAACCAAATACCAATTGTGCCAACACTGAATTAAAAGCAAAATGTTCCTCCCCGCCCGCGACACGTAGCATTGGATTAATGATTACCTGTAAAACGGCCATACAGCATCCCAATGAAAATAAGGTTACCGTAAACACCGAATAACTAGGAAACAATGCAAAGCCAATAGACGCAATCGCCATAATCACAAAAGATACGGTCAACAAGGTCTTATCACTATACTTCTCTGATAAAAAACCTGCAGGAATCGACATGACGCCATATGCAATAAAGAAGGAGAAAGGCAGTAGACCCGTCATCGTTAGGCTAAGGTCGAAACTATTCTTAACATCAACAATAATGGAGTTGAGGATATTTGTAACAAAGGAAATAACAAAAAACACCAACATAACCAATATAATGATCTGATACTGTCTTTTCGGATTTGATTTGCTCTTTTCCATTAAAAATGGGTTTGCTTTTAATTTGAATAATATCTTCCGACGTTTACCTTTAGTTTACGCCCAGCATAGGGAACAGTGCTTTAATATCCTCCTCCGTCGGCTGTTTACCGTACTCACAGATTTCAAAGAATTCTACATGTTTTGCTTCAGAAGCCTTCATACTAGGATACCACTTTTCAATAGCTTTGGCCTCTGTTTCATCCCAAATCTTTGTACGGGCCCAGCGCTTTTTTAACCAAGCTAACCGTTCTGCTTCTCCCGTAGGAATCTCACTTATATCAGTGCCTATAGTCCAAGGAAGCCATTCGAACATTTGTGAATCGTGGGCCGCTAATCCTTTCACCTTCGTATCTATCACCTCGTCTATGACCACGGCAATATCTTTGGAGAAGGGGTAGGGCTTTTGAAAACGGTCGTTCATATAAAGAAAAACCGGATTCTTTTTCAATGGCGGCGTATCCGGAGTTACGTTTGGAACAATAACTAAATAGGCAGCATCTTGTACAAGAATACCCGCATTTCTATGATCTGGATGATAGTCGTTTGGACGTAGCCCTAAAACGACGTCCGCATCCCATTCCCTTATCTTTCTGATGACTTGGTGCCGTACATGTAAGGTCGGTATTAGTTCTCCGTCGTGATTGTCCAATACATCATATTCGACGCCGAATATAGCGCCCGCTTTTTTGGCTTCAGCACGTCTTCGCTTGCCGAGTGCACCCCCTCCTTGAGACTGGTGTCCGGCATCTCCATTGGTCAAGGCAACGAATTTTACGTTATGGCCCATTTTGGCGAAAAGGGTAGCTGTACCGCCAAATTTAGAATCACAATCATCAGGGTGTGCCCCAAAAGCGATTATGTTCAATACTTTTTTCTGCTGTTGTGCTAACACGGCAAAACCGGCAAACAAACAAATTATGAGGAATATTTTTTTCATGATTTATTCTTTTTGATTCTGTGTTTTTAGTTATGGATAGGTCTTTTGAATTAACTCAGATTAAAACATAGGCAGGTAATTTCAAAAGCAATGTTTATAATTGGCTAATTCAAAAGAGCTTTCCGTAAACTAGTTATCGTTTTGTATGAAATTATTATTGATATCCATTTCCCGTTGTGGGATAAAGAACAGATTTCTGATATTCCCGGTTTCGATTACGCCCGATTCCGCCTCCGTAAGTTTCTGTACCACTGCACCGAACCTTCTCAAGTCTGGCCAACGATGATTTTCAAAGGCTAGTTCTACCTGCCTTTCCGCTAGGAGTTTATCGGAGAAGCTTCCTGGAGTGCTTGCATCTATTGCTGTTAACCCTGCTCTAACTCTTACCTCGTTGATAAGTCCATAACTCTCTGGGGTCTCTCCAATAGCCTCGGCTAACATTAAGAGGACATCCGCATATCTGAACACCACAAAATTAATGTCCGAATCATTTTCCGTTGGTGGGTCGCTCTGATATTTACGTACGTAATTCTGAATGGTCTCCACATCATCATTACCAACGAATGAAGTACCCATAGAGGGTTCAAAACGTAGGTCACCAGCCTCATACGCATTTTCCATGGCGGCTGTGGGCCTATTTCTACCGAAACCCTGTCCGGTCTGCAAATCGCCACTTGGGGAAAAATCATTGGTAAATGCACTTCCTTGCCCAATACCGCCACTAATGAACTGTACTTCAAAAATAGATTCCACGCTGTTTTCATTGGTAGCACCCCACAAATCAGTATAATTAGGTGCCAGTTCGTAATTATAAGTGCTCACAATGCGTCGTAAAACGGTTTCCGCCTCCGAGTTGTTTCCTAGGGTGAGCAGTACCTTAGCCAAAAGAGTGGCTGCGGCGCCTTTAGTGGCCTTGCCAACTGTAGCAGCAGGTTGTGTGATCGGTAAATTGGCCTCGGCAATAGTAAGATCTGTCACCAATTGATTGTACACGGTGGTCGCATCTACCTGGACCAGTTCATCCCCTGGAATAAATGGGGTTAATTGTAACGGAATATTACCAAAGGCTACTGCCAGATGGTAATACATTAACGATCTCAGAAAAATAGCTTCTCCAATGATACCAGTTTTTGTTTCTGCCTCTATTTCCGTAGCTTCTATGCGTTCTAAAATAACATTACAGTTAGCGATGACGCGATAGGATCCACTCCAAGCAGCATCAATCTGTTCGTTTAGGGGGTCTTCCGTAAACGCGTTGATTTCGGTATACTGGCGAGCCAAACCTGTAGCATCCGGACCTTGGTCCGTATTGTCGGAACGCATTTCAAATAATGCCCAATAGGCTCTCCCGTAAACACCTGGATCTTGTAGTCCGGCATAACTGGCATTTAACGACGCAGAGAAATCGTCGGCAGTATTGAAAAAATCAGCCTCGTTCCTATTGGATATCGGAGCGAGCTCCGTAAATTCTTTACTGCATGCTGATGTAGTGCATATGATCAGTAGTACTATGATTATTTTTTTCATCTTCTACAGTTTTTAATTAAAAGGTTAGATTAAGGCCCAAAGTAAAGGACCTTGTCAAAGGATAAGCACCATAATCTTCCCCGGGGGTTAAACTATTGGTAGATATATTACTTACTTCCGGATTATATCCTAGGTAATCGGTGATGGTGATCAAGTTGGTACCTGTAACATAAAACCGAAGTCTGTTGATACTGTTACCAAATATTTTCTTGGTAGGCAAGGTGTAGCCCAACACCACGTTTCTTAGACGTACGTAAGAACCGTCCTCTACTTGAAAGGAAGAAGGTCTGTTATTATTTCCATGGTTCCCGGTCTGCCTATCGGCTCTAGGTACGTTTCCGTTGCCAGGATTGGAGGCTGAACGCCAGCGTTCATTGAAAATAGCGTATGAATTGAAGTTAGCCTCTCCATTTTTCAAGTGACGCGAGGTGAGGTTTAGAACTTCATTTCCCTCAACACCTTGGATCAAAAAGCTAAAATCTAAACCCTTATAACCAAACCTGTTGTTTATACCCCATGTAAAATCAGGGAAATAGCTACCGGTCACAGTCCTGTCATCAGGGGTAATCTCCCCGTCACCATCGATATCCTTAAATCTGAAATCTCCGGGGGAGGCATCTGGTGCTTGGGTATCCACAGGAGCGTTATCTATTTCGGCCTGACTTTGATAAATACCATCAACTACATAACCGAAGTAACTTCCTATGGGATCTCCTACACGTGTTACATGCCTTACCCCAGCACTTCCAGCCGAGAATATGGGTTCATTGTTTTCATTAAGGGAAAGCACCTCATTGCTGTTGGTAGAGAAGTTGATGTCGGTATCCCAGGTAAAGTCTCCAACAAAGTTATTGGTGCGTAACGCCACTTCAAAACCTTTATTCTCTACTTCCCCAAGGTTCTGCAAGGTGGTCTGGAAACCAGAGACCGAGGAGATACTCACATTTAATAGAAGATCAGATGTTTTGGTGGTGTAGTAATCCGCCAATAAATAGACCCTATTTTTGAAAAGCCCTAAATCCAGACCAATATTGGTTTGCTGTGATTTTTCCCAAGTAAGTTCCGGATTGGCAATAGTAGATTGTATCAAGCCGTTTATCTCGTTCCCCGCTAGGTTATAATTATTTGGGGAAAGCAGACCAATGGCCCCATAATTAGGAATTTCAAAGTTTCCGGTCTCACCCCAACTGAACCTGACCTTTAGTTCGGAGATAGCATCTACCGATTTCAGGAAGTCTTCCTCGCTCACACGCCAACCTGTAGAAAATGACGGGAAGTATCCTGTCTGATTGTCCGCTCCAAATCTAGAGGAACGATCGGAACGTATGGTCCCTGTAAACAAATATTTGTCCTTATAGCTATAGTTCATCCTAAAAAGAGCGGAAGCCAAGGTCCATTGCTCCTGGATAGAATTTCCTGCGAATACTTGTCCTCCACTAATGGTAGTGACCAGGTCATCCGGGAAATTATCGGCCAATACTTGTTTCACTGTAATATTATCCTTTTGGGCCGTATATCCGAGAACCGCATTAAAAAAGTGGTCACCGAATTCGCGTTCCCAATTCAGTGTATTCTCCCATACCCAATTAACCTCGGTCGAAGAAGTAGCTTGCGCATAGGATTCGCCCTCAGTCGCATTCCGGTAAAGGAGCGAGTTGCCTCTATAAAGATCTTGGTTATATAGGTTAATATACGTTCCACCAAAGGTTTTAAAAGTAAGCTCTGGAAGTATCTCGTACGAAAGCCCTAAGGAAGCCCGAGTTTGAAACTGGAATATCTTATCGTCAACGGCCTCTATTATGGCCAGTGGATTACTTGCTGTGGTGGTGCCACCTCCTAGATACGATTGGTTATTCAGTTGATTAATTGTTCCGTCCGCATTAAAAGGTGCTACGGTAGGCGAATGTACCAAAGCGGAATAAATGACACCCGGCGGTCTTGCGAAATATGGTGCTGATGCCGGTACTCGTTGGTTTTCCGTTATCGTTGGTGCTACTCTGAGATCTAGATTTAGCTTATCCGTTAATTGCGAATTTAGATTTAACAGTAGGTTGTACCTTTCGAATTTAGCCTTATCAACAATCCCTGTTTGTGAAAAATAACCTGCAGAGGTAAAGAAGCTGGTGTTATTTTTTATCGGAGATGCATAAGAAAAATTATAACTCTTTACTACCCCCGTTTTGAAAATTTCGTCTTGCCAATCAGTATTCGTTCCATCCCAGTTGAGAAAGGATTCCGGCATTTCATAGTTAACATTGCCACGATCTCCTGGCCCAATGGGGTCATCGATTGAAGCTCCGGGCACTGAAGAAAGGTAATTGTTGTTTCTGGCATCCCTAGTGAAATCTATGAGCTCTGGAGCCGTCATCAAATCTATTTTATTGGCAACATCCTGCAAGCTAAAAAAGGAATCGAAAGAGAACCGGCCGTTTTCGTCGGACGACCCTTTTTTTGTGGTGATTAGAAGCACCCCATTTCCACCTCGGGAACCGTAAATAGCTGCTGCAGAAGCATCTTTAAGGACCTGAATGGATTCAATATCATTAGGATTTAGTGTTGCGAGTGGATTCACCGGCGGCGGCTGAAACGCGCTACGTCTTCTTGCAACGCCCCCTGAAGCGGCGGTAGAAGTTAAGTTCCTCGAAATAGGAATACCATCGATTACAAATAAGGGGTCGTTTCCGGCAGAAATAGAACCAGATCCCCGAACCCGAATATTGGGGCTTGCACCAGGCTCTCCAGATGTTTCTTGTACTTGTACCCCTGCTACTTGGCCAATAATGGCGCTCTCTGGGCTTAGAGCGGGGACATCTACAATAGTCTCCGAACTAATGGAAATTATGGAACCGGTTAGTTTCTTTTTTGCCAGTGTACCATATCCAACTACTACTACTTCATCCAATTGAGCGGAATCCGACTCAAGAGTAATTGTAAAGTTGATTTCCGACCCTATTTCGATTTCCGTGGACTTGTAACCGAGGTAGGATACCAATAGGGTAGTTGCATCGGCAGGAAGGACAAGTTCAAAATTTCCGTCGAAGTCAGTAGTGGTTCCCACTTTTGTTCCCTTCACTATAATAGTTGCTCCTGGTAATGGCAAACCTTGGTCATCCACTACCGTACCAGATATGCTAGCTTGAAAGGAAGTGTTCATTGGAGAAGTCGCTGCCTTTATTGGTTTCGGTGCCTTCTTGGCCATTGCTGGGACGACTACAATCTGATTTCCTACAATCTTATGGTCTATTTTTCCCTTCTCGAAAAGGAGTTGTAAGAAATCGTCCAAGCAGATATTGTTGGCAGTAATAGACATCTTCTGATCTACATTGATCTCAGAATCCTCATAGAAGAAACTATAACCATTATCCGCACTTATTTTTTCGAATATTTTCTTCAGCTCAATATTTTCAAAATTTGCGCTGACCATTTCGTTCTGTTCGCATGTTGCCCCTGTTACAGGACTTAAGCATAGCAAGGCCACACAAAGAATACCTATTCTGAGTAGACAGTTGGCTTTAAAATTTGATACGTGGTTTTTCATTTAAGTTATATTTTTTGTTAGCATTCCTTTGATTCAATGACTAATTCAATGACTTTTTATTTTCATAGGCGTTCGTTATTTAGGTTTATCAATTTTCAAAACATTACCGATCAATGCATAAGAAAAGTCGGTATGAGCTTTCATGGTCTTAAGAATTTCGTCAAGATTTTCATCCTTAAAACGTCCATTGAAACGTAGTTCTTGGAGTTTTTCATAAGTGTTATCTATACGGATATTGAATCTGCGTTCGAGTTTTTTAATAATACCCGCTATGGTGTCACTATTGAAAATAAGGACCCCGTCCATCCAGGCGATATGATCTTTCACATCTACATTTTCAATGAACAAGGTGTTTTCCATATTGGTTTTAGTGGCCCTCTGATTGGGAATCAGAATATTAGCCGGAGTATGTTCTGGGGTATCCTGAAGCAGTTCTACCGAACCTTCTACAAGGACAATTTCTTTCGTTGCGTCATCGGAATAGGCAGAAACGTTAAATTCCGTTCCTAAAACCTTGGTAGACAGGTCTTCTGTATGAACCAAGAAAGGCTTAGTAGATTTGGCTATTTTAAAGTAAGCTTCCCCAACAAGAGAAACTTGCCGTGCATCATGTGCGTCGAAATTTTTTGGGTACGAGAGTCGTGAGCCAGCATTTAAATGAACGCTGGACCCATCAGTAAATTGGACCTCAAAAGTTTTGCCATAAGGGACATGAAGTATATGCTGTGTTTCCGATGCAGATTCTTGATTAGTGCCCTTGGATGCGCAATACTTCAATAGACCATTTTCCTGAAGTTGTATAGACGTATCGTCTATGGCAAAATTAGTAAGGTCTTCCAAGGAATAGTATCGGGTCTCCCCCTCCCCTTCGTTAACTTGCAAGGAAATCGTATTTATATCTAAAACGGGTATATAAGAGGGCTTTCCCCGTAGATAAAAAAACAATACCATTGCCATTAGAAGGGCACTACAGCTTGCATAGACAAATATGGTTTTTTGGGTTTTTTTAGTTTTTGGCGAGGCACTAATTGAGAGCGAGGCGAGTTGCTCTTCTAATAAACCGGTGTCAAAATTATACTTGATCCAAATATCCGTATTAACAAAATCTTTAAAATGGGCTTTGTTGTCCCTTTCCTTAATCCATTCCATTAGAAATGCCTTCTCGGATCGGGTAGCTTCATTATCAATGAATTTAGAAATGATAGTATTTACTTCGCTCAGGTTCATTTACAAAAAGGTGTTCTATAGAATAGACTCCAAAAAGAATGTTCCCCCCTTGCTTTTTTCTACACTTTTTTAAAAAAAAACAATAAAAGAGGTACACATCACATTTTAAATCGAACTCAGAAAGTGTATTCTTAATTTAGGGAGTTCTTTAAATGGGCCATTGCTTTGGTCATATGGCCTTCAACGGTTTTGACCGAAATGTTCAGGCGTAGGGCAATTTCCGCATAGGTTAGCCCTTCCTTTTTACCCAATATAAAAACAGCCATGCGTTTTTTAGGGAGTTTATTTATTTCTTGATTCAAAAGGAATAACTTCCTGTCAGTATCCTGGGGGTCGTTTTCTATAAGTTCAACTATGGCGTCATATTGTAGTTCTCGGATGAGGACTAGATTTTTTTTCTGTTGTTTTTGCAGGTCTTTGTAAAGGTTATAGGCCATGCGAAACAAGTATCTTTTTACATTGTCCTTAATGGCTAGCTTTTCTCTTTTATCCCAGAATTTAACGAAGGTCTGTTGGGTGATTTCCTGTGCCAATACCGAATTGCCACAGATGACTGCAATGTAACTATTCAATTCCTGAAAATAACAGTTGAACACGTGTGTGTAAGCAGGGCGGACGCCCTCTCGCAAGTCTCCGAATAACCGTTCTTTATTGTCGTATTTGTTCTCTTCCATATCCGCATTCTTTTTTTGGGGGGGGGTATATAAGATTTAATTCGCCGTTTTGGTCTTTTTAGGACGTTCCTAGAGCTTCCAGACTTTTTTGTAGCGTAGGTCTTTGATTTGCCGGAGCATATTTCAAGGCAGCTTGAAATGCTTTTTTAGCCTCTTTTGTTTCCCCCATTCCTTCAAAGGCATTTCCCATGTTAAAATGGGCCCGCCAATAGGTCTTGTCCTTCTTTATGGCTTTTTCAAAAATCAACACGGCCTGTTCATACTCCTTTTTATTCAGGAACCTTCGGCCATAGCGCTCCAAATAAACTACATCCCCGACTTCGATTGCCTTATTTATTGCGGCTTGGGCCCCATTTTTGTTTCCCAGCTGCTGCAGAAGCTTTGCTTTCACGTCCCAGTTTGAAAAATTTTCCCTTAGGGCTATGGAATGATCGATCCAAATGAGGGCCTCTTCAGTATTTATTTTGTATTCCGCGCAATAATCCGCCGCTTGGCACCAGCTATACCATTCCCAATAGGCATCGGATCGGAGCTGCTTTCTTATATGATCCAGCGCTATTTCGTTGATATTCAAGCTAATATTCAAAGTAGCTTTTTTATCCGCCCAGTACAATACAACCGAGGCCTCATCCCGCTCTCGTTTTACAAAGTCATAACTTAACCACTCTCTGGATTCTTTGGTTGTAACCACAGGGACTGTTACCTGTAAGGCATCCTCTTCGGCATCATAAAAATAGCTACCCCAGGAAGTATGGTTTTTCGAAAAAATAAAGGTCCATTCCTCCGCTTCTGGTAGCAGATGCAGTCCATAACTACCGGCACTCAGTTTCTGTCCCTCAATCTCCACCTCATGGGTTAAGGTAATAATCGTATTCTCGTTGGCCCCAGCCCGCCATACCTTGCCATAAGGAACCATTTCTCCCCAGACTTCCCTTCCTTTAACGCCCGGGCTGTGATAAGCAATGGTGATATCAGTATAACCAATGCGTTGGGTTACCGCCGCTTGCTGGCTTTTTTCAGGCAGACTAATAGGGTTATGGATATTAAAATCTTGGGCCATAACGTTCAAATGGAAAAGGAGCAACGTTAGACCAAAACCGGAGGTCGTAAATAAATGATTTTTCATAAATTTATTTTTTATACTGGTTCAGGGAAGTATTTAAGTTTATTCCACTCACAGAGCTTAAAGTATTCAAAAACTGAAATGTTAATAATAAGTCTGTCTTTTATCCAAATGTGTTTAAATGTACTATAATATTCCTGATTTGTAGCGGCAGTTATACATTTATCCCATCATTTATTTGAACGTTCGATTCGTAAAATGCACTAAAATTAAAAAGAAGTGGTACGGCCGGATATACCATATTATAACCGTACCCATCCAACTCTATAAGTTATATGTCCGGATGTTATACAATTTTCATCACCTTATGGAAATAGGCGTTTTCTTCATATCGCCCTAGAAGTTTCAACTCACGATTGCCTGTTATCAGTATCATTGGCAGCGAATTTTTCAGAACATGAAATAAGGGTGCATATTCATCTACATGAATTTAGTCCTCAAAAACCTCTACAACCATTTCTATTTCAACTGCAATATTGCTAGGAAGTGATCCCATGCCAACAGCAGCCCTTGCATGTTTACCCCGGTCACCAAAAACCTCTACCATCAAGTCGGAATAACCATTGATTACTTTGGGATGGTCCGTAAATTCCGCGATAGCATTCACCATGCCTTTCACTTTTACAATGCGCTTGACCTTATTAAGATTACCCAGCTCTGCTTTAAGAACAGATAATTGTCGTACTCCAGCCAATCTAGAGGCCGCATAACCTTCATCAATATCCAAATCCTTTCCTAGTTTCCCTTTTATGCTTTCCCCTTTTTCATTGCTTGGCCCTTTCCCGGCCAAAAAAATAAGGTTACCAGTACGTACGGCATGAACATAGTTAGCCTTTGGTGTTGAAAGCTCATGTAGTTTAATCCCCAGCTCATTTAATTTTTGTTCAGGATTGTATCCGTCGGGTATATTTTGGATACTAATTGTTCTGTTTAATGGAACATCTTTTTTTTTATTTGAATTACAAGAAAACAAGAATGTTGCCAGTAGGGTAAAAAGTAAATATCTCATAAACTAAAAGTTAGACTTAAATATACAAAAATTGAAAGGTGGGCATAAAAAAAGGGATAACCGAAATTTCTTTCAAATTATCCCTTTGGGGGAACGTAACAAACACAACCCTTATTTTCCTAACACCGAAAATAAAAGTTGGTGTCTTTAGTTTTATCCCAGTACAGTATTCAAAATCTGAAGGCCTATTAAAATCCCAAACAGAATCAAGAGACCATTCCCATTTACCTTCCTTTTGATAAGGTTTATTTATATAAATTTTTCACTATTATCAATCTCTTTACTTATAGTTATTCCAATTCTTTTATAGAATGCATCTATATTTTCTTGATTGTGCTTTTTTGCATTCCGCAAATCACTACCGAAGGCAGAACCAATGAACATTTCTTCATTAAAAATTTCCGAACCAATAATCTTGCCATCATTAGTTTTATGATAAGTAGTTGTGGTGTACAGCTTGTACCTTATGAATTGCTTTAAATCTATTAGTTTCATGGGTAAAGGCATGTTCTGAATCAAATTATTGAAGAGCTGTATCTTTCTCCGCTCATTATTATTTCATTTTCAATATTTACAAAAAAAAGGCCCCGAAACCGGGGCCTTTAAACCAACCAAACTAATTAAAACCTAAATTACTCTTAATTATTATCAAAACCCTGGCTGGTTTTTTCAGCCATTAAAAGACTTTTGTCTTACTAATGGTCTACGCGGATAAATAATGGTTAGTGTTAGCATAGCCTTACCCTATTGTTATTTTCAATATTTCATTTTATTTCTCAACCGGCTTCCCGATTTGAACAATTTCATCTTTTTTTTAATAACGTATTCTTCTTGTCTATAATTGAATTTTCCTTGAAAACCATCTTCTTTTTCAATAAAGAAATTGGCACGATTATGTAAAGTGTTGATGCAAATACAAAAACACTTATGATAAAAAATATTTCTACTATTATTGTTGTGTTCATATACTCTATTACTTTCTCGAGACCCTAATTTTATTTGGTTTCTTAAATACATTGTAAATCTAAGAAGTGGTAGGTCACAGGAAAGAAGAATAAAATATTTAGAATTTGATATCGATTAAATGCATCATTTCATCGATGAAATGCGATTTTATGGTCTTTTTCTTACTTTTTAATTTATGCCAGAAACACTCAATTCTAATATTTCAAGCGAAAAGTTAGATTTCAAAAGAATCTATAATTAATGGGGAAATCATTTTTTAAGGAACTTCAGAACCGTTTCAACAAGTTCTTGAAGGTCGAATGGTTTAGGCACCACTGCATTCATTCCTATATTCAAGTAGTCATTTATATTCTCTTCGAAAGCATTGGCAGTTATTCCAATTATCGGAATGTTCTTAATGTTTTTAAAAGGAAAATCACGGATTAATTTGGTGAGATGGTCTCCCGGAATATTTGGAAGGTCAACATCCATCAAAATAACATCGTAGGCATTATTCGTTACTTGTTCAAAAACCAATGCGCCATCATTGACCAAATCAATATAGAACAAATTTGTAGCCATCAACGCTTTAAACAATACGGTTTGTATACGTTCATCATCTTCAACCATAAGCAATTTAAACTTACGTTCCCCTTTGATTTTACGTATTCCAGTATCCTTACTTGTATTTATTAATATTGGCTTGGAAGCCAAATCTAAAGGAAACTTCAGTAATAAATCAAAATAAAAATCGGAACCTTGACCTACTGTAGATTCCACACGGATTGTAGTATCCATTAGTTCAAGTAAGCCTTTTACGATAGACAGTCCTAGGCCAGAACCCTGTTGTTTGCCAATGGCATCCAATTGTGTAAAGCTTTCGAAAATTGAATCTATTTTCTCTTTTGGTATTCCTACACCAGTATCTGATACCTTAAATCTTAAACTTATCTTATTTGCTCTTTTCTGATTGAGTTGAACGCCTAATACAACCTTACCCTTTTCCGAGAATTTGAATGCATTGTCCAATAAATTAGTGATTATTTGAAAAAGTCTAAGACGATCACCTTCCACAAGTTCCGGTACCCTTTTATCATAATTAAGAACAAAATCAAATGATTTTTTAGCAGCCTTGGTTTTATAGGTAAACTCGATTAATTGTAGTAAATGATATAGGTTGAATACTTTATCCCGTAATTGTAACTTTCCAGAAGAAATCATACTTAGGCTCATGATATCGTCTAGCAAGAGCTTCAAGTTTGAATTTGATTCCTTGAGAAAATGTACCATTTGTCGTTGCTCACTAGTTAAATCGGTTCCTTCAATAACATTGGTAATGGAGATTATACCGGTAAGCGGATTTCTCAACTCATGACTAAAATTTCGAATAAATTCATTTTTAAAGCGTTCCCGTTCTTCTAATTCCAGATTCTTTAGCACCACCAATTCTGAATTTATGATGGATTCATTTCTAGCTTGGGCAATGCTCTGATAAGAGATGTAATGGTCTGTAAGATCATAAACAACAAGAAGAATAGTTCCATCCTTCTTAATCATTTTCACATCGGTTATAAATTCCTTGTCTTGATATTCAATATGCACACAATTATAGGTTATCGATTCTTCAAGAGCATCTAGAATTGAAGTATAGGAGGCAAAAAAAGGATGGATGTCATAGATGAAATCCCCTTTACGAAGTCTGATAAAAGTTTGATCACTTTCAAGAATTAGACCATCAAAATCAATTACAATAAACTGAATGTTTTGATTAA
>RCMY010003604.1_pt1 | contig 17868 bp, 19 predicted proteins | sample 2041341 | NCBI WGS metagenome assembly RCMY01 (sample SAMN09708234, study PRJNA481090) | Marine sediment metagenome, whole genome shotgun sequencing project. | reverse complement strand
CCGACTCACACGACCCTCTCGATAACGCCGCCCACAATCACGACCTCGAAGCCAGAACGACCACTCGATAACGGCCCCTATGCGGCGCCGCAATTTCACGGGCGCCTTGAGTTACATGGCGTCAGACTTCCCCAGACAAAGCCGAGCGGCGTCGACCACCGTCAGGCTGGATCAGGTTTCCATGTCATGACATCGTCAATGCGACGCAGATTCCAATCGACTGAGCTGCTGCTGCGAGTTCGCGATCACCGGTCACGAGGGCAAGTTCCTCATCGTTGGCGAGCACTGCTGACGCAAGGTGCACTGCGTCGTAACCTCGCAGCCCGTGGGCTTGTGCGAGGTCGCCTGCGGATGCCGCAAGTTCGGCCGAGACCTCGATGTAGCTGATCTCGAGAGCGATCGACTCCAGCTCATCTACCGCCTGCTCCAACTCCACGACGGTCAGTCGACTCATTTGTTGTGCCTGGGCCAGCGCTGCTCGCGCTTCGGGGTAGATCAGTCGCGTGCTGACGACTCGCGTCGCTTCGTTCCACAACCGGGCGCACGTCAGTGATGCAGGTTCGCCGACCACAAGCGAAATCAGCGCAGATGTGTCGAAGTACGCAATCACCGACGCTGCTCAGCGACCAGGTCGCTAACGGTTCCGCTGCCGCTCAGCGGTGGAGCGGTGCGTGGGCGCTTCTCATGAGCCGGCGGCGAAATCAGCCCTTCGCTGATGAGGCGGTCGATCGGGCGCGGTTGACCGATGGGTACCAGACGTGCGACCGCTTTGCCGTGGTCGGTGACGGTCACCTCTTGACCTTCGCGCACGACGCTGAGATAGCGGCTGAGGTGATCTCTGAGTTCTCGTACGCCAGCTTCCATTCGGCAATTATGGCGCTTTTCAAAGCGAAAATCTAGCCACATCCGGCAACGGGGTGCCCGTTCCGAATCGTCGAGTCTGTCCAGCAGAGTAGGTGGGGTCACGACTGCTGCTTGATCCGCCCGACAACACCGCCGCAGAGTCACGCACTGTCAACCGTCCAGGCCGCCCGGTATCGGCCCCTTCATGACGCCACGGAATATCGCGCGACTGGCGCACGTAGCCCGAATGTCAGCGTCCAGAGGCCGACGACGGCCAGCGCTACTCCGGCCAGGTCGCCAGGTCGATATCGACTCCGAACAGTACGACGGACCCGTCAGCGACAAGTTGGGCGGTGATCGTCGCGGCCCGCACGAGCAGCCCCGTGGCGACGAGGTAGCGATAGTCGTCACGATCCGGGTACAGGGTCGGCAAGTCATCGAAGCGTTCGGCGAACACCTCTGAAAGTGTTGGCAGATCGACGAGCAAGAAGTCGCTCGCCGATGGCTCCCCATTCGGGCCGCGGGATTCACCGAGTTGTGGGTCGAGGTCGACGAAGAACTGGGAGTCGACCCGTACGCTTCACCTGTTCACCGGGTCGAGTGATCACCCTCGGTGGCTGCGATGCGTACGTCAGCCTTGCGACGAGCGCGTTCGATCACTGAGCCGGGGATCAGGGTGGGATCGGTGATGATGCCGGATCGGATCACGCGATCTCGTTCATCCGGAGTCATCGCAAGGAGTTCGTCGGCGCTCCAGATCTTGTTCTCGGCCATGAGTCCAACTGCGAGAACCTACAAGCAGCCCGCTCCAAGGCCGACCATGAGCGAGAACCAGGCACTCGCTCGCCGGGCTGAATTGGGATTCCTTCAACAGCGTCGGCATCGGCCAGAACGCCGGAGAATATGGGGACCAGGCTCGCTGCCGCCGACGGGCCTGGGACCGGCTCTTCGGTTTGCCTCGCACCTGCACATCTTGCGCGCGTAGGGGATGTGATCGGAGCGGTTCCGGGGGTATCGAGACGGATCGAGGAGTACATGCCTGATCAGGCGTTTCATGCGTTTCCCTGGTCAGCGGGTTTTGGGTCCGCTGCTTCGGGAGCAGGGGGTCGAGTGATCAAATCACTCCACCCCGACCATTTGTACTGGTCAGAGACTTGTACTAGCGAGTCTCGGACACAATCGGAATCGGGTTTACGAGATCCCACCGGCCCCCCTCCGATGTCCAAGGCTCCGGGTCGCTTCCCTGCATCCGCCTGAAGTCAGACAGTGACGACGCGTGCCGCCGCGCCGAGGGTTTGCAACAAATGTCGGAGATCGTCCGGGTCAGACGTGGCGAGGGCGACTGGACCGCCTCGCGATCGTGCAGCCGCGATCAGGGCCACCGAAGCGTCGACGACGTCGGCGGTGCCCGCTTCTCCACAGAGCAGTCCTGTGGCACGCGCCAGTGTCCCGTCCATTGGAACTTCGTCGCAGTGTGAGAGTGCTCGAGCGAGAAGTGCTTGACGGCTTCCGCCACGCCACGCCTGCGCAATCACCCCGACCGGCACCGACACCTCAGCGGAATCATCCGCTGCGTTGCGAAGCATTGCCCAAACCATGCGGTCGTTGCGGTCGAGCGCGATGAGCGCGCCGGCGTCGAGGACGAGCGTGGTCATCCGTCGATGAGTGCGCGTGCGGACGCAAGCTCCTCGTCGCTGAAGGCGCCGTGTTCGCGTTCCCATGCCGCGATGACATTGCGAAGCCCGCGACTGGCGAGCTGGCGGCGGGCGGCGTCGGCGACCCAGGCAGAGACGTTCTGCTCGTCGGCGTCGGCCGCCTCACGGACGGCCATCGCAAGTTCTGATTCGATTGACACGGTGAGACGTTCGACGGCCATGCCTGGATCATACTTTGTCATACTCTTGGGCACCATGCATTTCTCGGTTCAGCGCGAGACCTTTCGGCGACGTCGCCATTGATGCCGAGCTCGATGACCAATCAACCTCTCGCAGAGGAGCTGTCCCGTCGACGACACCGGCCTCACGCCCCGTTCGTCAGCAGTCCGCAAGCGCACGGAGTGCTCGGCAGATCTCGTCGACTTCCTCGATCTGGAGGTCGCCGGCCCGCTCCGTGAGAAACGAACGCCGTATCGGCTGCAGGCTGTCAAACGACGCCACGCATTCGTCAGGGAGCCCGTGACTCGCGCCGAGTCGGACCTCGGTCGGAATCTCGCGAATGGTGCGAGTCACCGGCGCGACCACTATCCACGTCAACACTGGCACTGCATCACTACGCGTCACGATCAACACCGGTCGCCTTTTGTCCTCGGCTTCCGCCCACCAGATCTCGCCCTGCCTCGGAGTCACCATCACCAAGGTTCTTCGGCAATCATCCGGACGGAAGACTCATCCGCCCACGCGACCTCGGCGTCGGTTTGCGGACGCTCTCGATATCCGCGAGCGATGCGCCCCCCGATCTCATCGCGACGACAGCGGTCGACAAGCCGTTCGAGACCGAGACGCACCGCTTCGGAACGACTCGCAAAGATTCCAGCCTCCACGAGCCGATCGACAGCAGCCGCAAGTTCGTCATCCACCCGAGTCACCAGTTGAGCCATGCGTCAAGCATAGAAAGATGCAATGCGTATCGCAATGCACGCAATACCCCGGGGTGGACGGCGCTGGCGAAACATGCTCCTGTCCAGCCAGGTCTTGGAGCAGGCATGATCGAAGCAGAGCGACTCGACGAGTACCCGACCCTCGACGTTGCGGGCACGTAATCGGCAGCGGTCTACGGGCCAAACTGGTCAGAGACTGTTCTCGCGTGTTTCAGGCCTGATCGAGATCAGGCTTGCGCGCGCATTGCGCGCGTCGCGGTCACCTGCCGCCATTGCGCCGCACCTGTGCCGACGACAGGCCCGGTCAGATCGAGAGCTCGGCCAGGACATAGTCGACGAGATCATCGCGCCGGAGTGCCGGGATCGTGGTGCCGGGACTGGCCGGACCGGCCGGGACTCTCGCGCCGTCGTCGAGCCGAACGCCGCGGAAAGCGAGCCCGCGGCGCTGCATGGACCGCACGATGGTGTCGGCGACACGGTCCTGCCCTACCTCATGGAACCACGGCACTGCCTCGCTCAACGCCTGCCAGACGGAAAACCAGGCCCGCTGCTCCCGCCCGACCCGAATCGCCTCCACCAGATCGTTGCGGGCATCGCCGACTCCGAAGCGCACGCCGATCACGGCTCGACGCGTGAGAGCGTTCGTCCATGTCCAAAGGCGCCCGCTGTCACGACTGAGTGCCGCGGCCTCGTGGCACAGCTGATAGGCGATTTCGGGCCGACCGGAGTTGGCCTCGAACATGGCCAAGGCCGTCATACAGATGGTCCGCATCGGATTGTCGGTCGTCTCGATGTACTCACGGGATGCGTCGGCATGCAATTTGGCCTCGACCGGGTCGACGTCGCTTAGCAGGGCAGCCAGATTGGCCTGCTGCCAGGCCACCTCCGATCGACCGAGCGCCGGAGCATGGAATAGGCCCCGTCGGGCATAGGCCGTCGCCCGCTGGTCATCGGTCGCATCGGCCACCCAGTACAGGACGCTGTAACACAAGGCGCCCGCACGCGAGGGAGTTGCCTCGTCCAGCATGGCCACACCCTCGGAGGCCAATCGCAGTGCCTCCTCGGTCTCGTCGACTGCCGCCCCCACCAAGCCGAACACCGGCGCCGGCGGTGCGCTGAGGTCCGAAAGGGCCGAGCGTGCCCATTGATGGATCTCGGTCCGGAAACTCTGGAAGGCGACATCCCAAAGCACCCTCAGCACCACGTCACAGACCTCTGCATCGTCGTCGGCCACCGCCCGTCGGAAAACCGAGCGGAAGTTGTCCCACTCGTCGACGAATACGGTCATCGAACGATCGAACTCGGCTCGGTCGTCGCTCTGGTAGCGGCGCTCGTTCTCGATGGCCAGGTCCAGCATGTACGACGACTGGCGAGAGCGCAGACGAGCTCGCTCATCTGCGTCGAGATGTTGATCGCCGTAGTGACGCACGGTCTCCAGCAGTCGGTAACGAGTGGAACCCGAGGCCCCATGGCGTGCGATCAACGAGTGTTCCAGCAGCGTCGTGACCATGTCGAGGACGTCGAGATCATCGAATCGATCCTCGGAACACACCCGCTCCACTGCCCGCAGATCGAAGCTGCCGGCGAAGACCGACAGTCGATCGAGCAACTGTCGCTCGTCGAGGGTCAGCAGTTCGTAGGACCAGTCGAGGGCGGCCATCAGCGACTGATGTCGACGCTCGGTGTTGCGGTTGCGGGATCGCAGGAGACGGAAGCGATCGTCGAGACGGTCGATCACCTCTGCCGGTGACAGGGTCCCGAGCCGGGCAGCGGCCATTTCGATGGCCAGCGGCAACCCGTCCAGCCGGTCGCACAGGTCGATCAGGTCCTGGCTCGGCCACCGATGTCGGTCGAAGGTGGGATCGATCGACGTCGCTCGATCGATCAGGAGCTCGATCGCACCACTCTCAGCCGACATCGTGTCGAGCGGCCAATTCCGCTCGCCCGAGATGCCGAGCGGTTGGCGAGAGGTGGCGAGAATCCCGACCGACGGACACGCCGTCCGGATGGCTGCCACCAAGCCGGCAACGCCATCGATCAGGTGCTCGCAGTTGTCGAAGACGAGCAGGGCCTGCCGACGCTTGAGACCGTCGACCACCGACTGTTCGGGCGTCATCGAGGGTTGCTGATTCAGACCGAGTGTCGTTGCGACGAGCGAGGCGATGAAGGCGTCATCCGCCAGGGGCGCCAGGTCGATCCACCAGCTGCCGTCGCCGAAGTGGTGCGAGGCCCGCCGCGTCACTTCGATCGAGGTTCTCGACTTCCCGAGGCCGCCGAGCCCGCTGATGGTGACCAACTCACCCGGCTTGGTCAGTTCGACCAAGGCCGCAACGTCGGCCTCGCGCCCGACAAATCTCGTGGCCGGTGCGGGCAGACCGTGATCGTGACTGACCGGCGTCACCCAGTCGTTCGACAGGCCTGCGGCCTGCACCTGGAAGACCCGTTCGGGGTGGTCGAACGATCGGAGGTCCTGGTCACCACGATCGAGCAGCGCAACGTCGTCGGGGAGGTCGCGTTCGGCCAGGGCGGCGGTGGCGCGGGTGACCACGACCTGTCCAGTTTGGGCCAGCGCGGCGATCCGTGCGGCCAGGTTCACCGCCGGCCCGAAATATCTGCCGTCGCGCTCATCGGCCGCGCCGGTGTGGATCCCGATCCGCACCCCGATGGCCACGTCGTCCCAGGGGTGAGCCGACAGGGCTCGTTGCGCCGCCACTGCGGACACGATGGCATCCGACGCCGAATCGAAGGCCACTGCGAAGGAATCACCCGCCGTGCCGAACTCGTACCCGCCCCCCTCGACCAGACATCGCCGCACAATGGACTCATGGGCTCGGATGGCCTCGGCCATCGAATCGGGGTGGGACTGCCACTGAATGGTGGAATCAACGACATCGGTGAGCAGAAAGCTCACCGTGCCCGACGGGACCGACACGTTGCGCTCTGCTTCAGGTTCGAGCACCCATCCTGTTTACCAGATTGGCACCCGGCGGGACAGCACACATCGTCCGGGCTCCACGACGCACCGCGATGACGAGCTGGATATCGGTGACCAGCCGCCTCGACCACTAAGGTTTCGTTCCATGCCGGGCCGCACGTTGTCATCAGCCGAGCGACCGAACACGCCACCCCGCTGATGTTGACCTCGAACCGTCCGGCGGCTCGTCTCGTTGCGACCCATTTCCTTGGTGTCATCGGCGAGTGGGCCACCTCCGTCGCCGTCTTGGTCTACGCCTTCGAGTGGGGTGGAGCGAGCGCAACCGGCCTGGCATCGTTGGTGATCCTGGCGCCATCGATCGTCGGCGCCTCGGCAACTGCTTCAGTCACCGATCGGTTCCGCCCTCACCGGGTCCGCCAGGCGGGCTTCATCGTCCAAACACTGGCCTTCGGGCTGGCGGCCCTGGCCGCTCGGGCCGACCTCTCGGCACCCGTGGTGGTGGCGAGCGTGCTCGTGGGTGTCGGCGGCCTCAATACGCTGCGGCCGACCAGTGCCGTCCTGTTGCCGTCGATGGCACGATCATCGAAGGAGCTGACGAGCGGTAGTCTCTGGATGACCCATGGGGAGAGCGCCAGTTCCCTCATCGGTCCGCTCCTGGCGGCTGGCTTACTCGGGATCGGTGGTGCCGAAGCAGTCTTCGGCGTCGGTTTCGTCGTTGCGTTCATCTCGACCCTGATCACCACCCTCGATGCTGGTCCCGACGCGTCGGGCAACGTCGCTACGCCGGTCCCGGTGCGTTCGTCGAAGGTGATTCGCCGGGCGCTGGTCGAACTGCGCACCCGCCCGTGGTGCCTTGGCTTGCTGGGAGTGGCCACCGCCCGCAATCTGCTCGTGGGAGCGTTCGACGTCCTGCTGGTGATCGTGGCACTGCGCTCACTCGACATGGGTCCCAGCGGCGCCGGTCTACTCACGGCGCTGGTCGGGGCAGGAGCACTGATCAGTACTCTCTTTGCCACCCTCAGCGTTCGACGGGCTCGGCTCCGGCCTGCACTCATGACCTCCCTCGCCCTTGCCGCCGGCTTGTGCCCGGTGCTCGCCCTTTTCACGACCCTTCCGGTCTACCTCCTCGTGCTGCCGATCATCGGCATCTGCCTGGCACTGATGGACAACTTGAGTCGCATCCTCATGTTGCGATCGACCGATCCCGCGTCGGTCGGGACGGTCTTCGCCATCTTCGGGTTCCTGACCGGTGCCGGCCAACTGGGCGGGTCGGCGCTGGCCCAGATCCTGGTCGCATTCGGAGGGGTCACCCTGGCACTGAGCGGTATCGGGATCGTGCTGGCGCTCATCCTGGTGCTATCCGCCCGGGCACTTCGTGATGCCGACGACCACGCCGATGTCCCCGTCGTCGAGATGAGCCTGCTGCGGCGGCTCCCGATGCTGGCGCCGTTGCCCGCACTGTCGCTCGAGGCCGTGGCCCGATCAGCGGTCACGACGGAGGTCGCCGGTTCGGTCCCCGTGATCGAGCAGGGCGACCGGGGCGATCGCTTCTATGCGGTCGTCGAGGGAGCCTTCGACGTTCTGATGAGCGGCGACTACGTCCGGACCCTCCGGCGAGGTGATTCCTTCGGCGAGATCGCACTGTTGGCCGACGTCCCTCGCACCGCCTCGGTCGTGGCGCAGGGTCCTGGCACCCTCCTCGAGATTCACCGAGATCCATTCCTGCTTGCCGTGACCGGGCACGCCCCTTCGCTCAATGCTGCTCGCCGATCGATTGCGACGCTGCGCATGGAGTCGCCGCTCCCCAACGGGTTCTTGCACGACCCGACCCTTGGCCACTCTGCCGACAGAGATGACCCGGGGGCATGATGCCCTTTGAGGGGGTCCCCGAATGAGCACCGAGGAAGTCGACCGGTACCTCGCCGAGCTCGACGACCCGAAGAAGTCGACGCTCGAACTGCTCCGACAGTCGATCGCGGCCGCGATCCCGGAGGCCGAGCAAGGACTCTCCTATGGCGTACCCGTCTTCAGGATCGCGGGTACGCCCGTGGCCGGGTTCTCAGCAGCGAAGAACTGGCTCAGCTACCTGCCGCACAGTGGCGATGTTCTGGCCACGATGTCGAATGCGGACCTCGACGGCTCTGGCGACCGCCCGGGTGGCCGCTCGTCCCACCGAAAAACACCGGCGCTCGAACCTCAGGCGACGTTGCATCATGAAGCGGTCAACCGAGGTCGGCGAGGAGTTCGTGGACGATTCTGGTCTTTCCGTCGGTGTATGCCCTGCGGTCGTGGTGGTGAGTCTCGGCGAGCTTCATCTTGGCGTCGCCGTACCGTGCTTGCGCTTGCGGCGATCGACGAAGCAGATCTCGGAAGCGCAGATAGTTGTGCCACTGATCTCCTCGAAAATCGACAACGTGCACGTGTGCGACTCGGTGCCACGGCTGCGTTTCGAGAACGAATACATGCCCGCCGCTGTCGCCCGCGTCGCCTCGATAGATCCAGTCGGCCGCTTCCAGCAACGTTCGGATCGTTCCGATCCGGCCTGTGGACACGATGCCGATGGCGAGGTCGACGATGGGTTTGGCGAGAAGACCGCTCACCGAGGAGGACCCGATCTGCTCGACGCCTGAAACCTCTGAGCCGATTGCTGCTTCCACCGCGTCCCGGAGGCGGGAGCCGGCGTTGACATGATCGGTCGTCATTCGTTCCAAGCGAAGGGCTCGGTAGTCCAGCCCGAGGCCCGCTGCAGTGAGATCGACGTCCACAGTTCAATAATGGCCCGTTCCAAGGTCGCCCCGCAGACGATCTCGCATTTCGCCCAGAGTTCCCAACGCATCAACTGCTGGCTCATCGACCGAGGATGACACACCGCAGGTCAGTGCCCAGTCGCGCTCTTTCAAACCGTCGGCCCCACGTGATGCCGCCATGGGGCCGTCTACCCCATCATTCCAGTGCGAAGTGAAGGATGGTGCGAGGCTTGCCTTATGTTGCGTGTTGCTTTATGATGCAACAGGCAACACCCGCCCGATGAACAATCAACGCTCGACGAACAACCAACGCCCGACGAACAATCAACGAGGGAGAGGACGCTTGATCGACGAACTACAAGATCAACTCGAAGACCTCGGCGCCGGGCTGCGTGTTGCCGGCGACGATGACGATCTCGTGTTCGGTCTGGGAGGCCAACAGGTGAGGCTCGTTTCCTACCAACGCGTCTCGGTCACCCCATCAACCGCACTCCGCTTGGTCCGGGAACACCCGACGCCTGGTTTCGTGGTTGGCGACATCATTCACGCCGATGCTGCCGACGTCTTCGTCCAGCATGGCTGGTCGTTTTGGGATCGACGCGGCCGGCTCCGGCTCTGGCTACCCCAGCATGATTTCCGACTCGACATGAGTGGCCTGCGATCGTTCGTAACCGGCACCTCGGGTCCAGACCCCGAGAATACGGTCGTCGGAGCCGGTGGCATCTCGGTCGCAGTCGCCCTGCTCACCGCCGACGACCCGACGACGATCGGCATCCGCGAAGTCGCACGCTCCGCCGGCATGAATCCCTCCACCATCTCGAGGGCCCGTACGAAACTGATCGATGCTGCGCTCATCGAACCCGACGGATCCCCGCTGGCCAACGAGCTCTTCTGGGCCACGAGCCGGGCCTGGCGACCCAAACCAAGCCCCGTCGACAATGCACCGAGCGGCGACGGCTGGGTTCTGTCCGGCGACGACGCCGCCGCACATCACGGCGCAGCGGTGTTCGCCGGACACGGCCGCTGGTACACCACCGATCCCGACACACTGCGACGCCACGTCCTTCGCCACCGCAGCGACGACGGGCATCACGAGATCGCGCTCGCCCCCACTCCCCTGGTCGCTTCAACCGCCCTCGACGGCATCGTGCATCCGGTCGTCGCCGCCCTGGACCTGTCCACCACATCGCGAGGACGCGAGATCCTGACCACGTGGACCAGCCCGTCGATCGGCAAACCGGTCTGGCTGTGAAGACACTCCGATCATGAAAACACTCCGATCATGAAAACACTCCGATCATGAAAACACTCCGACCGTGAAGACACTCTGGCTTCCATCCGTCAACGCCCCATTTGTCGAAGCCCTCGATGCAATTGCCTCCACCAAAGGCCGATGGGCCATCGTCGGCGGCTTCGCCGTCTGGGTCCACATCGGCGGCGCCCATCGAGTCACCCTCGACATCGACACTGCGGCCGCACCCCTCGCCCGCCAGACCCTCGTCGCGGTTGGCACACCCGGAACCAACCCAGGCAAACGCAACCTGCGAGGCACCGAGCTCGAAGTGATCGAAGTCGACGATCCGACCGGCGAACTCGACGGACTCGACCCCAAACAGCGCCTCTTCGTCACCTCACATTGGGCGGCAGCCGCACACCCGATCCAGGCCACCGTCCACGGTGGCGACTTCACCGTTGTTGCACCGGTCGCCGACTGGCTGGCGTTGCTGGGCTGCAAATTGCACGCCTGGCTCGACCGGCACTCATCGCAAGACACCAAACGCGGCAGCGACGGCCTCGACATCGTTCAACTCCTCCGCCAACCACCAACACCCCGCGTGACCCTGCCACCAGTCGACGGGCTCACCGAGGCCGTCCGCTGGGCCGCCAAGCACGTACTCATCGATCAGGCAACACTCGTCCGCCGCCTGATCCTGATCCACACCGACACCAACATCGACGTCCAAGAAATCAGACTCCTCGGCCAAGAACTCCACGAGCTCCTCGAATGACCATGGCCCAGGGGCAATCGTTCACTCGCCGAGGCCGCTCTGAACGTCGAGATGGTGGCCGCGTCGGCCGGATGCTGGGATGAGCGGGGCCGGTCGACATTGTCGCGGCCTTCGCGGTTGAGTCGCTCCACTCCCGGTGTCGTGGGCATCCCTGGCTCGACCGGCGGTGAGGGGTCCACTACTTGGTGTCTGGTACCTGGTGGTCGGGCAGAAGAATCGCGTTGACCGGGAGATCATCGATCCTGACCTCGGTGTTGTCAGCGATCAGCTGGGACAGCGTCCGGTTGTAGTCGACGCCGTAGCGCTCCGCGATGTCCTCGAGAACCGTGTCGTTCCCGTAGCAGAACCGGTCCCCATCGCGAAGTGCCTCGAATTGTGTCGTCCACCTGGCCAATTGGAGTTCGCCGAACTCGGTACCAGCGACGTGGGGTTCAGAGACCATGCCGGTGAAGGCGTCGACATCGCCGATGTCGCCGAAGACAGCGGCGAGGCGGGCCGCTTCGGTTGTGCGGCGAACGGCGACGACGGTCTCGGTGTCAGCGGCGTCGGATCCGATCTGCAGCACGTTGCCGTCCCCATCTTCGAGGTGAACCACGTCGAGTATTGCCGGGTCGTCGGTGCTGAGCCCGCCGAGGTCGTCGGTCGCTTCGCCGGTGAGGTCTGCGAACGAACCGGCAGGGGCGAGGCGGTAGGCGATGCGTAGTTGGTTGTCGATCTGGGCATCGTTGGCGTACGCGGCTTCAGAAGTGAAGCCGGTGAGCATGTTGCCGAGTCCGACTTCTCGGAGCAGGGCGGGGTTACCGAACGCGACGTTGAGCGGAGCACCGTGTGAAGCTCCCGGCGGGGAGCCGAGGTCAGCCGTCGCGAACTTCGGTGATCATGGTTTGAAGCTCAGGAATGTGGCGGTCGTGAATTTGCCGTGGTGACGCTGCGTACCTGCAACACAGTGCCGCGGCGGCGGCCGTCGCGATGGCATGCTGCGCGCCGTTGCCCATGAACTTGGTGACCGACCCTGCGACGTGCGTGACGCTGATGTGTTTGCCCGCCATCATGAGGTTGTCGACGTGGGCCGAGTACAAGCACCGGAACGGAATATCGAATGGCTCATCGTCACGAGTGTCCCATGTCCACCCCTTCAGTCGGAAGCTGTAGTCGTCGTGAATCGGGTGATGGAGACAGAAAGCACCCGAGTTCTGAACAACCGCGTCGGGGAACTCGACGTGGTCTCGAATGTCGTTCTCGGTCAAGACGTGATCGCCGATGTATCGCCGAAACTCACCCTGCCCGGCAACATGGGCAACCCAGTCGAACTCGAGGTTCGCCCAGGTTTCGGGCTCCATCGTCTTGACATTCGACATCGTTCCGTAGATCGCCCGCAACAGATGATCACGGATGTGTTCGCCCTCGGTGTAGGGATCGTTCCACTGGCCGTACTCCCAATAGTGGGTGAGTCGTCTCGTGAGCTGCGCAAATGAGTCGTCCTCTGGGGGCCGGAACGATGCAACAACGGGCCCATCGACGTTGTCAACGCCGGGTTCCTGCGCCTGGCCACCGAGGTCGGCGAAGTCCTTGGCCACCTCGACCGCCCACGGCACGTCGGGAAACTCGACCGGGTGCTCCGCCATCTTCGTTCTGAAGAAGACCGTGTGCCCGTGGTGTTGATCGAGGTGTTCATCCGGCGCCAAGCTCTCGCCGAACTCGGCCGACGACTCGACGCCGAACATGGTGGGAGCTCCGGCGAGGATCCCGAGGATCGCCGTGCCTGAACAGTCGATGAACTGCGAAGCGCTGAGCCGCACTTCACGCCCAGAGCGGGCGTCACGAGCATCCACCGACGCGATCGACGCACCGTCCATCACGAGGTCGTAGACCTGGTGCTCGGTGAACATCGTCACCTTCGGTTCCGCCTGGATCAGCTGCATGGCCTGGAGGTCTCCGCCGGGCTTGCGGGCGATGACCTCAGCGACGAGCTTGCCCTTCTCACCCCGTGGCCCGATCCCGATCTCGGTGCTGGCATTGCCGCCCAGCACCGGACGGTTCTGCACCAGTGCCACCTCCAGCCCAAGTCGGGCTGCGGCGAGGGCACCGACCGAGCCGGTCACTCCTCCCCCAACGATCACCAGATCGAAGTCACCAGCTGGGACCGGCTTGGCAGGAAGGCCTCGGAGCCTTCGACGCCAGGCCCGCGCTTCAGGTCCTGCGCCATCCACGGGCTCGGCATCGGTGCGGCACAGGTAAATCGCGTCACAACGGCCGTCGAACCCGGTGAGATCGTGCAACGCAACGTCGATCGAATCGGCATCGAGCTCGATCGAACCCGCTGGTTCCCAACTCCAATCCAGCCCAGAGGCTCCGAACTCGCGCTCGATCCGAGTGCCGCCAATCGTCACGGCGAACCGGCCGGGATGATGAGAAGGCACCCAATCCTTCGCTCGCACCCACACCACCGGAGACAGCAACTTCGACGGTGGTCCGAGCGTCCTGCACCAGTGTCCCGAAGCCGTGCGCCAGCAGGTAGGGCGAACCCATCTCGACGTCGAACTGCGAATCCAACACCCAGCCCCCGAAGTCGGAGAACTCTTCCGCCTCGATCAATATCTCGTCGCTCATGCGGCACATCCTTTGTCGAGCCGGGCACAAGCTAATTCAGGCAGGTCAGCTTCACTCATGAGCCAACACTACGAAGTCCGACCAGCCTCTGAAGGCGGAATTGCGGATCGATGGGTTCAGGCGAGGTTGATCTGAACTGGCACGGCCCGACCAAGCGTGTGCCCAACGGGAGAGGTGCCGACCACATGCTCGTGCAACTGGATGAGCTGGTCGGGGGTGGCATCGGAATCGAGTGCCACCGACACACGGATCGCCTCGTAGCCCGCGTTACCGGTCGGGTGCAACCCGAGAAACGTGTGGAGGTCGAGATCGCCTTCGAGATCGATCGACAGGTCGTTGATCTCGATGCCGAGACTTGTTGCGTTCGCCGCGTAGCCGACGGCGAGGCAGTTGCCGAGCGCGCCGAGCAGTTGTTCAACCGGGTTCGCCGCTGTGTCGTTGCCACCCAGGCTGATCGGCTCATCAGATGGCACCGGAGCGAAGTTGCGGACGACGGCCTCCGATGCGAATCCGCCCTTCCAGACCACGTTGGCCTTCCACGTGGTGGCCGCGACCTCCGGCTCGGACTGGATCTTCCCTGCAAGGCCTGCGACCGCCTCGATGTCGACATCGTTGATCCGTTGCGTGATGGTTGCGTTCGCGCTCATTGGATAGCTCCAGTTCGATTCTGACAAAAGGTGATCGGATTAGTCAGGTATAGAACCAGGTTCGCCATGTCGGTGTCAAGCTCGCGGGTTCACTTCCGCCTCGCGTTTCGGGTTGTCCAACAATCGACCGGGCACGACTGCGTGCGCATGTGGATGCAGAATACGCTGCGATGTCGAAGCCCGAACTGATGGAACTCACCGACGTCTTGCGTGCGAGCGTCGGACCCACCGAGATGTGCCTGACTGCCCGGTGAAGGGCGCGGGCCCGGGTCTCCTGGCCCGCCAACAGCCGGCTGCAGTACGATCTGGTCGCATGTATGGAGTTCGCGAAGTTCCCATACAAGCCCTGCACGACGAATGGCTCTGATTTGAAACGGCACAGCACGTCCAGAACCGGCATAACGTCCAGCCATTGGGGCGCGTTCGAAGTTGTGACCGAGGACGACCGCATCGTCGCGATCAACCCCTTCCAACCCGACCCCGCTCCCTCACGAATTCCCGACAGCATCCCTGCGGCTGTCCATCACCGAACGCGCGTGGCCAGACCTTCCATTCGGCGCGGCTGGCTGGAAAGCCGGGATCGCGAGCGTCGTGGCAGTGACGACTACGTCGAACTGCCTTGGGACGAGGCATTGGACATTGCTTCCGCCGAACTCGACCGCGTCCGCAAGGCATATGGCAATGCGGCGATCTTTGGGGGCTCTTATGGTTGGGCATCGGCCGGACGCTTTCATCACGCCCTCAGCCAGATCCATCGGTTCCTGAACTCGATTGGTGGCTACGTTGCGTCGGTCGGTAGCTATTCCACCGGCTGTGCGCAGGCAATCATGCCACATGTCTTTGGCGTACATTTCCTGAAATTCACCTACGAGTCGCAAGAGACTTGGGAGGCGATTTTCGACAACACCGAAACACTCGTCATGTTCGGAGGCATCAACCCCAAGAACTCCCAGGTCAGCATGGGCGGTATCACCGAACACGAGACCGGTCCCTGGTTTGACGAGTTTCTGGCCAAGGGCATGCGCTGTATCAATGTCGGTCCGCAGCGGACCGACGCACCGGATGGATGCGAGTGGATTGCAGCAAAGCCTGCATCAGACACCGCACTGATGATGGCGCTTGCCTACACGATCGAGACCGAAGGCTTTACCGACCGCTGCTTCATCGACCGCTACACCAGCGGCTTCGAACGATTCCTGCCGTATCTGATGGGTCAAACCGACGGGCAGCCCAAAACCCCGGAATGGGCCAGCCCCCTGTGCGGCGTCGCACCAACCACGATCCGGATGCTGGCCCGCCGGATGGCGACGACACGCACGATGCTCACGGTTGCATGGTCCTTACAACGTGCCGAGCACGGCGAGCAACCTTATTGGATGTCGGCAGTTCTGGCCGCAATGCTTGGCCAGATTGGCTTGCCGGGGGGGGGCATCGGATACGGATACGGCGCTATCGGCGGCATTGGCAAATCCATGAAGCGCATGCCTTCACTGACGCTGGACCAGGGCCAGAACGCAGTCAAAGAGACCATCCCGGTTGCCCGAATTGCTGACATGTTGCTCCACCCGGGGCAGGATTACGATTTCAACGGCAGCCGCATGCCCTATCCGGATATCCGACTTGTCTACTGGGCAGGTGGTAATCCGTTCCATCACCACCAGGACCTGAACCGCTTGAACGAGGCCTGGAAACAACCCGAGACCATCATCGTGCATGAGCCTTGGTGGACAGCCACCGCCAAGCGTGCAGACATCGTTTTCCCGGCAACGACGCCCTACGAGCGCGAGGACATCGGATTGTCCAATCTGGACGATTACCTCTTCAACATGCCGCAGTTCATCTCTCCAGTTGGCGACGCCCGCAACGACTACGACATCTTTGCCGGTCTCGCTCGCAGACTGAATGTCGGGGACGCTTTTACCGAAGGTCGCGATGTCGACGGCTGGTTGCGGCACCTCTACGCGGGGTACAGAGAAAGCGCAGATTCCCAGGGGGTCGAGGTGCCGGAGTTTGACGAGCTTCGGGAGCGAAACTGGGTGAAGCTTCCAATAAGGAACAAGATCGCCGATCGGTCGTTCCTGAGTAAGTTTCGTGAAGATCCAGACGGATGCGCTCTCAATACCCCGTCCGGAAGGATCGAGATATTCTCCGAAACAGTCGATGGCTTCGGCTATGCAGACTGTCCGGGTCATCCGGTCTGGCTGCCGCCTTCGGAATGGTTGGGGAACGCGACCGACGCGACGCCGCTGCACCTCGTCTCACCACAGCCGGGCGACAAGTTGCACAGCCAGATGGAATGTGCGCTTGCGGATGTCGAAGGTGCGCGTCCCGAAAACCTGACCATTCACCCAGACGACGCCAAGGCGCGTGGTATCGCAGACGGGGACATCGTCCGCGTCTTCAACTCACGCGGTGCGTGTCGCGCACGAGCGCGTGTCTCCGACGACATCGACCGTCGCGTCGTGGCACTGCCAACAGGTGCCTGGTACGGCGACTCGAACAACAGCATCGATCCGGATGGGAACGCCAACGTCTTGACCCGCGACATCGGGACCTCCAGCCTGGGCCAGGGCAGCAGCGCACACACTGCACTCGTGAACGTCACAAAACTCGAGTGATGCGAGGCGGGCACCTGTCCCACGTATCGTCGGTCAGGTCGCTGTCGAGGTCAACGCGACCAACTGTTCTCCATCGACGGTTCTCTCATTGCTCCGAGTGTCTGCGTACCCAGCGGCGTCAAGGGTGGTGCGGAGAGCCTTGAGGTCGGCATCGCTGAATCCATGTTTGGACGGATTCCACGGTCGAGCTTGTTCGTCGAGGCTGCGCACCACGATGCATACTCGTCCTGTCGGGCGCATGACCCGTCGGAGCTCGATGAGTCCTGCGATTCGTGATTCCCAGAAATCGATGGTGTGCATGGCGCATGCGGCGCTGAACGAACCATCGGCCATCGGTAGGTGTTCGGCGACAGCACAGTGCGCGTCGATTCCGGCGCGGCGGACGAGACGGACCATCTCCGGGGAGGAGTCGACGCCGACGACGTCTGCACCTGCTTCTCGCGCGACTCGGAGAAGCCCGCCGGGGCCACATCCCACGTCGAGGAAGCGGTCAGTCGAGTCGAGATCGAGAATCTCGGCGACCCACCGGTAACTTGCTTCGCTTCTGCGGAGCATGGCTGCCGCTCCGATCCGTCCCAGCAGACCCTTTGGGTGGGCGAACATTCGCGAGACAACCGCCGGCGGTTGTACGGCGTCGCCCTGGTTTGGCGCTGTTGAGGCCATACCGGACATTCTCGCGCATGATCCTCGGCTCTGACCTTCATCACGACGTACCCCAAGGGTGCGCCTCGAACGCATCGTCGATCCCCGGGTGTCCGAGGTCGAGCGAGACTCAGGCCCGTCCTCGGTCGATTCGACCAGCTTGACGCCCGGGGTGTGCGTGCCTGCGAAGATGGTTCCGTGGACCTACGACTTGCCGGCCA
>RCMY010002160.1_pt1 | contig 17868 bp, 18 predicted proteins | sample 2041341 | NCBI WGS metagenome assembly RCMY01 (sample SAMN09708234, study PRJNA481090) | Marine sediment metagenome, whole genome shotgun sequencing project. | reverse complement strand
CCGCCGATCTGCCCCCACCCGAGCCGTCCCCAACGCCACCTCCACCGGAACCCAGCGCTTCACCATCGAGCTCGACCGAAGATCAGCAGGCCGACTTCGGCATGGGAGCGCAGGTGGGCATCGCGCTCTTCGTGTCGCTGGTCCTCAGCCGGGTTGGTTGGTCGCTGCTCGGGCTTCCGGCACACATCATCGACGTGGTGATTCCCGATGCCAATTGTGCAAGTCTCACGCCGGGCACGCCACCGATGTACGCCTGCTCGGCCGCCGTCGGCCTGGTCACGGTGCTCGGCCCTCTCATCGTCGTTGCGATCGCGTTTGCTCTCAGAAAGCAGATCGGCCAGGGCATGCGGGCGACCTCGGGTGGGCTCCCGAGCCGCTTTCGTTTCCTTGTCGCCCCAACCGTGGCGACAGGGATCTTCACGATGGCGTACGCCGAAATCCACTGGAACACCGCCACCGAAACAGGGTTTGTTCCTCAGCGCTACTTCCCCGCAGTGGCTGGCCTCTTCCTCCTCGTTGCCACCGAGCTCGGACCCCAGCTGACTCGCCGGCTCTCTTCGGTCTTCGACATCAGAGACCAGATTCCAACCGCGCTTCGGCTGCCCGTCGCCCTGCTCATCCCACTGCTGTTCTCACTGGTGATCACCTACCAAGACCGAGTCACACAGACCGCGTTGAAAGAGCAGCTCGTCATCCTGATCTCGCTCGCGAGCACCTATCTCGCGTTCGTCCCACGCAACGGCAACGTCGGCGACGTGCTGAAGAGGATTCCCGTATGAGCGTTGCCGGCCCCCAAGACACGATGACCGCCAGCGGTCGATTGCCGATGCGAGACGTGCTGCTTCTCGTCGTACTCGCTGGCACCTCAGGCGCGGGGATCATCGCCCACACCCTCGGCTGGATCTCGATGCGTTACTCGGCACCGGTGCTTGTCGTGCCGAGCGCCGTCGTGTTGGTGGGTCTCGTGTTCGCCCGGCGGGGCGAGGCCGAACGGGTCACGATCATCGGTGATCGTCTGCTCTATGGCGCGGTGTGGGGCTTGATCGCGACGTTTGCGTACGACCTGATTCGGCCACCGATCGTCGAACTCTTGTCGCTCGACTTCAACCCGTTCAAGGCGATGCCGATCTTCGGCAATCTGATCACCGGCCGACCGGAGGACGACGGTGTCGCCCGTGTGGTCGGCTGGGCGTACCACTTCTGGAATGGCATCGGCTTTGGCATGATGTTCTCGCTGGTGCGGCCACGTGGACGGTGGCTCGCCGGGCTGGTCTGGGGTCTTGGCCTGCAGGGTTTCATGATGGCGATCTACCCCGACTTCCTGCAGGCTCGCCTCGACGACCCGGGCTTCATGTACACCGGGCTGTTCGGACACGCGGTCTGGGGTGTGGTGCTCGGGTGGGGCCTGTCGTGGAAGGGGCCGCGCCGATGATCGGCCGCACTCTCATGTTCGCATGCCTTGTGTCGGCCGCGGTCGTCCTCTGGGCCTCGCCGGCATCAGCCGACAACTGCTCGTCGCCCTTGGACTGCGAACAGACCGCCGGATACACCAGCGTCATCGCCGTCGTCGGTGGTGTCGCGGCTGTTGCCGCCGCAGCGGCCGCCGCGATCGCGGCCACCGAGGAGGAGGACGACCCCGAGGACGGGCAGGAGGTGGTGCCCGAGATCATCGTGATCCAGGTCAATCCCGGCGACATCGATGTTTCGACCGACTCACCCGCTCTTGTTCGAATCACTGCATGGCGAGTCGTCGGCGACGCAGCGCCGGTGCAGGCACCCGATGTTCCTCTGTCGATACAAGCACCAGGCGCAAGCGGGCTCCGCCTGACCCCGCCGAGCGGTGCCGGTGACATCACCGTGACCGTCGAACTGGTCGGCGACCCCGCTGAGAACGTCGTCGTACTCACCGCCAGTGGCACGGCGAAAGGCACAACCGCAACGGCACAGGTCACCGTCCACATCGAGGCCGGCTACGACCTGGAGCTGTACTGAGAGGAGAGGTCGATGTCAGGGGTTCCGAAATTCACGATCAGGTGCGATCGCTCGACCGGCGTGTTCCTTCCGACGATCATGCATGCGGTTCTCTCTGCTCCTGATCCCGACGGAGGGGAAGCGCTCGTTCCGATGGAGGTCGTCGATATCGACTTCCCCCAGGACATCGTGTCGATCCAGCCCCAGGGGGCTGAGGCACCGGGCAGCCTGGTTCAGTTGTTCGAAGTCTCCATCCTCGACTCCGCCTTGCAAAAGGCGGGGTTCGCCAAGAGCGTTGCCAAGCCGCTCGAGGTTGTCTTTCGAGCCCGTCCAGTGGTCCCCGCTGGCAGCACGCAAGAAGCACCCGAGGTCGAACAGCGGGCGCAGATCGTCATCGAGGCGGCAACGACGATCCACTGGCGGGACGAAGAAGACGCAAACTCGACGGATGCACCGCTCTACCTCGATGCCGATGGCCTCAGCGTGCTGCGTCTCCATGTCTGGTGTGAACGCTACGACGCCACGGAACAGCGCATCGTCACCGACGACACGGTCATCTTCAGTCACTGGACCTACGACAAGGCACAGGACGTGGGATTCGTCATCTGCGACGATGTCCTCCCGATGCTCGATCCGACGAGCAGGCGTGACCACACCCGTTGGTGCACCAAGACTGCTCTTCCAAGCGACACGTTTCCCGACGCCGAGCCGCCGATCGACACCGGCATCAGGGTCAAGGCTTGGGAGGCGGGCACCGTCACCCGGGCTGAGGGCAAGATCTTCAACCCGAGCGATGCTTCGCCTCTCGTCATTGCTCAGATACCGGTCACGTTGGAGGCGGTCAAGGCGACTGCTCAACTGTTGGACCCGGTCCGGCCCGTTCCGGCCAATGCCCAGCCAGTTCCGCTGCGCGTTCGTATCGTCAACGAGCGGACGAAGCAGCCGGTCGAGAATGGCACCTATCAGTTCGAACTCGCCACGACCACCGGCTGTGGCTCGAGACTCGGTTTGGCGAACGGAGGCGTTGCCTCGACTGCCACCCTCACACTCGGTCCAAAGAACGAGGGCGTCGTCGACCTCGAATTCGTACCACCCGAGTTGGTGTACCAACCGGGAACCGTCTATGCCGAGACGCTGCGCATCACGCGCGGCAGCGGTGCAAAGACCGTTGATGTCGCAACGCTGCAGATCTTTCTGACGCCACGGCTCGAGGCAACGATCACGGCCAAGAAGCCCGGCCTCGACTTCGAGTCACGCACACTGAACTTTGTTGCAGGCAGCGTGCCCCACGCATTCACGGGAACGCTGTCCTTCGAGATCGTCAACGCCGACCCCAGCGAGACAGCGACCGCCGATATCGCCGGCGCCGAGATCGAGATCACATGCGGAACTGCCACTCAGTCGATCGGAAGGCTGGAAACCGGCAAGGACGGCAGCTTCCGGTGGGAGCTCACCGAGCTCAAGCCCGGCTTGCTGGCAGCCAAGCTGCCGTTGCTCGAACACGACCTCGAGGTCGACGACCTTCCACTCGCCGCCTTCGACTCCGAGACCGCACTCGTCATCGACGACTACGACGCCAAGATCAAGGCGTACGCCCCCACGCACCTCTACCACGAGGCGCTCAAGAAGGAAGTGTTGACCCACCGACTCGAGTTCGGCACCAACATTGCCACCTACGCACCGTCTGATCTTCGACGGATCATTGCTGGAACTCAGCTCTATCGCACGGGTATCACGTACGGCCGAACCTACGAGCAGATGAGCAAGTCCATCACCCAGTCGGCAAAGGAACAGCTCGGGGGCATCTTCAAGGAGTGCATCGCTCTCTCCGTCACATTGTTCAAGGTCGGTGAGAAGCTGACGAGAGCTGGAGCAGGAATCATCAGCTGGCTGGGGAAGGCAACGTCGGGCGTCGTGAAGCGTTTCTTCACCTTCGCCGCGACCACACTGGCGGGTGGACTGCAGAAGGCGGCACAGGGCATGCTGACGTGGCTCCAGTCAATGTCCGGCCGGGCGCTCACTCCTAACCTCAAACGCTCCGTAGGGCTCCTCGAGTCGGCATGGTCGAAGATCGTTGGAGCGCTGGCAAGCCTCCGATCTGCCTTCTCGTCGAGTTCGACTGGTATCGCTGCCAAGTCCAAGGACGCGCTCAGCAAACTCAGATCGCTGATCCTCGGCCTCCTCAAGACACTCGCCAGCATCATGAAGACGCTCGCAGAGACGCTCTGGACGGCGACGATTCTGGCGCTGCAAAAGCTGGGCACGAAATTCGCCGGGGCAGCCGATTCGGCGGGGAAGTTCCTCACCTCACTGGGCATTCCCAACGTCGATCGATTCGGCGATCACATCCGGCGGACCTTCGCCCACTATCTCCCAGCGGGTAGCGCCACAGGCGCAGGCCTGACGAAGATCGTCGAGCTCCAGTTCCTCGGGCTGCTCGACGCCATCGGGGTCTTTCCCGCCGCAGGCTCGGCGACAGGCGCTTCGATCGCCTCGAGGCTCAGTGGGTTCGGTGACATTGCTCGGACCTCGGTCGGATTTCTCGGCAACGACGTCGCTCGTGTGCGCCAGGTGCCAGCCGACGCCGATCCGAACATCGACCGATTCAGAGATACGGCAACGCTGTTGGGCGAAAGGGTGCGAGCGACAACGACCAAGGCCGCCGAGCTAGAGGAAACCATGGCCGGCATCGACGTCGCTGTGCTCTTCATCGAAATCCTCATCGCTTCGGCCACCGCCATTGCTCTCGCCACCGGCACCGTCGCGACCGGTGGTCTCGCTGCCGTCGCTGCTGCCACGACCATGGCGGAGGTCCTCACCCTCTTGACCCACATCGAGTTCGGGGTTGGGGCTCTGAAGCTGTTGTACATCCGGGTCCCAGCGATTGCGTACACGCTCTTGGAGAACTTACGCGTGGGCAGCGTCTACGGAACGGCGTCGTGCTTTCTCGCCAACTCTCGCCAGGTTGCGCCATGAACCTCGACCTTCGAGTCCTCGGTGCGCAACTGGATGCGGCCGTGCTCGTCACTCGAGCGGCCCGTCCCGGGGTCGCGCTCACATCCGTCGTCGAGCAATGGCATGGGCTGATCGAGGCGGCGGCCACGTCGCCCGAATTGCCCGACGACAGCGACGAGCCCGCCGATCACGAATGGATGGGGCTGAGCAGCGAGGGCTACATGACCCTCTTCGGACCAAGCATCGCCGTCACCGCCAGCCTCGACGGAAGCCATCCCCGGTCGATGCGAGTGTGGGACGAGACCTGGTCGGCCCAGATCGATTGGGGCGTCCCGGGTGGCGCAGCAACACTTGGCTCGACGATGGGGTCGGTGCTCACCAACTCCCCTGGCGTGGCGCGGATCCGCGTTGCCGACAACATGCTCCTCGACTTCGACTGGACGCTGTCGGCCGGTCAGGGCACAGACAATCGAGATCCGACCGCCCAGCTCGAGGAGGCAAGGGAACTGGTTGCCCGGTCCATCGAGGAGGCGGTCCGACAGGCCGATGCCGACGACCTCGTCGGCAGCAGGACCGGCAACGTGCCAGGCGGCGGCTCTCCAAGCGGCAGCTCTCCAGGCAGCGGAGCAGCTGGTGTCGGAGCACTTGGTGGTGCCGCCGGGGCGGTGGCGGCAGCCGCGGCTGCCGCAGCAGCAACTCTGGCGGCTCGCAAGCTCGCCGAACGAACCGGGGCCACGAACGACCACGCGCAGGCGGCCACGCCCGATCAGTCGGAGCATCCGCCAGCGCCGACCGGTGCGCCGCCAACACCGACGCCCGCTGAGGTCCCACGACCTGTCGAGCCAGCGTGGCAGCCACCGACCCCTGCCGAGTCCTACCAGCTCTGTCCGATTTGTCAGGCGCCACTTCGACCGCACGCCCACTTCTGCCCGCGTTGCGGGGCCAGGGTCGCCGCCGAGTCTGGATGGCACCCGACCCACCGCACCGACGGCACACCTCAATACCTCTGGGAAGTCCCCGACCCATCGGCCCCACCCCTGGCCTCGCTCCGCCCCTGGCTCGACGTCGAGGTTCTCCAAGTACAAGGGGCCTGGTGCGAGATCCGGCTCGAGAACGGTTGGACCGGTTGGGCCGACCTACGACGATTGGCTGCAAGATGACGACATGCCCCCGCTGCTCGGTCGAGAATCCCAACGATGCACAGTTCTGCTCTGCGTGTGGAGCGGCGACGACGCCAACGGCTCCGACAGCCGCTCCGACACCGCCAAACCGCCCCTATTCGCTCCTGGCCGGTGTGGTCGCTGGCGGCCTTGCTGTCGGCATCGGCATCGCATGGTTGCTCTTCGCCGATACCAATGCCTCGACCGATACCGCCGCGGTCGATGCATCGAGCGTGGTCGCAACCACCGTCGAAGCCACGTCGACCACCGATGACGTTGTTCCCTCGGTCGAGCCGACGGTGCCGGCGGTGACGACCACCATCGAATCGACGACATCTGCTTCTGTTGTCGTCGAGATCGTTCCGCTCGGTGAACCGTATACGTTCGCCGACATCGCACTCGAGGGCGGTTTGTTCTGCCGGGACGTCGCAGCTGCCGGCCGAAGCTATGCCGAGGCGGTCCGGTACTGGTACCGCGAAGGTGCGCCAGACCGAATGGATGCCGACCTGAACGGCGTGCCGTGCGAAACCGTCTACGACGCAGGAGCCATCGCCGACTTCTGGACAGTCCCCCACCCCGAACTGGCGGTCGAAACGGTCGCTCTCGAGATGTTCTGGTGCGACTATCAGGTCACGCACGTACTCAGCACCGAGGCCTATCCCGACGGGACATTCGACGTCAAGGTTCGTGTCGATGTCGACGGTGACGGGCTGCCGGACCAGACGGGCCTGTTCAACGTCTACGTCGGCTTCGACGTCTTCCCAACGGGCGACCTCGACGTCGACAGTTCGGTCAGCAACGGCCTCTACGAGTGTCGGTACTGACGAGGCTGGCGAACCACCCAACGGTGACGTCGCCGCTGAACCGTCGGATCGATCACCCAACGCAACACACGCTGCAGCGACATCTCGCTAGCCCCTTGCCGGGCTAGGGCCGAAGGCCCCTGTCGCTCATGGCCGCCATCCAGGAGAGTTGGTGTTGAGACCGGCAGCTCGGGGCCACCCGGTCCCGCCGGGACAGAAAGGTCGACATGGCTACGAACTTCGTGGAGCGGCACGCCGAACTGAGGCGAGGATTTCGTGAGCTGAATCGCTCCCAGCACGATGTGATGTCCGGCTTCTCGACGATGCATCAGGCAGCAACCGTCGATGGCGCTCTCTCGGCTCGGATGAAAGAACTCATGGCCTTGGCCATCGGTATCTGCACCCACTGTCAGGGATGCATTGCGTTCCACGTGCACGATGCCCTACGTGCCGGTGCGACACGGCCTGAGGTCGAAGAGGCCATCGGTCTCGCAGTCATGATGGGTGGCGGCCCGGCTGCGGTGTTTGCCTCCGATGCGCTCGAGGCCCTCAGCCAGTTCGAGGCAGCGGGAGTTGGTGGCGATGCCGACTGACCGATCCGATCGATGGGCGCACGCTCGTCAGGAGCGGGTTGGGCTACCCGGAGGCTCGGGGCTGAACATCGCCTTCGAGGCCGTGGACGCGCATCTTGCCGGCGGCAGTGGCGCCGACGATCGAGCTGGTCGCGTCGCCATTCGCTGGCTCGGCCGCTCTGGCGACACCGTCGACCTCACCTATCGCGCCCTCGCCCAACAGACCAACCGGTTCGCCGGCGCCCTGGAATCACTCGGGTACGGTCGAGGTACGGGTGTGGCAACACTGCTCGGCCGGGAACCAGCGCTCTACATCGCTGCACTGGGCACCCTGAAGGCCGGAGCCGTCTTCTCCCCGCTGTTCTCGGCGTTCGGTCCCGAACCGATTGCGATGCGAGTAGAGATCGGGAACATCCGAGTCTTGGTGACCTCGGCGCTGTCGTACCGGCGCAAGGTCGCCGGTATCCGGGCCCAGCTACCCCAACTCGATCATGTGCTGATCGCCGGAGGCGGCGCAGACGCGTTTGACGATCCGACCGTGCTCGATCTCGAGAAGCTGCTCGCCGCCAGCAGCGACGAGTACGAGATTGCCCCGACCGATCCGCAGGACCCCGCACTGCTCCATTTCACCAGCGGAACGACCGGTCGACCCAAAGCGGCCATTCACGTGCACGAAGCGGTCGTCGCCCACGGCTTCACCGGCCGCCTGGTGCTCGGTCTCGAACCCGGCCGAATCTACTGGTGTACCGCTGACCCAGGCTGGGTGACCGGAACGTCCTACGGCATCATCGCCCCGCTCGTGAACGGCGCAACGATGATCGTCGACGAGGCCGACTTCGACGCCGAGCGCTGGTACCGGATCCTCGAAGCCGAACACGTCGAGACGTTCTACACCGCACCGACGGCCATGCGTCTGCTGCAAAAGGCCGGGGCCGAACTCGCCGAATCGTTCGACCTGGGCGCGCTCGAGTTGGTGGCCAGCGTTGGTGAGCCGCTCGACGCCGAACTGGTTGCCTGGGCCCATGACGTCTTCGGCGTCCCGATACTCGACACCTGGTGGCAGACCGAAACGGGCGGGATCATGATCGCCAATCTGGTCAGCGACACCGTCAAGCCCGGCTCCATGGGCAGGCCCGTGCCTGGGGTCGAGGCCGGGCTGCTCCGGACCGACACCAATGGCGATGTCGTCACCGACGACCACGGTGAGCCCGTCGAAGTCGATGATCCGAACGAGGTTGGAGAGCTTGCCCTCGTCGCCGGTTGGCCCTCGATGTTCCGCGGCTATCTCGGGGAAGAGGAGCGATACCGAAAGGCGTTCGCCGGACGCTGGTACTGCTCGGGCGACCTCGCTCGACGAGACGCAGACGGCAACTACTGGTTCGTCGGGCGTAACAACGACCTGATCAAATCAGCCGGCCATCTCATCGGACCGTTCGAGGTCGAATCGGCGATCAACGAGCACGAGTCCGTTCTCGAAACTGGTGTGATCGGCAAGCCGGACCCGACGATCGGCGAGATCGTGAAGGCGTTCGTCGTGCTCGTCGACGGTGTCGAACCGACCGAGTCGGTGCGGCGAGAGATCCGCGGGCACGCTCGGAGGCTCCTCGGCCCGGCGGTCGCACCACGCGAAATCGATTTCGTTGCCCACCTGCCCCACACCCGAAGCGGCAAGATCATGCGGCGATTGTTGAAAGCACGCGAGCTCGGACTGGACGAGGGCGATCTCTCGACCCTCGAGACCACACCATCCGGAACCGCACCGGACACTGATGCTGGAGGTACGGCGCCATGACGAACGAGCGAGTGAAACTCTTGGCCGACATGATCCGGATTCGAGTGTTCGAGGAACGCTGCGCCGAACTGTACGGCGAATCCAAGATCCGGGGGTTCTTGCACCTCTATATCGGCGAAGAGGCAATCGCCGCCGGCGTGATCCCGCAGCTGTCCGAGCAGGACGCGATCCTCGGTACCTATCGCGAGCACGGGCACGCCCTCCTCCGAGGGGTCGGTGCCGACTCGATCATGGCCGAGATGTTCGGCAAGGCAACCGGCTGCTCCGGGGGCCGGGGTGGTTCGATGCATCTGTTCGATGCCGAGCGGCGGTTCTACGGCGGAAACGCGATCGTCGGCGGTCATCTGCCCCTCGCCGTCGGTCTGGCTCTGGCCGACACGATGATGGAACGGACCGGAACCGTCACCGCCTGCTTCTTCGGTGAAGGGGCCATGGCCGAAGGCGAGTTCCACGAGTCGATGAATCTGGCGGCACTGTGGAACCTGCCGGTGCTGTTCTGCTGTGAGAACAATCGCTACGCCATGGGCACGTCGCTCGAAAGCAGCGAGTCCGAAACCGATCTGGCGCTGAAGGCAAGTTCCTACGAGATGCCGGCGTGGAGCGTCGACGGGATGGATGTCGACGCGGTGGCTGCCGCGGCGGCCAAGGCCCTGACGTCGATTCGGGCCGGTGGCGGGCCGGTGTTCTGCGAGTTTCGGACCTACCGGTTCCGGGCGCACTCCATGTTCGACCCGGACCTCTATCGGGACCCCGCCGAGGTCGAGCAGTGGAAGAAGCACGACCCGATCACCACGTTCACGGCCAAGCTCGTCGACGAAGGGGTCGTCGACGACACAGATGTCGAAGCACTCTGGTCCGAAGCCACCGATGAAGTCGAGCACGCCGTCAGGGCTGCCGAGTCGGCCGAGTTCGAACCGGTCGAGGGGCTGCTTTCGCATGTCTACTCACCGAGCGAGGGGGCAACACCATGAACGCAGCCGAACGAACTGGCGAGGAGATCACCTACCGCGAAGCGATGCGTCAGGCGATCCGCGAGGCGATGGCCGAGGATCCCCGCGTGTTCGTGATGGGAGAAGACGTCGCCGACTACGGCGGAACCTATGCGGTGACCATGGGGCTCCTCGACGAGTTCGGACCGGAGCGCATACGCAACACTCCGCTCTCGGAATCGGGCTTCGTCGGAGCCGGCATCGGTGCCGCCCTCGGCGGCATGCGACCGATCGTCGAGATCATGACGGTCAACTTCAGCCTGCTGGCTCTTGACCAGATCGTGAACACTGCAGCCACCCTTCGGCACATGTCCGGCGGACAACTCAATGTCCCGATCGTGATCCGAATGGCAACCGGGGCCGGACGACAACTGGCGGCCCAACACTCTCACAGCCTCGAGGGATGGTTCGCTCACGTCCCCGGATTGAAGGTGGTGGCACCCGCCACCGTTGCCGATGCGCGCTGGATGCTCGGAGCGGCGCTGGCCGATCCCGACCCGGTGATCCTGTTCGAACACAGTGGGTTGTACGGAACCAAGGGCCACCCCGGGCACGGCCCGGTCGATCTGCACTCAGCAGCGGTACGTCGAGCGGGCATCGATCTGACGATCGTTGCCTCGGCCGGCATGGTGTCAAAGGCTCTGGCGGCGACTGCCCGACTCGAGACCGAAGGTGTGTCGGCCGAAGTCATCGATCTGCGTTCGTTGCGGCCCCTCGATCGAGATGCTCTGACACGCTCGGTCCAGCGCACGCATCGGGCCCTGATCGTCGATGAAGGTTGGCTCAGCGGCGGTCTCTCGGCCGAGGTCGCAGCATCGATCACCGAATCGTGCTTCTACTCCTTGGATGCACCGGTTGGCAGGCTGGCCGGCGCCGAGGTCCCGATTCCCTATCCAAAGCACCTGGAGGACGCCGCCATTCCCCAGGAGGACGACATCGTTGCTGCCGCACTCGGCGTGATCGCAGGAGGTCTCCCTCGTGTCGGCTGAAACGGCAGAGCGGGTCATGACGATGCCGTCGCTGGGGGCCGACATGGACTTCGGCACGGTTGTGGAATGGCGAGTGAGTACGGGTGACACGGTGGCGAAAGGGGACATCGTCGCCGTCGTCGAAACCGAGAAGTCCGACATCGACATCGAGACCTGGCATGCGGGCACGGTCACCGAATTGCTGGCCGAGGTCGGCCGAGAGCTACCCGTTGGGGCACCGCTGTTACGCATGACCGACGACGCAAGCGCGCCATCACCACAACACCCGGAGCCGGAGGAGCCGGCGACCGAGCAGTTGTCATCGGAGTTGCCGGCGCAGCCGACGGCAACAGCCATGCCGCCACAGCCCGTAGCGGCCGAAGCGGAGGCGCCGAGGATGGTGCCGCCGAAGCCGTCGACCGCTGGAGTGCTGGCCTCACCTCGCGCCCGTCTCGCCGCCCACGAACGTGGCGTCGACCTGGCCACCGTCGTCGGGACCGGGCCGGGCGGGGCGGTGCTCTTCGGCGATGTCGAGCGAGCGGGTGACAGCGGTCGGGTCTCGCATGGTGTCACCGAGCATCCAGCCTCAGATCGGCAGACATCGATGCGCCGCTCCATCGCCGAGCGGATGGCAAGGGCGAATTCGGACATTCCGCACTACTACCTCGAAAGCGACGTCGACCTGTCGGTCGCACTGGCCAACCTGGAGCGGTCGAACGAGGCCAAGCCGCTGGCCGAACGGATCATTCCGGCTGCGTTGCTGATCGAGGCGGCAGCCCAAGCAGCAAAGAAACACCCCGAGTGCGTCGGGACCTGGACAGACGACGGTTTCCAGCCTGCCGATCGGATCGATGTCGGCATTGCCATCTCACTCCGCCGCGGCGGCCTCGTGACGCCGACGATCACCCGCGCCGACGAGCGGACCATCGAAGAATTGATGGCGGCGCTCAAGGAGCTGGTCGGCGGGGCTCGGGCCGGATCGCTGCGCAGCAGTTGGATGGCCGACGCCGGCATCACCGTGACCAACCTCGGTGACAACGGAGCAGCTCGGATGCAGGGCGTCATCTTTCCGCCGCAAGTATCGCTGGTCGGTTTCGGCCGGATCGAGAAGCGGCCATGGGTCGTCGACGATCGCATCCTGGTCCGCCCCATGGTTTCGGTCTCCTTTGCCGGCGATCATCGGGCCACAGACGGACTCACCGGTAGCCGATTCCTCTCGACGCTCGCCAAACACCTCGAACAATCGGAGTTCTGATGTCCACGCTCTCACCCGAATCCGCTCGGGCCCTCATCATCGAAATCATCGGCGGCGTCGCCCCCGACGTCGCCGACGAGGTCACCGAGCTCGACCGAGGCGTCGACCTGTGGCATGAGCTTCAGCTCGACTCGATGGACCACCTCAACGTCATGACCGAGATCGGCGAGCGGACCGGCATCGAGGTGGAAGAACGGCTCTACAGCCAGCTGCGTTCCATCGATGCGCTCGCCACGCACCTGAGTGCGGGCGGGGTCGATCGGGCATCGACCGAGCGTTGAACTGCTACGACAAAACTGGGCGCGAACAGATGATTCCGTCCATCGACGAGAAAGAGGAATCCAATGGGGAAGCTTGATGGCAAGGTTGCACTGATCACCGGAGGTGCTCGTGGGATGGGTGCTGCCGATGCCGAGACGTTCGTCGCCGAGGGCGCCAGCGTCATGATCACCGATGTCCTCACCGACGAAGGAGTTTCGCTTGCAGCACGGTTGGGCGACAACGTCGCCTTCACCGAGCACGATGTCACCGACGATGCCCAGTGGGCATCTGCGGTGGCGGCAACCGAGGAACACTTCGGACCGATCGACATCCTGATCAACAACGCAGGCATCGTGGTGTTCGGCCAGATCGAAGACATCGACCCGGCAGACTTCCGCCGGGCGATCGACGTGAACCTCATCGGACCCTACCTCGGCATGCATTTCACGATCCCTTCGATGAAGCGCGCCGGTGGCGGGGTCATCATCAACATCTCCTCGACCGCCGGGATGGTGGGTTACTCCCAGATCGGTGCCTACGTTGCCAGCAAGTGGGGCTTGCGAGGCTTGACCAAGACGGCGGCCCTCGAACTCGGACGCGACGGGATCCGAGTGGTGTCGGTCCATCCCGGTCCGATCGCCACGCCGATGACTCAGGGAATGGGCGACGAAGTAACACAGGGGCAACCGATTCCTCGTTATGGGACCACCGACGAGGTGGCGAAGCTCGTGCTCTACCTGGCAGCCGAGGCGACGTTCAGCACCGGTTCTGAGTTCGTGATCGACGGTGGAGCAATCCTCGGCGAGTCGCTCGACCTCTCCGCTCTCGATCAGTAGTTGCCGCGGTGGCCACATCCCAACACCTCGCCCGGCCCGAGTAGACCGGCGGCCGCGCTCACCCACCGGCGCTGGTCGTCACGCCTCCGGTCGCTGGTCTCCGTCGTGGGTCGTCGTTGCTCGGAGCTCTTGCAGAATCTCGGCATCCGGGCGACGAGCAGGCGCCCCGGTCAGAGGGTCGTCGCGGAATCCGGGAATGGTCCGAATGCCAGAATGGACCACCGCGTCGGAGAGCAGTAGCTCGACGTTGGCCGGATTGGCCGGATCGAGGAGTTCGGCGATCACGTCGGCTCCGTCGCGCAGCGGGCAGGGTTTGCCCTCGAGGAGCACACAGCCGTGTTTCTTGCCGTGCAGACCGCTGCAGACCATCACATCGAAGCCGGCCTTGATTGCTTCGGCCGCGCCGCCCCAACGCGACCGGTCGGACTCGACCAGTAGGCGTGGGCGTTCGTGTCGGGCGTCGCCGGTCACGTCGCCAGGCCAGGACGGAACCCGGCCGCTGGTGCTCATCGAGACCCGAGACGTCGACCAGTCATCGGATGCCATCGTTGCCGTGCCGCGGCTTGCGGCCATTCGGGCCATGCGGCGATTCGTCGAGAGGACCACGGCCTGGAGGTTGGGGACGCCTCGCTCGTGTGCGTGCTGAAGCAGTGCGTCGAGCATCCAGGGCCCGAGCCAGCCCCGGGCATCGGGATCGACCGCAATGCCCAGTTCCCCATCACCGTCGCACAAGAGGGCATACCCGGCCTCGGCAATCACTGACGTCTCTTGACCATCTCTCAACACGGCCACCAGACCAAAGCCACCTCGATCGCTGACTTCTGCCCAGTCGTCGAACCACTTGTCGGCGGGAAGCGTGCTGGTGAAGAACCGTTTGTGGATGTCCTCGCGCCCGAGCCGCTGGTAGAACTCGGCCAAGGATGGTCCATCCCCTGGGCACAGGTGACGGAGCTCGATCGACCGGCCCGCCGCGAGCTCGACGACATCACCACAAAGCTCACAGCGTCGAGTCAGGGGTTCGGTCGGCATCGGGCTCCTTCGTCCGTTCTCCCGCCATCGTGCACCCCAGCACCTGATTCGGGAAGGGGCGAACGTCATGTGATGTCGACTCCGTGCTTTGGCTTCGACGCGAACACCGGCACGACCAGTGGACCAGAAGTTCAGACCGGCCTGATGATGCCCGTCCCCGAAGCGACGCCAGGCCCGCTACGTCAGGTCGAGTCGCCGTTGTAGGAGATCGACACCTGGTCCCGAAAGCTTGGCAAGCCCGGCGTCGCGTCCGGTGGCCATCAGCAGAAGGTCGACGACCGCGCCGGCAGCGAGTTGGTCGCCGCTCCCGGCGGTCCATGCGGTGTCGGTCGCCTCGAGGGTGACATCGGCAAAGCGTTTGTTGCCGCCGTACCAGCGGCTCGCAACTGCGTGCTCGAGTGCGGGAGTCACGTGCTCGGGCTTCGGTGTGTAGCTCAGCTCGATGGGCCGGGCGATGTCTTGGGTGTGCACGATGATGTCGACGAGCGGATCAAGCGGACTACTCATCGGGGCCCGACGAGTCGAGAGGGCGGTCGCTCTGATCTGTTCGAGCAATGCCACTGGCTCGATCTGCTCGGCTCGAGCGATCGCGGTGTCTCTGACCATCTCGTCGAAGTTCCCACGGGCTCGGATCATTCCGATGACCATGTCTCGAAACGTCTCGTGCGTGGCGAGGGAGAGGTGGCCGACGACGTGTCGAACAGTCCATCCCTCGCACAGCGATGGCATGTCCCAGTCCTGCGGCTGGAGCCCCTCGAGCAGCTCGCACAACGCCAAGCGCTCGACAGTGACCGCGTCAGCGATGGCATTCCGGTCTGGCTCTTCGGTCCGCTGGCTCACCGGACCACTCCACTGCCGGTCGCGGAGAGCGTGTTGCGGAACGTGGCGGCGAAGATCTCTGGGTGCTCGACGAAGCCGGTGTGATCGCCGGGGAAAACGGTCGGGACGATGCCGAGAAGTGTTGCCATGGCGGTGGCAGTGCGATCACAGATCTGCCCGGTCGACTCGGCACCCACGCCGATCACGATGAGAGATGCGACAGCTCGAAGCGCGGCGACATCGGGCAGCCACCAGGTCGTGGGACGCATCGTGTGAGCGAAGAAGAACGCCTCGTCTGCGAGTTCTTGTTCGTCGGTCCGGCTATCGATCCAGGCGACGACTTCGGTCGGTGGCATCGAGATGTTCGCTCCGTCGAAGAACTTGATCCAGGCTCCGGCGACGTCACCGGCGAGATACGTCTCGACCATGTCTTGGGTGTTGGCCCGGAGTTGTTTGCTCTCGTCGAGGAGTTCCTCGAGCGGGGGCTCATGGGCGATGACGGTGTCGACCAATTCGGGGAATGCCTGGGTGAACGCGAGTGCGGCCACCGCTCCCCCGGACGACCCGAACAGCGACACCTTCTCGACTCCGAGGTGAGTGAGGATCTGCCGATAATCCGAGGCCAGGATCTCTGGAGTCACATCCAGATCGCGATCCAGAACAGTGCTCCGGTTGATGCCTCGTGAGTCGGTTGTGATCACCATGTGGTCGGCAGCCAATTCGTCGGCAAACGGAGCGAAGGCCGAAGCGTCCATCGGGCAGCCGACCAACAAGAGGGCCGGGCCCTCCCCACGGACCTCGATGTGCAGCTCTGCGCCATCAGCGCTGATGCGTGTGCTTTCGACTGCGAACTTCATCCTGGCCATCACCACCTTCATTCCCCTGAGCATTCAGTTGCTCGAACTGGACGGTACGGTACCGAAGGTCGTGGATCTGGTCAAGTACCAGACCGTCTAGTACCGTCGAGGGAATGAATCCCGACGAGTCCGCCCTGGACACAAAGCAGCAGGCGCCGCAGTCAAGATCGGAGAAAAAGCACCGGACGATCATCGATGCAGCAACCGACCTGTTTCTGACTGGGGGGTACACCCGCACGAGCATGGAAGACGTCGCTCGCTCCGCCCGAGTCTCGAAACAAACCGTCTACATGCACTTCGGAAACAAGGAGAGCTTGCTGTTCGAGATCGTCAACAAGATCATGACCGCGGCGAGTGAACCGTTCGACCACGAGATCCACCACCTTGGCGAATCGAACAATCTCGAAACCGATCTCCGCAAGCACGCCTACGAACAGCTCGCACTCGTCATGCAACCCCGACCCCTCCAGCTCCGACGACTCGTCATCGCCGAGGCAGTCGCATTCCCTCAGCTCGGCCAGATCTTCTACGACAACGGTCCCGGACTCACCATCTCGCAGCTGGCCGTCGCATTCGGCCAGCTCCACCGACGGCGGCTACTCGACTGCCCAGACGCGGCCCGAGCCGCCTCGGACTTCAACTGGCTCATCATGTCCGAGCCCATCAACCGAGCAATGCTCCTCGGCAACGACCAACCATCAACCAGCCAGGAACTCAGGCAATGGGCCGACCAGGCCGTCACCACCTTCATCGCTGCGTACACGCCCTGAACGTCGCCCTGACTACACCTCCGGTAGAGCGGCGAACTGAGATTTGGCGTTCTTGTACCAGCGCATCCCGGAGACCGGTCGTTTCCATCGCCCCTTCATCTCCGCCCTGGCAGGTTCGTGCGCGACGTCACCGGACGCGACCATCTGCTTGAGGTGAGCGTCCTGCGATTTGATGATCTCGTCGGCCGTTTCGCCTGCGTGGGCGAAGTCGCACGGTCCGCCGAGCTGTTCACACGTCATTCGTTTCATGTTGTTCGGTCTCCTGTCCTTCGGTTCGGTTTCGTATGGCTGGCGCAAGCTGCTGACGATCTGTCCCTGGGAGTGCCGCAGATCGCAGACAGCTGAACGTCGGGCGGTTCATGGTGCTCGCCGCCGTCGTTGCACGGCGATCGTGGCCAGAATCTCTGGGTCGGCGAGCAGTTCGACCTCATGGACGAGGCCGCCTGTGACGTGGAAGACGAAGGCGACCTTCACCTCACTGGCGAAGATCCACGCGGCACCCAGGACACCGTCGATCACGACAGGTACGGCCCCCTTGGCTCCCTCGAACCGTTCGGCGACCGCAGCGGCGCCGTCATAGACGGGGTCGGTGCCCATCTCGATGCCTACCGCATCGGCCTGCATGACCGCATCAGGCGCCAGCAGCGCCAACATGTCTGCCATCTCACCGCCGCGAGCTGCCGTGAGGAACGCCTCGACGACTCGCTGGTGCTCATCGCGGGCGTTTTTCTCTTCGGGCGTTTCGGGGGCGTCTTGTAGCTTGTGGCGGGCGCGACTGGCCAGCTTGCGTGTTGCGGTGCCCGATCGCCCGAGGAGCGCGCTGATGTCGTC
>RCMY010002159.1_pt1 | contig 17870 bp, 16 predicted proteins | sample 2041341 | NCBI WGS metagenome assembly RCMY01 (sample SAMN09708234, study PRJNA481090) | Marine sediment metagenome, whole genome shotgun sequencing project. | reverse complement strand
GAGTCGACCGTGAGATTGGCGACGTGGGTGAGGAACTCTCCGTTGGACGGCGTCAGCACGCCACCCGCTTGCGCGAAGAGGTGCGCCGCTTCCATGATCTGGCCATAAGAATCGAGTTGCACCTGGCCAGCGGCGCCGTTGCCGATGCGGACGGGACTCGAACCTCGGTGCCCCGCGAGGTGCGACAGCTCCACCTCGGGGAGCAGTCTTTCGCCCGTGACGCGGTACATGATCTGCAGATCCTCGGGATGGCCGGCGCCGGTCCGCTCGAGCCAACCCTTGAATGCGGCCGCCTCGCCGAGCGATCCGAGGATCACGAGCGAGGTGAGGGTGAGGGTCGCGTCGCGGATCCAGGTGAATCGATAGTCCCAGTTGCGCTCTCCGCCGATCCACTCCGGTAACGACGTCGTGGCCGCCGCGACAACCGCACCGGTGGGGGCATAGGTGAGTGCCTTGAGGATGAGGGCCGAGCGATGCACCTTGCGGTGGTGTTCCCCCTCGTACGCGCAGCACCGATCGAACCAGTTTTCCCAGAACGAGACCGTGTCGGCGAAACGCTGCGCCATCGCGACGCGCGGCTGCCCCGTGTCGAAGGGGCCGGGTCCGACCGCGGGCGTCCACGCCACCTCGATCCATTCCTCGTCACCCGCCGATAGGTCCCACTCGGCGTTGATGTCCTTCGGCGTGCAATCCAAGGGCCGACTGGATCGTACCCACAGCGCATCGGGCCCACCGACGATGGAGTGGCTCGTGGACGAGGTGCGCGCGAATCGGGGTGTGACAGAGCCGTATTCGAAGCGCGGCGCGAGGTCGACTCGGGCCGTTACGCGGCCGGCGATGCAACGAACCCGGCGGAGGATGCTGTGGCGAGATTCGACCGCAGCGGGTTGGGCAGGATCGAAGCGTCCGACGGGCATGCAGTCGGTGACCTCCAATTCACCGTCGATCGTTTCGTATCGCGAGACGAGCACGTTGGTGGCGGGCAGGTAAAAGCGCCGATCTCGTACCGTTCCGGTTGCCGGACCGAGTGCGAAGTGTCCGCCACGCTCCGCATCGAGCGCGCGACCGAACTGCGATGGTGCATCGAAGCGGGGAAAGCAGCACCAGTCGATCGAGCCATCGCGGCCGACCAGTGCCATCGAGTGACAGTCACCGATGACTGCGTAGTCGCCGATTTCGTTCAGAGCTGATCGATCCCTCATCGAGTCCACCTTTGTTGGTTCGCTCAGTGCGAAGCTACACGCCGACGTGTGAGCCCGCATTCCGTCGAAACCGAGGTTCGAGGTCAAAGTTGGAGCCCTGCCCGTGATTGCAGCGATAACCGTCTCCGATTGGCTGATCGCCACAGCGATCCTGCTGGGCAGCTTCGCCGCGGTGCTGGTCATCAGTCACTCGGTGAAAACACTCGCCGCACGATTCGATCTGCAGCCCACCATCACCAAGGTCGCGTCCAGCCTGCTCGGATCGCTGGCCGTGGTGATCGGCCTGTCCTACGCGTTCCGTCAACTCGGACTGCAAGTTGGTCCGGTTCTCGGGGCTCTCGGTATTGGTGGCTTCGTCGTTGCCATCGCACTCCAGCCCGTGCTCGGCAACTTGGTTGCGTCGGCGGTGTTGCATGCGCGGCGTCCCATTCGGCTCGGCGATCAAATCTTTTCGAACGGCATGTCGGGAACCGTCATCGACATCAACGGTCGCGCAGTCGTTTTGATGACGTTTGACGGGGAACGCCTGTACATACCGAACCTGCGAGTACTCGACGAGGCCCTGCTCAATCAAACGATCGAGCCCTTTCGGCGTAGCCAGATTCCGTTTCAGGTGGACTACAGCGCCGATCTGCGCCACGCCCAGCGCTCGGTGGAGCAAGCCCTTCGTTCACTCGACGCGCTGGCCGATTGCCCGAGCGCCGACGTCATGGCGGTTGGCTTCGCCGACTCCGGCGTCGATCTCGTCGCTCGCATCTGGCACCCGTGCGAAGAACTCACCGCCCGCTGGGCGATCAGCGAGGCGACGATCAGCATCCGGGAGACCCTGGCTCGGGAAGACATCACGATTCCGTTCCCCCAACGTGTTGTGCACTTCGAGCCCATGAATCCGCCCGCTGATTCCGAGGACACCGACGACGAATCCTGAAGCGGCGGGGGAGGGTTCTCAATGGGACGCGGCGTCAGAACCTTGACCTGACGGGGAGCTGTCGGCGGATGGACCCGCTGTCTGTCCGAGCACCATCGCCCGGACGGTGTCCTGCTTCACCAGCTGCGCCGCGACGCTTCCGAGCACCCAATCGGACTCGCCATGACCATGGGCGCCAACCACAATCACGTCGGCACCGATGTCGGCGGCGTACGTGACGAGGGCGTCGGCGGGAGCGCCCGCGAGGACGACGGTGGTCGGCGGCGCACCGATCTTGGCTTCGACGCGTTTGCTCGCCGCCAGCAGCGACTGATGCGCGAGTCCCTTGTCCGGCTTGAGCGACGTCGGTTGGGCAGCTTCGAAACTCACGACACAGGCCAAGGTCAGGCGTTCGATGTTGGAGCCGAACAGCTGTAACGCCCCATCGAGTGCTGCGGTGGATTCATGCGATCCATCGACGCCGACAACCACGCTCATCGAGCCGGCCCAGTGCGAGCCCGTGCGAAGCACGGTTGCCGAGGTCGTCGTAGCCCGCCGTCGTGCCACCGCAGCGAGCAACCACGCAATCGGTCCGAGAGCGAACGCGGTGATTGCCCACCGCAGCGGATCGTGACCACGTCGAGCCATGAAGACGAGCAGGATCGTGGCGGACAGGACCCACAGCGCTGTGCCGACTTCGATACTCAAGAATGGATCCGTGTTCATACCGGCGATTCTGCACCTGCATGCGCCGACCGAGAAGAGACCTACGTCCCGTGATATCGCGCGTTCGGCGGACCGCTGGCTACAGCAGCTCCCCCAGCTGTCGGATGAGATCGCTGCTGGTCACGATGCCTTCGAGTTCGCCGTCGTCGTTCAAGACGATGACGGAGTGCGCGTTGCCGGTGGCCAGGTGGTCGACGACCTTGCGAAGCGGATCGTCGAGATGCACCGACAACAGATCGACCGACATGGCGTCCTCGAGGCTGAACTGATGATCGAGCATGGTGAGCAGGAGTCGATCGTCGCTGCCCTCGATGTCGTAGACGAGCTTGAGAATGTCCGTCGCAGCGATCAACCCGACCGGAACGAGGCCGTCGACGACAGGAACGTGATGGAAGCTCCGGTTCTGGAGGAGCGTGTATGCGTCCGACAACGATTGACCGAGATGAATCGTCTCCGGGTCCTTTGTCATGACGTCGGCCAAGGTTGGTTTGTGCTTCATGCCCTCAGACTCGTTCGGTGCCCCGTCCCTGAACAGGGTCGAAGGTCCACCGTCGGGCCTAGGGTGGCGGCCGACGACGAAAGGAACCCGAATTGACCGATCGCAGTGGTTGGGACGAGTTGACGGCGAGCAATCCAGACCACTCGGCCTGGTACATCGAACGCTTCCGAAACATGGCGGCGGCTGGCGATGATCTGGACGGAGAAGCTCGCTTCGTCGATGCCATGGTGTCGAGGGGCTCACGAATCCTGGACGCTGGATGCGGACCCGGCCGGGTCGGCGCTGCGTTGGCAAAGGTCGGACACACCGTGGTCGGCGTCGATGGCGATCCGCTGCTCATCGCGGCTGCGGAAGCAGACCACCCCGGGCCAACGTGGCTGCACGGAGACCTCGCCGAGCTCGACCTGCCTGCACGCGGTATCGCCGAGGGGTTCGACGCCATCGTTTGCGCCGGCAACGTCATGACCTTCCTCGCGCCGAGTACCCGTGGTGAAGTGCTCAAGCGCCTGGGGCAGCATCTGCGGGACCAAGGTCGGATCGCGATCGGCTTCGGATCCGGGCGTGGGTACGAATTCGATCAATTCCGAGCGGATGTTGTAGCTGCGGGGTTGGTCGTAGACGTCGAGCTCGGGACGTGGGACCTGCGCCCGATCGGCGCCGAATCCGACTTCCTCGTCTCGATACTTGGTCGCGCACCCGTTCGTTGACGGGCGCTGGCGCGTCAGTCCCGACGGTGCACCAACATGGGAGCGCCGCCGGTCGGGCGATTGACCACCATGCCCACCGGCGCCGGCTTCTGTGGGCGGACGGCGGCCACGTCGAGTCGCTGGGCGATACGACTGATGATCAACGTGAGCTCCATCTGTGCGAGCGCGAAGCCGATGCAGTTTCTCGCCCCGCGACCGAACGGCACCCACGCCGCGTCAGCAGCAGCCTTTTGGTCGGCGGTGAGGTCGACGAACCGATCGGGGTCGAAGATTTCGGGCGACGACCACGACGTGGGGTTTCGTCCAGCCAGGTGCGCGGACCAGAGAATCAGCGTTCCCTTCGGGATCCGGAAGCCGCCGACGTCGAGGTCGATCGCCGCCTCGCGTGGGCTGATGACCCCGGCCGGGTGCAGCCGTGTGGTCTCGCGCATAGTTCGGTTGGCAAGGTCGAGCGCAGCGAGCGTGCGGTGATCGGGGAGCGCAGCGGCGCCGTGCAGTGGACCGAACACCTCGTCGGCTTCGGCTCGGAGCCGCTGCCAGAGTTCGGGGGTCAGCGAGATGCACCAGAACATCCATGCGAGCGACGCCGACGTGGTGTCGAAGCCCGCGCCCATCAGCGAAACAACCTGGTCGCGAATCTCGCTGTCGGACAGCTCTCCTTCCCGCACCAACGAGGCAAGCACGTCGCCGGCATCGTCGTTCCGGTGCTCGGGGGTCGCCCGAAGGGAAGCGATCTCGTCGTTGATGATCGCGTCGAGCGATCGACGATCGGCCCGGACCTTGGCTCGGGCGGTCCACGGGATCGGGTGTGGCAGCTGTTTGAAAGCCGGAGCTTCCAGGTAGTCCTGCGGGCGTTTGAACAGTCCTCCGATCTCTTCGGCCCGTTTGGCCAACGCCTCGCCGAACAGGGCGCGGACGACGATGTCGAGGACCAGTGACCGGCCGACGTCGTACAAATCGACCGGACGCTGATCGTCGTCGAGTGAAGCAATCACGGCGTCGATGGCGATATCGGTGCGGTCGATGATCATCGGGATCCACCCGTTGAGTCGTCGGCGACTGAACGCTCCCTGCACGGACGACCGGCGCCGCTTGTGATCGGCCCCATCCGAAACGATCATCGACTCGTCACCGACGACGAACCCGAGCACGTTGAACTTGTGGCCCCAGCGGAAATTGTCGGGTGGCATCGCAAGCAGTACACGCAACGTCGTCGGGTCGCCGACGACGGCCATTCGCACCGGCCCGGCACCGAAGCGATAGTTCGACCCGAACTCGGCCGCCAACTGGTCGAGCACGGGCGCCGGGTCGGCAAAGAGGCGTCGAAGCAGGCCCGGTTGGCGATGTATCGACGGGCCGGGGAGAGCGATCGGGTTCATAACGCCTGAGCCATGCCCTTTGTTAGCACGCGGACGAGTTCGTACGGGAGGGGCGGTTCGTATCTGCCGGCTGCATCAGTGGTCACGACGGCGTCGGGAAGTATCGTCGGGCGCTGTTCGCGTGCGATGTGAAGGATGGACTATGGCTGGTGGCCTTGTTGGCTTGCTCGATGACGTGGCGGCGTTGGCGAAACTCGCCGCGGCGTCCATCGACGACGTCGGCGCAGCTGCGGGCCGCGCCAGCGCAAAGGCGGCAGGCGTCGTCGTCGACGACACTGCGGTGACCCCGGCCTATGTGCAGGGGCTCGCCGCTGATCGGGAGCTCCCGATCATCAAGAAAATCGCGTTGGGATCGCTGCGCAACAAGCTGCTCATCATCTTGCCCATCGCCCTTGTGCTGAGCTCGGTGGCACCGACGCTGGTCGAGGTCATCTTGATGCTCGGCGGAACCTATCTGTGCTTCGAAGGCGTCGAGAAGATCTACCACAAGCTCAAAGGCGACGATCACGACCACGACGTGCCGGTCGCGATGCAAGGCCCGGAAGCCGAGGCCAAGACCATCTCGGGGGCCATTCGAACCGACCTCATCCTGTCGGCCGAGATCATGGTCATCGCCCTCAAAGAGGTGATCGACGAGAACTTCGTGGCACGGGCCATCATCATGGTCGTCGTCGCTTTGCTCATCACCATCATCGTGTACGGGGTGGTGGGGCTGATCGTGAAGATGGACGACATCGGTCTCTCGCTCGCCGGGCGGGACTCACGGGCATCGCAACGCCTCGGCCGCTCGATGGTCGCCGGTATGCCGGTACTGCTGAAGTGGCTGTCGATCATCGGCACGGCGGCGATGCTGTGGGTGGGCGGTCACATCATCCTCGTCGGCTCAGACGAACTCGGGTGGCACGGCCCGTACGACATCGTGCACGACCTCGAAGGGTCCGTCCATGACGTCGGCGGCATCGGTGGCGTGCTCGGATGGCTCGTCAACACGTCGATTTCGGCCTTCATCGGCATCCTCATCGGGGCCATCGTCGTCGCGATCGTCACGAAGCTCCCGATCGGATCGAGCGAGGACACGAGCGTCGACCACTGAGCCCTGTTGCCCGTAGCCTGCAACCATGAAACTGCAGGACTGGGGCGACCGCTGGGCGAAGGGGCAGATCGGTTTTCATCAGGCATCGGCAACCGACGCGCTGGTGACGTACGCCGACACGGTGTGGGGCAGCGCCCCGATCGGGCGGGTGTTGGTGCCGCTGTGTGGAAAGAGCCTCGATCTGGAGTATTTGGCACAGCGATCCGAAGCAGTCGTCGGTGTCGAGTACGCGGTGCAGGCGATAGAGGAGTTCTTTGCCGAGCGCGAGCTGTCTCCCGCTGTGGAGCCCGGAACCCCGGCGCGGTATCGGTCGGGCAGGTACGACCTGTTCGCGGGTGACTTCTTCGACGTGACCACCGAACACGTCGGCGTCGTCGATGCCGCATTCGACAGAGCGGCGCTGGTTGCGCTCGAAGCCGACGTGCGGGTTCGGTATGTCGCCCACATGCGTTCGCTCCTGCCCGCAGGCGCAAAAACACTGTTGGTGACGTTCGACTACGACCAGTCACAGATGAACGGACCGCCGTTTGCCGTGTCCGACGACGAGGTTCGTTCGCTCTATCGGGACGGCTTCGACCTCGAGCATCTGGAAACGCGCGACGTGCTCAACGACGTGTTTCGTGGTCGCGGACTGCAAGCGATGACCGAGTCTGCATTCGTGGTCACCCGGCGTTAGCCGGGGACGATCTGCCCGGTTTCGATGGCGGCGAACACCTTGGCGTCGATGGGCAAATACCGGTCGTCGGCGAGGTAGAACAACGGATCGTCGACGACGTCCGGATCGAAGCCCTGCTCGCGGGCGTGGACCTTCTGGTGCTTGAAGGTCCCTGTGACATCGATCGGATCCGACGTGATGCGAAGGAACAGCGGACGTTCGTACGCCGGCAGCTGGTCTCGCACGAAGCGAGCGAGCACGTCGCGGTCGAAGTCGGGTTCGACCACCAGTTCGGCCATACCGGCCCGGCCATCACTTCCGGTGATCTTGACGCCGTAGACGTTCGACTCGGCGACCCCGATCGCCTCGTTCAGGACGTCGGCGACCTCGTTGGTGGACACGTTCTCGGCCTTCCACCGGAACGTGTCGCCCAGACGGTCGACAAACGACACCCACCGTCCCTCGTGGAGTCGTAACAAGTCGCCCGAGTTGAAGTACCGGTCACCCCGCCAGAACACGTCGGTGAGAACCTTTGCCTCGGACGCCTCTCGGTCGAGGTATCCCTCGAACGGGATGGCCTTGGTGATGATGCTGAGCAGCAACCCGGTCTCGCCGGTCCGTACCTTGCGGCAGAAGCCACGTGGGCTTCGAACGACCTCTCCAGTGGTCGGATCGCAACGCACGATGACGTTGCCCGGAGGTAGGCGTCCAACCATGCCCGGCTTGCCTGCGAGGTTCACCAGGAATCCCATGCCCTCGGTTGCGCCATAGAACTCGCGGATCGTCGGCACCGCGAAGCGCTCTTGAAACTCCTCCCAGATGTCGGGCCGCATGCCGTTGCCGGCCATGCTCCGCAGCTGGTGATCCCGCTCGTGGGGTTGCTCGGGTGTCTGCAGCAGATACCGGCAGAGCTCGCCGATGTACACGGCACTGATTGCGCCGAAGGTCCTCGCATCGGCAAAGAACGCCGAGGCGGAGAACTTGCGACGCAACGCAATGCCTGCGCCCGTCGCGAGGGCGGCGCTCCAGCCGAGCATCAGACCGTTGGAGTGATACAGCGGCAACGTGACGTAGATGAGCTCGCCGGGCTTCGCCCGGTGCAGCGTGTGTCCCGCCATCGCGCCGGACACGGCGAATCGGACATGCGGGATGACGGCAGCCTTCGGCAGTCCTGTGGTGCCTGAGGTGTAGATGTAGACGCAGTGGTCGTTGGCCTTGACGCTGAGCGGGTCGAGCGGATCGGTGGGCTGGGCGGCGACCGCCTCGTTGAGCGTTTGCAGGCCGTCCGGCGCCGAATCACGTGACGATTCGGCGTCGACGAAGATCTGCGATGGGTCGAGGTCGGGGAGGGCTTGCTGAAGCGCGGCGAGCTTGTCGGCGTGCTCGCTGCCGAAGACGATGAGCGCTGGATCGACGATCTTCACCACATGGGCGAGCGGAGCGCCGCTGAGATTGGTATTGATCAGCGCTGCGACAGCTCCGATTCGCTGGAGACCGTGAAACGCAAGCAACAGGTTGGGACGGTTGTCGAAGTTCAGCACGACCCGGTCACCGACGCCGATGCCTTGGCTCGCAAAGAATCGTGCGTATTGATCGGCTCGCTCGCGCACCTGACGGTAGGTGATTCGCTCGTCGAGGAACGCGATCGCGGTGCCATCCGGGTGACGACGTGCACAATGATCGAGCATCGAGTCGGCGGTGGCACGCCCGATCGCGGCCGCCGGCAGCGCGGTGGTCATGCCGTGAAGCAGACGTAGCCGTTCGGAGATCTGCAGGTTCATGAGGCCGCCGCGTGCGCGAGATGGGCTTCGACCGCGGCCAGCCATTCGCCGGGATGGGTGAGCTGGGGCGAGTGGTAGGCGCCGTCGATGATTGCGCACGCGCCATGCGCGACCGCGTCTGCCAGAGCCTCGGCGTGGTCGACGAACGGTTGGTCGTGCTCGCCCGCGATCACGGTGACCGGGGCATCGATGTCGCCGAGGCTGTCGTGGACGGGAAGCAGCCGGTTGTTGAACAACGCCAGTCCGAGACCTCGCAGCGCCATCGGATCGACCGACGCTGATCGCGTCGACTTGAGTTGCTGCCAAGCGGCGGTGGTGCCCGCGGCGATCAGCGGATCCTCGGGACCGGGAGGTGGATCACCCATCGGGGTCTCCGGGGTGATCGATTCGAAGAATCCAACGATGAGTTCGCGTAGCTCGGGGTTGTCCGTGCCGAAATCCCACGCCGTCGTATCCATGAAAATCAGGGAGTTGACGAGGTCTCGGCGGGTCAAAGCGAGCCGCATGGCAACGCGTCCGCCCATGGAATGGCCCAAGACGTCGAAGGGTCCCTCGATGTCGACGTGATCCAACCAATCGATCACGTCGTCGACGATGTGATCGACCGTGTAGGTGGCCTCGTCGAGCGAATTGCTCGACAATCCGTGTCCTCGGTGATCGATCGCCAGCACGCGGCGTTGCTCCGACAACGCAGGTATGTGCATGGCGAAGTCGTGGGTGGAACCGGAGAAGCCGTGGATGAGCACCAGTGGTGGACCTCCGGCGACGCCCCAGGAATCCCAGGCGAGCGAGAAACCCGGCACCTCGAATCGCTGCGTGAGATCGGTGATCATGTCTCCAGTGTCGCATCTGGTCGCCGCGGGTCGCGAATGGTGGCTGTGATGGGTCTCCGCTCGCCGGAACCGTTCCCTGCGCGTAACGTTTCTTCGGTTCGAGGAAATGGAGCGAAGTGCGATGGCAACCGACTTGGTGATCGAACCGTTTGGCGCCGCGCTGGGTGCGGTCGTCACCGGCGTGGACCTGGCCCGGCTTTCCGGTGATACGGCGGCCGACGTTCGGGCGGTTCTCCTCGATCACTTGGTCGTCGCGTTCCCGGCGCAGCATCTCGACGATGCCGGGCATCTTGCGTTCGCTCGGTCGTTGGGAGAGCCCTACGTGCATCCGATGGAGCGAATCGCCGGCGAGACCACCCCCACGGTCGGCGAGATCTCGGTAGCTTCCGACCACGGGTTACAGACCGACACGTGGCATCTCGACGTCACCTATTCACCGACCCCGCCGAGTTTCGGCATCTTGCGGGCGGTCGACGTACCTGCCTACGGAGGAGACACCATGTGGGCCAACCTCCATTTGGCCTACGACCGCCTCGACAATTGCGCTCGCGAGCGCCTCGAAGCACTGGAGACGACCAATGGAGTTCCCGACGGCCTGGTGGCCCTGAAGGCTCCCAAGTTCGGGGCCGAGGCGGCGAGTCGTTGGAGGGCCGAGTTGACCGACGTCCGCCATCCAGTGATCCGAACCCACCCCGAAACCGGCCGAAAGGCGGTGTTCGCCATCGGGACCGGCAACCCGATCGCGGGAATGGACGCCGATGAGAGCCACGCGGTCCTCGACGAACTCACCCGGCATTCGACCAATCTCAACTTCACCTGCCGCTGGCGGTGGAGCAACGGCGACGTGGTGGTGTGGGATGAGCGCTGCACGGCGCACTATGCGGTGAGAGATCCGTGGCCCGGTATGCGAACGCTGCGTCGCATGCTCGTCGAGGGCGATCGCCCGGCCTGAGGCGGCCCGGCGGGAGGCGCGGCGGCGCGCCGGGCCCATCGCTGCTACAACAGGCGCCATGACGAAACTACGAGTGACCGCAACATTGTGCGCCGATCGTCGAGTATGCGGAGCCTCCACCCGTGTCGTTTGAGGAGTACGCCGACTACGACGGTCTGGGCCTGGCCGAACTCGTTCGCACCGGCGAGGTGACGCCAACGGAGTTGGTCGAAGCGGCGGTGACTCGAGTCGACCGGCACAACCCGACGCTCAATGCGATCGTGCACGACGCCCGTGATGAGGCGATGGCTGCAGCATCGGGGGATTTACCCGACGGCCCATTCCGCGGGGTGCCGTTTCTCATCAAGGATCTCGGCTCACAGGTACGCGGCTGGCCCCGGACCAGCGGTAGCCGCTTTGTGCAGCACGAGGTCGATGCGGCAGACGATCGCCTGGTCGCGCGATACCGCGGCTCGGGTGCGGTGTTCCTGGGCAAGACCAACACGCCGGAGTTCGGCATCACCGGGACGACCGAGTCGGCGCTGCTCGGACCCTGCCGGAATCCGTGGAACCCGGACCACATTTCCGGCGGATCGAGCGGCGGGTCGGCCGCGGCGACGGCTGCCGGCATCGTTCCGCTGGCCCATGCGAGCGACGGGCTCGGCTCCATCCGTATTCCCGCAGCATGCTGCGGGCTGTTCGGCATGAAGGTGACCCGGGAGCGCAATCCCACGGGGCCGGCTGACGGCGACCGTGTCCTCGGGTTCAGCGTGGATCACGTCGTGAGTCGAACCGTTCGGGACAGTGCCGCCATGCTCGACTGGACCGGCTACCCCGAGCCGGCGTCACCGTACGCGCCGCCTCCGAAGGAGGGCCCGTACCTCGACGACGTGCAGACGGCCCCCGGTGCGCTGCGAATAGCGTTCTCGACCGAGACGCCCAGTGGGCGGCCGATCGATCCGGAGGTGCAAGCGGCTACCGAAGCCACCGCGGCCTTGCTCGCGGATCTGGGGCATCGTGTCGAGGAGCGGGGTCTCGGTGTCGACTACCGGGCGTTGTACCGCGCCCACGGAGTGTGCAGTGCGGCCAACGCCGCCGCCAACTATCTCGAGCTGGTCGAGCGAGTCGGCCGAGAGGCCACCGAGGACGAACTCGAGCCGCTCACCTGGGCCGGTATCAGGGTGGGCCAGAAGCTGTCGGGCGAGCAGGTGATGGGCGCGTTGCGCCAACTGCGGGAGTTGAATCGTTCGGCGATGTCGATCTTCGAGGAGGTCGACGTGTTCCTGACCCCGGTGATGGGCACGCCGGCACCACGCGTCGGTCACATAGATCCGGTCAATCTCGAGCCACGAGAGGTGTCGAAGCGTCAGGCCAAGGCGTTTCCGTTCACCCCGCCGTGCAACTTCACCGGCCAACCGGCGATGTCGATTCCGCTTTCCCAAAGCCGCGACGGCTTGCCGATTGGCATGCAGTTCGCCGGCCGCTATGGCGACGAGGCGACGCTGTTTCGGCTCGCCGGGCAGCTCGAGCAGGCTCGGCCATGGCGGGATCGCACCCCGGCGCTTTGGAACTGAGCGGCGTTGTGGCGGTGCCGTCGGTTGCGTCGTTCTCCGTCTGGAAGACTGTCGACATGGTTCTCACCGGGACACCGAGGATGACAGTCGCTCGTGTCTGACCAACCCGGCAAGCTCCTGGCCTCGGGTCGGGCGGCCGATGTCTACGACTGCGGCGACGGCACCGTGCTACGGCGATACCGGGCCGACCACGACAGCGAACTCGAGGTTCGAGCGATGACCTGGATCCTCGAGCAGGGCATTCGCGTGCCGCGGGTGCATCACGTGACCGGACGGGACATCGTCATGGACCTCATCGAGGGACCAACGATGCTGCAAGACCTCGAAGCTCGACCATGGTTGCTCTTCTCGCACATGCGTACGCTCGCGACGATACAACGCGAACTGAACGCTCTGGCGGCGCCGGATTGGTTTCCGACTCGGACCGGTGTCGCTCCGGGGCGGTGTGTGCTCCACCTCGATCTGCACCCGATGAACGTCCTGCTATCGCCGAGTGGCCCAACGATCATCGATTGGACCAACGCCTCGAAGGGGTCAGCGGCATTCGACGCCGCAGTCACCTACGTGTTGATGTCATCGTTCGAGGCGCAGGGGCTGAGAGATCGCGTGGCGCAGATACTGATAGTGGCGGCGTTCAGCGCAGCGCGCGGTCGGCGGCTCGTTCGGTCCGCACTCGGCGAGGCCGCCCGGTACCGGCTCCTGGACAAGAACACGACCGACGGTGAGCGGATCAGGCTTCGACGTATGGCCGATCGGTAGGGCTCGGCGAGGTGGCTCAGCTCGGGTTGGTGGCTGCTTCTTCGACGATGTCATACAGCATGTTCGCGAGCTCGTTGCCGGTACCGGAGGTGTCCTCGATCACCAAGAACGCTCCGTACCCGTCCTCGAGATCGAGCCACGGTACCGACCCGTACGCGCCACCGTCGTTGAGGCGCCCGGTCGGGCGATCGACCCACCAACCCATGCCGTAGCCCGTCTCAGGATCCCACGCATCGCCGTCGTATGCCTCGGCGATGCGGTCGGCGTGCAGGAGGTCGAGCGATTCTTGTGACAGCACCTGCTCGTCGCCGCAGCGCCCTCCTTGGAGGTGCATCAGCAGCAGCTTCCCGTAGTCGCCCGTGGTCGTGTACGCGCCACCCTCCATATTCGGGTTCTCGGTGGCCGGCAGCTGCCCCGGATTGCTGTCGAAGTTGTTCGGGTGGGTAAATCCGCCGCCCTCCAAAATCGCGAAGTGGTTGTTGTACCCAAATGCCTCGAGCCCGCATGGCTTGACGTAGATCTCATCGATGAGCTCGGCCCACGATTTCCCCGAGGCCGCTTCGGCCACCGCTCCTGCGACCTGCCATTGGCCGCCGCCGTAGTTGAACGCAACGTCAGGCGGCGTGATCTCGGTGTCGTCATCGGGTGTGGTGAAGATCGCTGCTGCGCAGTCCTGCAGCGTGAAGGAGGCGATGTATTGGCAGAGGTACGGGCCGTACGTCGGGTCAGGTCCGAGCCCGACCAGGCCGGAGCTGTTCGACACGAGCTGGCCCGGCGTTATGTCGGGATTGCCGGCGCCCCACTCGGCAACGTCGGCGACCGGTGCGTCGACGTCGAGCAGCCCGTCGTCTTGTAGACGCAGCAGAACTCCGGCGGTCACCATCTTGGAGGAGGATGCGATGAGGGAGATGCGATCCTCGCTGAACCCGCCCCAGTGATCGTGATAGATCACGCCGTCCTCACGATGTACGACGATCATGCCCGCACCGTTGAGGCCCTTGTCGTCCAGGAAGGTCTCGACGATCGGCGACACCGACGAGAAGTCGTACTCCGCCGGAGCACTTGGTCCGGTCGTTGGCGCCTCGGAGGTCAGGGGCGCTGAAGTCGGCGCCTCAGAGGTTGGTGACGCTGTGGCTGCTGCGCTCGTCCCGGCTACCGCAGGTGTGGTCGACTCGGCCTGGGCGGCGTCGTCCTCGGGTGAGGCGGTGGAGTCGGAGCACGCCACGGTGACGAGGACGAGCGAAAAGAAGAGAGCAGCACAACGAGTGCCAAGGGCGATCATCTGCGAGACGGTAGTGGTTCGGCCTCAGGGCTGGCCAAGCGGTCACCGACTGGCGAACGCCTCGACGACTTCGGCGCTGCCACGACGGGCCCCGGTCTGAAGATACTCCATCGCGCGCAACGCGGCATCGTGGGCGTCGAGGCTCGATCCGGCAACACAGTCCTCGACGACCCGACAGAAGTAGTCGTGTTGATGCGCATCGACGAACGTGTAGTGCACGCAGACGTCGGTATGGCCACCGATCAGGATCAGGGTGTCGGCCTTGAGGGCTTTCAGCAAGATCTCGAGTTCGGTGCCGAAGAAGCACGAGTACCGGCGTTTGCGGATGAAATAGTCGTCGGCGCGCATCCCGACCGCTTCGGCGACCTCGGTGCCAGGGTCCCCTTCGAGCAGATGCACGTCCTCGCTGCCATCGAGCTCACGGCCGAAGTCGATCAGGTTACGCCGATGTGCCTCCTGGAAAAAGATCACCGGAATTTCTGCCGCGCGAGCTGCTTCGATGAGTGTCGGAGCGCGATCCATGTGCTGTTGGTAGTTGGGCATGAACGGCAGAGCAGAGGGAGCCCCGTCGGCGGATTCGCCGCCCTGAATATCGATGACGATGAGGACCGGTTGACCCTCGATGAGCGCACGCGTAGGCATGGCTGCACTGTATCCGGTGGCTCGCATCCGATAGCTCGCATTGCCGGCCGAAGCGCAATAACGTCGGACACATGAGCCCAGACCGTTACACGATCATCTCGGCCGACTGCCACGCCGGCGCGAACCACAAAACGTATCGCGAGTACCTCGACCCGAGCTTCCACGACGACTTCGATGCCTGGCGCGGCAAATACAAGAACCCGTGGAGCGATCTGCGTGACACCGACCTTCGGGTTCGCAATTGGGATGACGATCGACGCGACACCGATCTGCTCGCCGACGGCATCGTTGGCGAGGTCGTCTTTCCGAACACCGTGCCGCCGTTCTATCCCGGCTTCGTGCTGTTCGCCGGGCCGCCAAAGGACGAAGACTACGCGCATCGTCGTGCCGGCCTGCTGGCGCACAACCGCTGGTTGGTCGACTTCTGCAACCGACGGCCGGGGCAACGGGCGGGGGTCGGTCAGATCTTCCTCAACGACATCGACGATGCCATAGAGGACGCCACCTGGATCAAGAACAGCGGCCTTCGCGGCGGGGTGCTGCTGCCTAACGTCGCACCCGACGTGAAATGGGTCCGCCCGCTCTATGACCCCGAGTACGACCGGCTGTGGGCCGAGCTGCAGGACCTCGACGTCCCGGTGACACTGCACGGCGGCACGGGCTCGCCAAATTATGGTGCGTTCCCGGCCACACCCAGTGTGATGATCGCCGAGGTCATGTTCTACAGCTTGCGGCCGTTTGTGCACATGCTGCTGTCCGGTGTGTTCGAGCGGTTTCCCCGGTTGAAGTTCGTACTCACCGAGAACGCCGCCGGTAATATCGCCAGCGTCGTCGACGACCTCGACCGCGTCGTCGCTTCGATCCAGAAGGGATCGATGGGTGAACTGAAGTATCGAGACGAGGACAAGCTGCCGCGACTGGCCAGCGAGTACTTCGCACAAAACTGCTACATCGGGGCTTCGATGCCAGGCCCGCAGGACATGAAGGTACGTCACCTTCTGCCCGACGATCGCCTCATGTGGGGCAACGACTATCCCCACGACGAGGGCAGCGCCCCGTTCAGTAGCGAGTCGCTGCGATTGGCACTCGCCGGCATGGACGAGCCCGAGCGGCGTCGGGTGCTGTCCGAGAATGCCGCGGCGCTATACGATTTCGACCTCGCCCAGCTCGATGCCTTGGCCGCCGTGCACGGCCCGCTCGTGTCCGAGCTGGCCGAGCCGCTCACCGAACTTCCGGAGAACCCGAATACCGCCCTGCTCAGCGGCGCGAGACAGGCGGGAATGCCGATCCCGGCGTAGCCGCAGCCACCGCCGAAGCCGGTTGCCGATTGACGGGGGTCACGTGGTACAAGCTGGTCACATGGAGTTTCTCGACGCGCTCGCCAGACTCGTGGGCCCGGCGGGCATGGTTGCCGACGACGACGTCGAACCGTTCGTCGTCGATTGGTCGGGGAAGTATCGCGGTGACCCGGTAGCAGTGGTGCGTCCGCAGTCGACCACCGAGGTCGCCGCGGTGGTGGCCCTGTGCCATCGGCACCAGATCGGCGTGGTCCCCCAAGGCGGGAACTCGGGCCTGTGCGGTGGTTCGGTGCCCGTGTCGGCCGACGATCCCGAGGCTCGGGACAGCATCGTGTTGTCGTTGTCGCGGATGCAGCGGATCGTCACCGTCGATCCCGCCGAGGGCACGGCGACCGTCGAGGCCGGGGTCACGATCGACGCGCTCCAGAACGCCGCGTCTGCGGTCGACCTGTTGTTTGCCCCCGACTGGGGTGCCCGTGGATCAGCGCAGGTGGGTGGCGGTATCGCGACGAACGCAGGAGGCCTCAACGTGTTGCGCTGGGGCTCGATGCGATCGCACGTTCTCGGCCTCGAGGTCGTGCTGGCGGATGGCCGGATCTGGGATGGACTGCGTTCGCTCCGGAAAGAATCGACCGGCCTCGACGTCAAGCAGCTGTTCATCGGCACCGAAGGAGCGATCGGTATCGTCACCAAGGCGGTCGTGCGACTTCACCCGCGACCGAGCATGCACCAGAGTGCGTTCGTCTCGCTGCCGTCGCTCGATGGTCTCATGCCATTCGTCCAGATGGCTCAGGCGGCCTCGAACGGGCACATCAGTGCGTTGGAACTCGTGCCCGAGGAGGGAATCGTCAGGGTGCTGCACAATCGTGCGGACCTTCGGCGACCGCTGTCGGAGCGGGCTGATTGGTACGTGCTGGTCCGAGTGTCGGGTGGGCCGGACACCCCGGCTGCGCTCGAGTCGGCCCTCGGCGCGGCCGGCGCGGCCGGCCTGATCGGCGATGCGGTCGTGGCGGCGACGCCGGCGCAGACCGACAACCTGTGGGCCATACGCGAGGAGCTTCCGTCGCTGTTCACCTTCGACGAACGCGGGAACCGCCACAAGTTCGACATCTCGGTGCCCGTCGCCGCAGTCGCTGGGTTCTTCGAAAAGGCCGGACCGGCGGTCGCCGCCGTGCTGCCCGGCACGCTCACCTATGGGTTTGGGCACGTCGGTGACGGCAACCTGCATTTCAACGTGTATCCGGGGCCGACCTGCGACGTCGACGAGTTCGATCGCGTGGGTCCCGAACTCGAAGCCGCTGTCGATCGACTCACGTGGAGCTTCGGTGGAAGCGTGTCGGCCGAGCACGGTGTCGGACAGGCGATGCGCCAACGCGTCGCCGACCAGAAGACCGACGTAGAACTCGACCTCTTGCGAACGCTCAAAGCAGCGCTCGACCCCAGCGGCATCCTGAATCCGGGCAAGGCGCTGCCAATGGCCGAACGCGGCATCGTCTAGGGCCAGACCTGTGCGACCGCCTCGAGTTCGTCGCGGAATTCGGGATGACCGATCGATGCGAGGGCGAGTGCTCGTTCCCTCACCGTGAGGTTGTGCAACTCCGC
>RCMY010002158.1_pt1 | contig 17878 bp, 17 predicted proteins | sample 2041341 | NCBI WGS metagenome assembly RCMY01 (sample SAMN09708234, study PRJNA481090) | Marine sediment metagenome, whole genome shotgun sequencing project. | reverse complement strand
GCCCGACACGCCTGAATTATGGACGTATTGTGCCGATCGTGAATTACACGGCACAGCTGGTCGGCAAACTTGTGTCTGACCGGAACTAGAGGTGGAATATGGCAGAGCCCAAGGACGACAGTTTTCTCGATGACATAGACGACGCCACGGCGGAGGAATACGCCGAGGAAATGGCAGAGATTGACGATGAGGCGCTGGAGTTGGACCAACTGCGCGCTGAACGTGACCAGATGAAAGACCGTTTCATGCGTGCGCTTGCGGATGCAGAGAACGCGCGCAAACGGTCTGAAAAGGATCGCCGCGAGGCCGAGAATTATGGCGGATCAAAGCTGGCCCGTGATATGTTGCCGGTCTATGACGGCATTTTCATCTTGCAGCGTTTCATAGATCTTATAGCAGTCGCGAGTGACTGCTTCGGCATTTTTTTGTGAATTGCTCAGCTGGATGATTTCCTTATAAAGACCGGCAATGAGAAGCATCAAATGCTGCTTTTCTTCTTGTTCCTGCCGCGTCCTTGTTTCGGCCTGATAAATCTGAGCGATGAAGAAAAAGCTCAGGATGAACAGGCAGCGAAGAACGGCAATCAAGCTTATCTTGAAGAGAATGTCAAAGCTGAGGTCAATGGCACCAGAACTGGTCAAGGCAGTTATAGTGAGTTCAGCAAGGCTGGCAAGGATTTCAGCTAGAATCGACCAACCGGCAATCTGCAAGGCTTTACTGTAGAGGGCTGTATCAAATTTTGGTAGGTGGAAGCAGGCCGCATAGGTAAAGTAGTAGAAAAATGTTGGACCATGCAGCCAAAGGCTTTTGGTAAACGTGATGTCACCGGACCAAAGATCGAGAAATACGCGAAATAAGGTTACGGATATACCAACACAAAAGCCGGATAAGACAAAGGGGGTATTGCGAAGCCAAAGCAAAAAAAGCAGAAAAACCGGTGAACCGAAGCTTACGCGAAAGGTGGCAAGTTCATTGGTAAAGGGGTGGAACTTGGGCTCTCCAGCTAGTGGTACCAAGATGAGCATTAAGAGGAAGAAGAGAAAATTGCGATGATTTTTCATGATGAACCTCGATTGAATACAAAATACAATATATTTTTCATTATAGCATGAAAATCTCTTCTTATACTAGAGAATCCGAGCTAAACCCATGAAAATATATCGAAATAATATATTGTAAAATAAAAAAGATAAATAGTCAGAAAATTTTATCTAGATTTCTGTCGGATTTTATAGATGACCCCTTATATTAATAACATGAATCATATCATTAATTGCAATCGTTGCGAATTTGTAAGGAGGAAAAGTTCAAATGAATGAAAAAGTGAAGGGACTCATATGTGTTCTCATCGGTGTGGTCATCTGGTTTTTACCGATGCCAGAAGGGGTAAAGCCAGAGGCTTGGCATTTACTAGCGGTGTTTGTGGCCACGATAGCCGGTTTTATTTTACAACCATTATCAATCGGGGCGGTTTCACTGATTGCCTGTACGGCACTTGTTATCTTCAATGTGTTAAAGCCAGGTGATGCTTTAGCGGGCTTCAGCAATACGACAATCTGGCTCATTGTGTCGGCATTTATGTTTGCCGAAGGCTTTATTAAGACAGGACTTGGCAAAAGAATAGCATATGCGCTATTGACTCGTTTTGGTGGCAGTACCTTAAATGTTGCCTATGTTCTTTCCGCGGCGGATTTGATCGTGGCTCCGTTTACTCCATCAAATACAGCGCGTGGTGGCGGTATCATCTATCCAATCACACGCAGTATCTGTGCAGCACTTGGTTGTGAAACAGATGGCAAGAATAAACGTACGGGTGCATTTTTGGTTTACAGTGCATATTGTGCAGTTATTACCAGTGCATGTATTTTCTTGACGGGTGCGTCAAACAACGTTTTGGTCGTTACTTTATCGAAAGATATGTTTGGTACAGAAGTAAGCTGGATGTCGTGGTTCATCGCTTGTGCGGTTCCAGGATTGCTGCTTTCGATCTTTACCCCTTGGCTTCTTTATAAGATGATCAATCCTGAACTAAAGACTACACCGGAAACCAAAATTTTGGCGCAGCGTGAGCTGGCTGAAATGGGTCCGATGAGTTCAAAAGAAAAAATCCTTTGTGTTATTTTCTTAGGCGCTTTGATTCTTTGGGCAACGGCATCTATGCATGGAATCGATTCGGCTTTTGTCGCTTTGCTCGGGTTAAGTGCAATGCTTGCGACTAAGATCCTTGACTGGGATGATGTTCTCAACCAGCGGGGCGCTTGGGATGTTCTGGTTTGGATGGGCGTACTTGTAAACATGGCAGCGTACCTTTCTAAATTTGGTCTGATGACTTGGTTTGCTGGAGCTGTAGGGGCGCAGATGGCAGGTACATCATGGCTCTTCATGCTCATTATCTTGTCGGTTGTTTATACGTATATCCACTACGGTTTGGCCAGCAACAGTGCGCACATCATGGCGTTGTTCGGTGCATTTGCTTCTATTCTTGTCGCTGCTGGAGCTCCTGTTCTTGGCGTTTTGATCTTGTTTGGTGCCTTGGCTAACAGCAGTTCGTTGCTTACGCATTATGGCTGCGGTGTGACACCGATATTCTTTGGTGCCAATTACATGGATCAAGGAGAATGGTGGCGTATAGGTTTTGCTATTACGACACTTCACCTAGTCGTATGGATGGTTATAGGCCTTCCTTGGATGAAATTATTAGGATTATTTTAAATAGAAAACTAAGTTTAAGCCCGGAACTTTCCGGGCTTAAACTTAAAACTTAATTTAGCGAATTATAAGAATATACAAATATATCTTGTATGTTCTATAATTAATATGTATTGTTGCATAAAAAGAAAAGGAAGTGTTCAAGTGAAAAATCGTATGTTTGTTTTATTGATGACCTCATTACTTATGGTCTTGGGTTTGCAGACCGTTTCAGCTGGTGCGGCAAAGTCATTACCGAACGTAAAAATCTTGGCAACCGGCGGAACCATTGCCGGGAGTGCTGCTTCGGATACGGCGACGACTGGTTATAAAGCCGGAGCTTTAGGCATTGATAAGTTAATCAATGCTGTACCGGAAGTTAAAAATTACGCCAATGTCAGCGGTGAACAAATTTGCAGCATTGACAGTAAGGATATGACCAGTGAAATCTGGCTTAAATTGTCAAAACGTGTAAATGAACTGTTAGCAGATGATAATGTAGATGCAGTTGTAATAACGCATGGAACGGATACGCTCGAAGAAACGGCATATTTCCTTGACCTTACGGTGAAGAGCAATAAACCTGTCGTAATCGTTGGTGCTATGCGCCCGGCAACTGCTATCAGTGCAGATGGGCCTATGAATCTTTTGAATGCTGTACGCGTTGCCGTAGATAAAGAGGCTGTTGGCAAAGGCGTATTGGTAGCGATGAACGATGAAATCGATGCAGCTCGTGATGTGACGAAAACCAATACGGTCAATGTGGGAACATTCAAATCTCCAGATCTAGGGTGTCTAGGTTATATCAATGATGGCGTTCCTGTATTTTATCGCGAATCCACTCGCCGTCATACGGCAGCAACGGAATTCAATGCTGCGGAACTGAAAGAACTGCCTTATGTAAAAATTATTTATGGTCATGCAGATGACGATGGTGTATTTGTCGATGCAGCTGTTGCAGCTGGTGCAAAAGGCATTATTTATGCAGGTACAGGCAATGGCAGCATCCACAAAAATGCAGAAGCTGCTTTGGCTAAAGCAAGCGAAAAAGGCGTGATCGTTGTACGCAGTACCCGCGTACAAACTGGTACAGTTGTCCCGGCAGAACAGTCGTATATCGATGAAGGCTTTTTAAATGGGGATTCACTCAATCCACAAAAAGCAAGAATCTTGTTAGCCTTGGCTTTGACGAAAACCAATGATCCGGTGAAAATTCAAAAAATGTTTAACGAATATTAAGCAAAAAAGAGGGGCTGATGAAAAATCAGCTCCTCTTTTTGCCTAATTGATGGGGGAATGGTCATTGTTAGCTTTGCCGAAAGATATCGATATAGCTTTTGAAGGCAGTCGGGACAGCATAGGCTTTGCTGAGTTCTTCTTTTAAAACCCAATGCAAGGCTTCATTTCCACTTTTACCGTAGCTGGTGGCAGTTTCCTTCACTTGGGGAAAACGTATTCTAGCATGATAGCCGATCATTTGCCATTCGATATGGGAAAATATATGCTTGGCTTCTGGCAGCGCAGTCAGTGAAAGTAGTTCTAGCTGTTGTGTTTGCAGATATGCCTTGATTTCATTTTGCGTCAAATGCCCCGGAAGATTTGGCAGTTCCCAAAGACCGGCGAGCAACCCTTTTGCAGGGCGTCGCTGCAGGGCGGCTTGATCATCAAAAGTCAGAAGAAGAACCGTGTGCTTTTCGATGCGGCGGGATTTCTTTGGTGCTTTATAAGGCAATTCCTGTGTCAGACCTTCATCATAGGCAAGGCAAAGCTTTTGCAGCGGGCAAAGTGAGCATTTCGCGGCTCCTTTTGGCAGGCAGACCATGGCACCAAGGTCCATCAGGGCTTGGTTGAAATCACCAGCTTTATCCGGAAGTATTGGTCGCAGCAATACTTCGACCGCTCGTTTTACTTTTTCTTGGAGAATATTTTCGCGGCTGGCAATAAGACGCATGATGATGCGAAGGACGTTACCATCGACGGCAGGTTCTTTTTTACCATAGGCGATAGAAGCTATGGCTCCGGCAGTGTAACGTCCGATGCCAGGAAGTTTGAGAAGTTCTTCAAAAGAATCGGGCAGTTGACCATTGTATTCAGTGCAGACTTTTTGAGCGGCTTTTTGGAGGTTTCTGGCTCTGCTGTAATAGCCAAGTCCTTCCCAAAGTTTCAATAAATCGTCGGTCGGAACTTCGGCTAGAGCTTTTATGCTGGGAAGTGCCTGCGTGAAACGTTCGAAGTAAGGCTTTACGGCTTCGACGCGGGTTTGCTGAAGCATGATTTCAGAAATCCATACATGGTAAGGGGAGGGGTTCTCTCGCCAAGGAAGTTCGCGGCGCTCACTGTAATACCAGGCTAGAAGCGGTTCGACTATTTCTTGGATTTGTTCAGTTTTCGATAATATCAATTCGTTCATAAGGATCCTTTCGAAAAATAGCGGTTATTTTAGCTCGGTCGCAAACAAATAGCTTATGATGTCATCAAGCTTATAATTAGTTGCTCGGAGCGAATGCTTTCTTTATGTGGATTCTATTATAGCATAGATGCTTTATCATAAATAAAAGATTTGTATCTGGTATGTTTTTATCATAAAAAAAGCGGATTTTAGGGAAAAAAGTGGTCGTTTGTAACAACCGTTGAAATTTTGTAGAGATGCCTCAAGGTGCTTTGCTATACTCAAAAATGCAGGGACATGGTAAAGAAAACATTGGAGGCGAAATTTTTTATGAAGGAATTCAGAAGCGATTTTTTATGGGGCGCGTCTACATCGGCTTATCAGGTCGAAGGAGCCTATGATGAAGACAATAAGGGGAAATCCGTGCAGGATATGCATGCTGTTATACCGGGAACAACCGACTTTAAAGTGGCAGCGGATCACTATCACCACTATAAAGAAGATATTGCCTTGATGGGCGAGATGGGCTTTAAAACCTATCGTTTTTCGATTGCCTGGACGAGGATCATTCCCGATGGTGATGGGGCAGTTAATCCGAAAGGTGTTGAATTTTACAGCAATCTGATTGACGAATGTTTAAAACATGGGATTGAACCTTTGGTTACGATGTATCATTTTGATTTGCCGTATGAACTTGAGAAAAAAGGCGGCTGGTCGAATCGAAAGACAATCGATGCTTTTGTAAATTATGCCAAAGTATTATTTGAGGAATTTGGTTCGCGGGTAAAGTATTGGCTGACGATCAATGAACAAAATATGATGATACTGCATGGCTCGGCGATTGGTGTGATTGCTGGAGATCCAGATGCGATGCAAAAAGAATTGTATCAACAAAATCACTATATGCTGCTCGCACAGGCACAAACGATGAAACTACTGCATAAAATGGTACCGGGAGCAAAAATCGGGCCGGCACCTAATATCAGCCAGGTATATGCAAAATCATGTAAGCCAGCAGATGTCATGGCGATGCAGAACTTCACGGCGATTCGGAATTGGCTGTATCTGGATATGGCAGTGCATGGCTGTTATAATGCAACTGCTTGGAACTTTATGGAGAAAAATGGTATAACGCCAACGATTGAGCCGGGAGATATGGAAATGTTAGCTGGCGCGAACCCGGATTTTATTGCATTTAATTATTATGCAAGCGCGACGGTAAGCGATGGCAATGCTATGGCGGATGAAAAGCATAATGTAGGTGATCAGCAGATCGCTATCGGAGAAAAAGGCTTTTATACGGGCGACAGCAATGAGTTTTTGGAAAAAACTGAATTTGGCTGGGAAGTGGATCCGGAAGGCTTCCGCATTACTTTGCGGGAAATATACGATCGTTATCGTCTGCCGCTCATTGTAACTGAAAATGGTTTGGGCGCTTATGATAAAGTGGATGAAAACGGGCAGATCATCGATGATTATCGTATCAGATTCTTACAGCAGCACATTGAGCAGGCAAGGCTGGCTGTGGAAGATGGGGTGGATCTTTTTGGCTACTGCCCTTGGTCGGCAATTGATTTGATCAGTACGCATCAAGGCTTTGTTAAACGTTATGGGTTTATTTACGTCAATCGTACGGACGATGACTTGAAAGATATGAAACGCCTGCGCAAAAAATCTTTCTTCTGGTATAAGAAAGTCATAGCCACGAATGGACAAGATCTCAGTAATGAATAATAGCTGTTCTGCCTAGTGCAGCGGCGGGCTTCATTTTAAAAATGTACTTTCCTAAGAGGAACTTTCTTCACTTTATGTGTATGCATTAAATAAAAAGTTACAAAAACATATTGACAAAAGCTCTGTATACTGTGATAATGTATACATGTTTACAACATTACGCATTGACTTACTGCTAAGCGTATAGTATAATCATCAGATAACAGCAATGACAGGGTAAAAAACAAGATAACATTTTTTACAGAGAGCCGATGTTGGCTGGAAATCGGCAAAATGACTTGTTTGACGTCGCCTTTGAGCTTTTGTGCCGATTGTTTTTTCAGGAGGCACAGACGTGTTTCAGCGTTAATGAATGTCTAAAAGGACAATGAGTACAATGCAGGGTGGTACCGCGGAGAATATCCGCCCCTGCTGCTATGATAAGTAGCAGCAGGGGCGGTTTTTTATTTTCGCTAGGAGGCAGATTTTAGATGAAACATGTGTTATCGGTATTTGTACAAAACCAACCGGGAGTGTTGGGACGTGTTGTGAGCATGTTTTCCCGGCGTGAATTCAATATTGACAGCTTGTCAGTAGGAATCACACAAAAGCCGGAGTTTTCCCGAATCACGGTGGTCGTCCAAGGCGATGAAAATCTCGTGGACCAGATCATCAAGCAGCTGGAAAAGTTATTGGATGTTGTCGCCGTACAGCGGTTGGACGCCGGATCGGCTGTATATAGAGGTATGACTTTGATCAAGGTCAAAGCCGATGACACGAACCGATTGGATGTCCTTAAAATGGCAGAACTCTTTCGGGCCCATGTCATCGATGTACAATCGACAACACTGATTTTTGAGATTACTGGTGATGATGAAAAGGTATCGGCGTTTACGCAGATTCTTGCACCTTACGGCATTCTCGAGGTCATCCGTACTGGACTGATCAGTCTGGAACGTGGCGAACACACTATACATGAACATTGTGAGGAGAGAGAGTATTATGGCAAAAATTTATTATGATCAAGACGCAAACTGGGATATCATGACAGGCAAAACGGTTGCCATTATCGGCTACGGCAGTCAGGGACATGCACATGCTTTGAACTTGAAAGACAGCGGTGTAAAAGTTATCGTCGGCCTCTATGAAGGCAGCAAATCAAAAGCTAAAGCTGAAGCAGCTGGCCTTACAGTCGCTAACGTCGCTGATGCTGTAAAACAAGCGGATATCACGATGATTCTTCTGCCGGATGAAAGACAGGCAGATGTCTATAAATCAGAAATTGCTCCAAATCTCAAATCCGGTAGTGCTTTAGCATTTGCCCATGGTTTCAATATCCATTTTCAGCAAATCATTCCACCAGCAGATATCGACGTGTTCATGGTTGCGCCAAAAGGCCCTGGACATTTAGTTCGTCGTGTGTTCACGCAAGGCGGCGGTGTGCCGGATGTATTTGCTGTTCACCAGGATGCTTCTGGTAATGCAACGGAAATCGCTTTGGCGTATGCTAGAGGTATTGGCGGTACGCGTGCCGGTGTTATCAAGACTACGTTCCGTGAAGAAACAGAAACAGATCTTTTCGGCGAACAAGCAGTTCTTTGCGGTGGTGTTACCCATCTGATCAAAGCTGGTTTTGAAACGTTGATCGAAGCTGGTTATCAGCCAGAAATCGCTTATTTTGAATGTTTCCATGAAATGAAGCTCATCGTTGACCTCATGTATGAAGGCGGTATGGCCAACATGCGCTATTCGATCAGTGATACAGCTGAATATGGCGATTACAAAATCGGACCTCGTATCGTAACTGAAGAAACTAAGAAAGAAATGAAACAAGTTTTAAAAGAAATTCAGGAAGGTACATTTGCTAAGAATTGGCTGCTTGAAAACAAAGCAAATCGTCCTGAATTTTTGGCACTTCGCCGTCAAGGCGCAGAACATCAAATCGAAGAAGTGGGCGGCAAGCTCAGAGATATGATGTCCTGGCTCAAAAATAAAAAAGAAGACTGATTGCAGCTGTTTTACTGTTTGGAATGGAATCGGCTTACGCTTCTTTTTAAGAGGTGTAAGCCGGTTTTTCTAAGAAGATATAGGAGGTTTTTTTATGGGAATGAATATGACAGAAAAGATTTTGGCCAAACATGCCGGGCTCGATAGTGTTGTACCAGGGCAATTGATCACCTGTAAGCTTGATATGGTTTTGGCCAATGATATTACAGCACCGCCAGCGATCAAAGAATTTGAGAAAATAGGAAGACCGGTGTTCGACCGCACGAAAATCGCTTTGGTGCCGGATCATTTTACGCCGAATAAGGATATCAAAACAGCTGGGCTGACAAAAGCTGTGCGTGATTTTGCCAAGGAAAATGAAATCGTGAATTATTTTGAAGTCGGCCGCATGGGCATCGAACATGTCATTTTGCCGGAAAAAGGCTTGGTTGGACCGGGTATGCTGACGATCGGGGCAGATTCTCATACTTGTACGTATGGCGCTGTGGGTGGTTTTTCAACTGGTGTCGGCACGACAGATTTAGCGGTAGCTTTGGCAACCGGTGAAGCCTGGTTCAAGGTACCGGAAACCATAAAAGTTGAACTTAAAGGCAAAAAACCAGCTAACATCAACGGCAAAGATGTAATATTGACTTTGATTGGCCGGATCGGCGTGGATGGCGCGCTTTATAAATCACTCGAATTTGCCGGAGAAGGGCTGGTGGAGCTTTCTATGGCAGACCGTTTCACGATTGCGAATATGGCAATTGAAGCCGGTGGCAAAAATGGGATTTTCCCTGTAGATGAAAAGACTAAGGCATACATCGAAGGCCGCGTGACCAAGGCGTATGAAATCGTCGAACCAGATGCTGATGCAAAGTATTCACAGGTTGTTACGATTGATTTAGCAGAGCTGAAACCAGTGGTAGCCTTCCCTCATTTACCAGGGAATACCAAACGTGTTGAAGATATCGGCGAAATCAAGATCGATCAAGTCGTCATCGGGTCCTGTACGAACGGCCGCTTTGAAGATCTGGAAATTGCGGCAAAGATACTCGATGGAAAAACAATTCATCCAGATGTCCGCTGCATCATTGTTCCGGGAAGCCAGCAAGTTTATTTGGATGCAATGAAGGCCGGCTTTGTTGAAGTATTCATCAATGCTGGAGCAGCGGTGAGCACGCCGACTTGTGGACCTTGTATGGGCGGGCACATGGGAATCCTTACGGCAGGAGAACGCTGCGTATCGACGACTAACCGCAATTTCCGCGGACGCATGGGACATGTCGACAGTGAAGTATATTTGGCAGGTCCGCATGTAGCCGCAGCCAGTGCGATTTTAGGCAGGATCGCAACACCAGAGGAGGTAAAGTAAGATGAATTTAGAAGGTAAAGTTTGGCGCTACGGCGATAATATAGATACAGATGTCATCATCCCGGCTCGGTATTTGAATTCTTTTGACCCAGCGGAATTGGCATCGCATTGCATGGTAGATATCGATGAAAGCTTTGCAGAAAATGTAAAAGTCGGCGATATCATGGTAGGCGGCAAGAATTTTGGCTGTGGTTCATCGCGTGAACATGCCCCGATTGCCATCAAGGCATCTGGAGTTCCGGTTATCATAGCAGCTGATTTTGCTCGTATTTTTTACCGTAACGGCATTAATATCGGTTTGCCGCTTCTTGAAATCGGCTCAGATGTAGAAAAGATCAAAGCCGGGGATGAGCTTCGCGTCGATACGGCAGCGGGCAAGATAGAAAACTTGACGACAGGCGATGTTTTTCAGGCACATCCGTTGCCGGGCTTTGTCCAAGATATTGCAAAAGCTGGTGGGTTGATCAATTATATCAAGGAGAAAAAATGATGACGAAAAAAATCGTAGTGATTCCTGGCGATGGAATCGGTGAAGAAATCACAGCCTCGGCAGTCGCTGTGCTCAAAAAAATAGATGAGAAATTCAATTTAGGCTTGGAGTTTTCAACCTATCAGGCTGGTGGAACAGCCTATGATCTCTATGGAACGCCGCTTCCTAAAGAAACGATTGCTGCCGCTAAGGCATCTGATGGGGTTTTGTTCGGTGCAGTCGGCGGGGATAAATGGGATGATGTCGATCCGGCGCTTCGTCCGGAAAAAGCCATTCTTGGGCTCAGAAAAGAATTAGGGCTTTATGCGAACCTTCGCCCAGTCAAAGTGGCGGATTCTTTAACGGAGTATTCACCGCTCAAGACGGAAATCGTCAAGGGCATCGATATTGTCATTGTTCGCGAACTCATCGGTGGTGTTTACTTTGGTGAAAAATGTGAATCTGAATTAAAAGATGGTGTGGAACGGGCCTGGGACCTGGAAAATTACAGCGTACCGGAAGTTGAACGCATCGTAAAATTAGCGATGGAGACAGCGGAAAAAAGAAAGGGCAAAGTCACGTCAGTCGATAAAGCCAATGTACTGGCTACCTCAAGGCTCTGGCGCCGCACGGCAGCAAAAGTTGCTGGAAAATATCCGGCGGTAACCATGGACAACATGTATGTTGACAATTGCGCGATGCAGCTGGCCCTTCATCCGACCCGCTTCGATGTCATTGTGACGGGCAATCTTTTTGGTGATATTTTAAGTGATGAGGCGGCAGTTCTCGGCGGCTCTATTGGCATGATGCCGTCGGCCAGCATTGGGGAATGCACAAGCCTTTATGAACCAATCCATGGGTCGGCTCCTGATATTGCCGGCAAGGGAATCGCTAATCCAATCGGCACCATTTTGTCAGCGGCGATGCTGCTGCGTTATTCCTTGAATGAAGAAGAAGCGGCCAAGGCAATCGAAGCTGCAGTAGAGATGGCACTAAACGATGGCTATCGTACGCCGGACCTATATCGCGATGGTTTCAAAAAAGCAAATACGGAAGAAATGACGCAGATTATTTTAGATAGAATATAAAAGGAGGGCGGTCCGATGAAGGGGGCGCAAGCGGTAGTTGCATGTTTATTGGAACAAGAAGTAGATACGATCTTTGGCTATCCCGGTGGTATGATCTTGCCGCTTTATGATGCACTGTATGATGAAGAACGCATTTTTCAAGTGTTGACGACACATGAACAAAATGCAGCGCATGCAGCCGATGGCTATGCTAGAGCTAGCGGCAAAGTCGGCGTCTGCATCGCCACTTCAGGGCCTGGTGCGACCAACCTTGTCACGGGGCTGGCAACAGCTTTCATGGACTCGATTCCGGTCGTGGCGATAACCGGTCAGGTCGACACTAGTCTTTTGGGCCGGGATGCTTTCCAAGAAACTGATATTTTAGGTGTGACCATGCCGGTCACTAAGCATAATTTCAAAGTCAAAGATGGAAAAAAATTGATTGCAACCTTGCGAATGGCGTTTTCTTTGGCAAAAAGCGGCAGACCAGGTCCGGTATTGGTAGATATTCCTCGCAATCTTTTTCTGGAAGAATGTGAATTCACTCCGCTTAAATCGGTGCAAAAAGAGCCGGGGAAGCCTGACGCTGATTTTTTGATTTGTGCGGCAGAAGCGGCAGATGAAATCCGCAAAGCCTATAGGCCCGTGATCATTGCCGGTGGCGGCGTGATTTCGGCCAATGCCTCAGCAGATCTCATAGCCTTTGCCGAAAAGTTCAACCTTCCAGTGGTAAGTACACTGATGGGCATCGGTGCTTTGCCGAGAACGCATCGCTTATCTTTGGGACTTGGCGGAATGCATGGTCTCAAAAGTGCGAATCGGGCGATCGCAGAAGCGGATTTGGTCATAGCAATCGGCAGCCGTTTTGGCGATCGTCAGACGGGGAATCGCGCATCGTATGCCAAGAATACACATTTCATCCATATCGATATCGACCCGGCAGAAATCGATAAAAATGTAGCCAGCAGCATTGGACTAGCCGGAGACATGAAGATCATATTGAAACTTTTGATGCAGCGTGAGCCAGTCAATGATTTGACGAGCTGGCATGACCTCATTGCTGGTTGGCAGGAAAAATACGCGTTTGATTATCATGAAAAATTTGATGTTCCATGGGCCATGCATTATATAAGCAAGGCTATTGCTAAACAGGAATTTGCGGTCGTTACTGATGTCGGACAGCATCAGATGTGGGCGGCTCAGCATATTTCCATCGACAAGCCGCGCACCTGGCTTACGTCAGGCGGGCTTGGAACTATGGGCTTTGGTTTGCCGGCGGCGATGGGGGCGCAGCTTGCCTTTGGGAAAAAACGCCGAGTCATTCACATTGCCGGCGATGGTGGCATCAAGATGACAGGCAATGAATATTATACGATTGCTCGCCTTGGGCTGCCCGTTTTATCGATTATCGTAAATAACAGTGCGCTTGGCATGATTCGCCAGTTGCAAAAGGTCTTATATAAAGGTCGTTATATCGCCTGTGATTTACCATATCCGATGGATTTTTCCCTCTATGTCCAAAGCTTTGGCATCGAGGCAGCATCGGTGAGCTCCCCCGACGAATTCGCCAGTGCCTTTTCACAGGCTTTGACCAAAGATTCTCCCCAAGTCATTGTCCTCAATGTCAGCCAGAACTTTGTCGAACCGATGATAAAGGGTGGCGTTATTGATGAATTTGTTGAGTTTTAAGGGATTATTTAACATTAGCAAGGCTGAAAACAGTCCGTAGGAATTATTCGATTAAGAATAATTCCTATTTTTTTTATACAAAAGTCCCGGTTTTTATAAAAAGGATGGTCTAAAAGCGAGTAAGAATGGTAAAATAAAGAAGATAAAAGAGGAGGAGGGTTCTTTATGCAGAATTCATTAATGATGAAGTTCGTGGGTCTTTTTATTATAAGTACGATTCTTAAGGTTGTTTTTAATATGTTCGTGGGCGGTATGGTTGCTATGGGGCTTGGAGTTGTAGTCGATGCTGGTTTTTTGGTGTGCGTCTACATGCTATTGCGTCAGTACAGGGTGCCATCGATTAAAAGAATCATGATTATTTTGATATTGCTCATGGTGATTTCTATTTTGACAGAGTTTGGAATTTTGCCGCAAGACGTTGGCAATTTGCTTTTATTAGCAGTCTTTGCTTGGATGATTTTTGGCAAGGGTGGCATTTTGCCTCGTGGCGGCCGTAGATTTTAAGAAATAAGGAGATATATCATGGCAAAAAAAGGAATTATTTTAGCGGGCGGCTCAGGGACGAGGCTTTATCCGTTGACGAAGGTTGTAAGTAAACAGCTTATGCCGATTTATGATAAACCGATGATTTATTATCCATTGAGTACGTTGCTTTTGGCTGGTATACAAGATATCCTCGTGATTACGACACCGCAGGATGTAGAGCTTTTTCGAGCTCTTTTGCAAGATGGCAGCCAATGGGGCATTCATATTGAATATGCTGTGCAGCCAAGTCCGGACGGTTTGGCACAGGCATTTTTGATCGGCGAAAAGTTTATTGGCGGCGACAGCTGTGCATTGATTTTAGGCGATAACATATTCTATGGCGCAGATCTTGCCTCAGCTATGCAGCGGGCGGCGATTTCTGAAGATGGTGCGACGGTCTTTGCCTATTATGTAAAAGATCCGGAACGTTATGGCGTAGTTGAATTCGATGAAAATGGGAAGGCAATCAGTTTAGAGGAAAAGCCAGAGGTGCCAAGATCCAATTATGCGGTCACCGGTCTTTACTTCTATGATAAGCAGATCGTCGATATCGCCAAGAGCATCAAGCCATCACCTCGCGGTGAACTTGAAATCACCGATGTAAATAAGATTTACCTCGCACAGCAAAAGCTCAAGGTTGAGACTATGCGCCGTGGTTATGCCTGGCTTGATACGGGAACACATGAGTCTCTTTTACAGGCTTCGTCGTTTGTGCAGACGATTGAAGATCGGCAGGGGCTTAAGATTGCCTGTATAGAAGAGATTGTCTATAGAAAAGGCTATATTGATGCAGAGCAGGTCTTGCGTTTGGCACAGCCTTTGAAGAAAAATGATTATGGCCAGTATTTGGAACAATTGGTAAAATCTTAACAGGAGTGGGACTTTTGAAAATAACACAAACAGAATTAAAGGATGTTTATATTATAGAACCGCAGGTCTTTGGCGATCATCGCGGCTGGTTCATGGAAAGTTGGTCCGAAAAGAAGTTTGTTGAAGCGGGTATTGATTGTGATTTTGTTCAGGATAATCAATCCTTTTCGGCGACGAAGGGAACGTTAAGAGGGCTTCATTACCAATTGAACCCAAAAGCGCAGGCAAAGATCGTCCGTTGTACGAAAGGTGAGATTCTTGATGTAGCGGTAGATATCCGCAAGGGCTCACCGCAGTACGGCAAATGGATTTCAGTCAAACTGACTGCAGAAAACAAAAAGCAGCTCTTTATTCCGCGCGGCTTTGCCCATGGTTTTGTGACGCTTACTGATGATGTGGAAGTTCAGTATAAAGCAGATAATTACTATGCACCGGAATGTGATGGCAATATACGCTATGATGATCCTGCTATTGGCGTAGAGTGGGGCGAAGGGCCATTTGTCTTGTCGGAAAAAGATGAAAAAGCTCCGCTCTTAAAAGAGCGGAGAAATCTGAATTTTGTTTATGAGGAGAGAAATCAATGAAGATCATTGTAACCGGTGGAGCCGGCTTTATTGGTGGGAATTTTATCCACTACATGATAAAAATGCATCCTGATTACGAAATCATCTGTCTCGATGCCTTGACGTATGCGGGCAATATGGCGACTCTCGCGCCTGTTATCAAGCATAAGAAATTCTCCTTTGTCAAAGGAGATATTGCTGATCGTGAGTTTGTCTACAACCTTTTTGCCGAGGAAAAACCGGATTGGGTCGTTAATTTTGCTGCCGAGAGCCATGTCGACCGTTCGATTGAAACTCCGGAAATTTTCTTGCAGACTAATATCATTGGAACCAGTGTGCTTTTAGATGCTTGTCGTAAATATGGGATTTTGCGCTATCATCAAGTGTCGACGGATGAAGTTTATGGTGATTTGCCACTAGATCGCCCGGATCTATTCTTTACGGAAGAGACCAAGCTTCATACATCGAGTCCGTATTCTTCTTCAAAAGCAGGCGCGGATTTGTTGGTGCAGGCCTATCATCGGACGTATCAGCTGCCGGTTACGATTTCACGCTGCTCTAATAATTATGGACCATATCATTTCCCGGAAAAACTCATTCCGTTGATGATTGCCAATGCCTTGGCAGATAAAAAGCTGCCGGTATACGGGACCGGAGAAAATGTCCGTGACTGGCTCTATGTCGAGGATCATTGCATTGCCATCGATCGGATCTTGCATGATGGTAGAATCGGTGAAGTCTATAACATTGGCGGACATAATGAACGAACCAACTTAGAAGTCGTCAAGACTGTACTTAGAGAGCTTGGTAAAGATGAAAGCCTCATTGAGTACGTGACCGACCGCAAGGGTCATGATCGCCGCTATGCAATCGACCCAACTAAAATCAAAACGGAGCTTGGCTGGGAGCCGACGACGAAATTTGACGATGGCATTAAAAAGACAGTTGCTTGGTATTTGGCAAATAAGGACTGGTGGCAAAATATCATCAGTGGCGATTACGCTTCTTACTATGAAAATATGTATGGCAATCGTTAAGCAGTATAATACGTGGTATTTGGAATAAAAAATAAGGATAGACACTCGGAAACGAATGTCTATCCTTATTTTTTTATTTCAGGTTTTCGGGATTCAGTCCAGTGAGTTCAGGGATAACGAAAATCCCGTCTTTGCGGATGAGTCGGTCATCGAGGTATATTTCACCGCCGCCATATTCTGATGTCTGGATGCAGACGAGATCCCAGTGAATAGCAGAACGATTGCCATTGTCGGCTTCGTCGTAGGCATTGCCTGGTGTGAAATGGAAACTACCGGCAATTTTTTCATCGAATAAGGTATCTTTCATCGGCTTGGTGACGTAGGGGTTGAGGCCAAAGGAAAATTCGCCGACATAACGGGCTCCATTGTCTGTATCAAATATCTTATTGATGGTTTCGGTATGATTGGCAGTCGCCTCTATGATTTTGCCGTCCTTAAATGAAAGGGAGATATTTTCATACGTTACGCCTTGATAGACAGCTGGCGTATTATAGGTCAGTTTGCCATTTATGCTGTTTTTGACTGGCGCGGTGTAGACTTCGCCGTCAGGAATATTGCATGTACCGGCACATTTTATCGCAGGGATGCCCTCGATGGAGAACCTGAGGTCTGTGCCAGGCCCTTTGATGTGGACTTTTGATGAGCGCTCCATAAGCTTGACCAGTGGCGTCATCGCCTCATCCATTTTTTCATAATCGAGGTTGCAGACATTATAGTAAAATTCTTCAAAAGCGCAGCTGCTCATATTCGCTAACTGAGCCATAGCGCTGTTTGGGTAGCGCAGAACGCACCATTTTGTCTGCGGTACGCGGATGTCGCTGTGGACCGGTTTATTCCAATAGGTTTGGTAAAGCCGCATGTTTTCCGCAGGGATATCGCCGAGCTCACTGACGTTCTCGCTGGCACGAATGGCGATATAAGCATCCATTTGCTTCATGCGCATGGATTCGTATTCGGCGATGAGTTGCATTTGCTCTTTGCTCGCACCGAGCAAAAGTTCGCGCTGAAGCTTGTTGTTTTTGGTCGTCAAAAAAGGGATGCCACCGGCTGCATATACTTCGCGGATGATCGCTTGTCCTAAAGGCAGGCTGTCATCGAATAATTCTAGCAGAAGTTTTTCTCCTTTTTGCAGTTTAACCGAATGCTGAATAAGGTTTTTAGCTAAAGTTTCAATTCTGGTATCCATGAAAACAGGACTCCTTTATTATATTTTCTTGTGTTTATTTTACCATCAATTGAAATCATAATGTGGTAAAAACATGGACTTAGGCTAGAAAATAGAATGTTTTTGGTGAACTGAAATTATTTTCAAAAAATGCTTGCAATAATCTTTTGCTTGTCGTATAATAATTAATGTTCCTTCCTTGATAGCTCAGTTGGTAGAGCAATCGGCTGTTAACCGATCGGTCGTAGGTTCGAGTCCTACTCAAGGAGCCAGATGGCGCGTTGGTCAAGCGGTTAAGACACCGCCCTTTCACGGCGGCTTCATGGGTTCGAATCCCATACG
>RCMY010002157.1_pt1 | contig 17879 bp, 17 predicted proteins | sample 2041341 | NCBI WGS metagenome assembly RCMY01 (sample SAMN09708234, study PRJNA481090) | Marine sediment metagenome, whole genome shotgun sequencing project. | reverse complement strand
TGGATATATTTAGGAGCAGAACAATGACCCGATCCGTTCAGATCAGCGAAGTTGGACCACGCGACGGCCTGCAAAGCGTTGACCGGGTCATGCCCACCGAAGCCAAGAAAGCGTGGATCAAAGCGGAAGCCGAAGCGGGTGTCAGCGAGATCGAAGTCGGCAGCTTTGTGCCGCCCAAGCTGCTCCCGCAAATGGCGGACACCGAAGAGATTGTCGCCTTTGCCAAGACCATCCCGAACCTCGATGTCGTCGCGCTCATCCCTAATTTGCGCGGCGCGGAAAATGCTATCAAAGCGGGCGTCGATAAAATGTCTATCCCGTTTTCTATGTCGGAAACCCATTCCATCAACAATGTCCGCAAGGACCACCCGGCAATGATTGCGGAGATCAAGGCGATTGCCGAACTGGTGGCGCGGCAACCCGAAGACCAGCGCCCTCATTTCGAAGTCGGTCTCTCGACAGCATTTGGCTGCACGATGGAGGGACCGGTTTCTGACGACCAGATCGTCCGGCTTGCCGTAGCTGCGATGGAAGCAGGTGTTGCGGAAGTCGGCCTGTCCGATACCACGGGCTATGCCAATCCCGCGCAGGTCACGCGACTGGTGCGTAAAGTGAAGTCTGCGATCGGTAGTGACAAGCTCAATACCCTGCACCTTCACAACACGCGCGGCCTGGGTCTGGCCAATGTGATGGCGGGACTGGCGGAAGGCATCACCACTTTCGACAGCTCGCTTGGCGGGCTTGGCGGTTGCCCTTTCGCACCGGGAGCATCGGGCAATATCGTGACCGAAGATCTGGTGTTCATGCTGGAGGCAATGGGCATTGATACCGGCATTGATCTGGAAAAGCTCTTGAAGGTTCGTGATATTGTCGCAGAAGCTTTGCCCGGCGAACCTCTTTACGGATTCACCCCTGAAGCCGGATTGCCATTAGGATTTGAGAGGGCAGCAGCATGACTGGACCAACGCCTCTTGCAGGCCTGAAGGTCGTTGAATTCACTCATATGGTGATGGGCCCGGCGGTGGGCTCGATCCTCGCCTCGCTGGGCGCAGAAGTCGTCCGTGTCGAGCCCATTGGCGGAGACCGTACGCGCAATCTGGTGGGCTCCGGATCTGGCTATTTCCCGATGTATAACCGGCACAAAAAGAGCATTTGCCTCAACCTGAAAAGCGAGAAGGGGCTGGAGATTGCAAGAAAGCTGGCGGATGGCGCAGACATACTCGTCGAGAATTTCAGGCCGGGTGCGCTGGAGCGGTTGGGGCTGGGTTATAACCAATTGTCGGAGACCAACGAGAGACTGATCTACTGTTCGGAAAAAGGCTTTTTGCCGGGGCCGTACGAGAACCGGACGGCGCTTGATGAAGTTGCGCAGATGATGGGCGGTCTTGCCTATATGACCGGGCCACCGGGCCAGCCGTTGCGCGCTGGATCCAGTGTTATCGACGTCGCCGGCGGCATGTTCGGGGTGATCGCCATTCTCGCCGCGGTCGAGGAACGCCACCGCACGGGCAAGGGTCAAATGGTTCAAAGCTCGCTTTTTGAAACCACCGTCTATCTGGTCGGTCAACATATGGCGCAAATGGCGGTCACCGGCAAAGCCGCCGACCCGATGCCCGCGCGCATATCCGCATGGGCAATTTACGATGTGTTCCAGACCTGCGATGATCCGATCTTCATCGGTGTGGTCACTGATGCGCTGTGGGAGAAATTCTGCAAACTCTTCGGTCTCGATGACCTTTGGGCAGACGAGAGCATTCGCGAAAATAACAACCGCGTCGCCGCGCGCGAGCGTATCATGCCGCAAATTCGGGAATTGATAAGTGGCTTTACGCGAAATGAGTTGATCGAAAAACTCGAGGGCACTGGCCTCCCATTCGCGCCGATCGCCCGGCCCGAGGATATGTTTGATGACCCGCATCTCAACAGCGGCGATGGTCTGGAAGAAACAATATTGACCGATGGCACGAAAACGAAACTGCCCACATTGCCAATCGCCATGAGCGGAAAACGTCCGGCAAGCAGCTTTACCTTGCCAGAGGCAGGCGCAGATGTGCAGGAAACACTTGCGGCATTAGGGTATAATGAAGCAGATATCGAAGAGTTGCTTTCCACAGCCACAGTGGGATGATGCGCAGAGCAAAACTGTAAAAAGGGAAATGACAATGAAATTGCTTTTACTATCCACCGCCCCGATGTTTTTGCTCACTGCTTGCGGTTCAGAGGCAGCCAGCACACCGGAAGAAAGTGACGCGGTTGCTACGCAAACCGAAAGCGCTGAAAGCGGGACTGCTGCGGTCGAAGCCACAGAAACCGCAGCGGCACCGCCGGCCGGATTTGCACAATGCCGCACCTGCCACACAGTAGAGAAAGATGGACGCGACGGGATTGGCCCCAATCTTTGGGGAGTCGTGGGGAAATCGGCCGGACAGAAAGCTGGTTTTGCTTATTCGCCCGCGATGAAATCATCCGGACTGACTTGGGATAATGCGACCTTGGATATCTATCTGAAGGAACCCATGAAAACCGTCCCCGGCACAAAGATGGCTTATGCTGGCCTTCGCAATGACGCACAAAGAGCGGAAGTGATTGCTTACCTCGATAGTTTGAAAGATTGATTGGTCGACGAAAGCGATCCACTATTTGAAATCAGCCCGACCTAAACATCGGGGCATTATGGGTACGGCGACCTAGCCTAACAGGTTTCAAATGCGGCGACTATACATTGATTCACTGAGTCGGTGAGACCGGATTCGCAGCTTTGTTGCCGCAGTCCTTGCCTCATGATTTCATGCCAAAGAGGGGAGCGCGTTTGATCCTGGTTCGGGGGCCGCATCAAAGTTATCGGGGTAGCGCCCAAGCAAAAGCAGCAATGCCCCGCCGATGATGAAGCCGAAGAAAGCGACGATTAAAATGGCGTCGTAGCTTCCGGTGACATCGCGCACATAGGCGTAGAGAATGGACGATAACGCCGATGCAATACCAAAAGGCATATAGAGAGAACCGTATATTTTTCCGTAGTGCAACATACCGAAATATCGACCCGCAAGATATGAGATAAGGTCTGATTCGGCGCCCGCGGCAAAACCGAGGAAAAACGCTGCTACCGCCGCCATCATGAAACTGACATCATCTCCGAGCAGGATCACGCATGTAATGGCTGGCAAACACAATAAGGGGAAAGCGACGAAGCCCTGCCAGAAATGATCGAGCAATACGCCCGTCAACAAACGCCCGACCAAAATTCCGATGCCGAGGACGCCCATCACGCTTGCCGCAGTTTGTGCGCTCAAACCCTTGTCGGCCAGGATTGACGGCATGTTGATAAATGCGCCAGCGTAACAGCCCGCCACAATGGCAATGGATACCCACATGATGTGGAATCGGTATCCTCTGACCGTCCGGGACAATGTCATACCGGTTAGTTTTCCGTTGGCATCACCGATCGCTCTAGGGCGTTCTGCCGGAGTCGGATCACGAAAAAGAAAATAGGCGACTGGCAACGCGACCAGTAACGGAAGGAGGGCCATTATCGCGAACATATTGCGCCAGCCATATTCAGCGATTGCCCACACAGCGATCTTCGGGACAATGAGAGCAGCGATGCTCGTACCGAGCAGCAGGATGCCGAGAGCCAGGCCTCTATGCTTGAAAAACCATAGGTTTATTGCCCGGCTCCATGTCACGGGTGTCGAACCGATGCCAACAAGGCCAATAATGATCCAGAGGCCGTAATACGTGTATAAAGTCGTCTGATCATTGCTCGTGGGGGTCAGTGCAATAGCAGCCAGCGCGATACCAAATGCGAATAACGACCACAAGGCAACAGGTCTGACACCGTACCGATCGGCCATCCAGCCGAACAACGGGGCGAGAAAGGAAGCTATCAAACCATATATTGTCGCAGGGAATATGATCTCCGTGCGCGACCAGCCAAATTCGGCGCTCAGTGGCTCGACGGTAAAAGCTATGAGATTAAAAGGAATGGGAGAGGCCCCGCAAGTCACGCCCAACAAGGCGGCGAGCAAAACTGTCCATCCAAGCGAAAACTCTCCCGGGGCGCCGTCGGCGGATTGGTCTACGGGCGCCGTCATTTTTCTATCCAATCAATCTGATCCAAAAAGAAAGGAGCGGCCGGGTATTTAGATACACCGGCCGCTTCATGTGCTTCTATTAAAAATCAAACCGGGCTTTCACCAGCCATGAACGGGGAGCGTTGAGATATTCGACGTTGGCAAGTGTTGATGTGATCGTCTTTTCATCAAAGCAATTCCGGCACTCGGCCGCCAATGACCATCCTTGTTCACTTCTCAACGTGAGCGTGCCATTCACTATCCAGCGAGCTTCAGTCGCGGAACCCGATAGCCGGGCACCCTGCCCAGTTGTATTGTTATTAAACACCGGCCCGGCACTGCTCGTGACAGGATCATCGTAGAAGGTAATGTTATTGGTACCGACTTCGAGCTTGTCCAGCCAGTTCGCATTGACTGCGGGAGTAAGCGTCAAACCGCTGCCCAGATCCGCCTTGTAACTCGCGCCAAGCGAGATATTGAACTTCGGCGAACGGACCGGCTCACCCAGCTGGCCACTTGTCGCTACAATCCCTTGACCGCAAGCCGTTGCATCACCGCCTGGAACAAGGCCAGCCGCGATCTGAGCTTGGCATCTTGCAAGTTGAGAGCCGACCGACTGGACCCCGTAAATGTTGTTCGCAAGATTGGTGAGATCGACAATATATTTATCGTCCTGATAGCCCAAGGAAGCAAACAAGTTTAGACCATCTACTGGTGCGGCATTGACCTCAAGCTCGATGCCCTTGTTGCGGTAATCGGCAAAGTTACTGGTCACGAAACCAATGGCACCGTTAAGTCGCGTGAAACCCGTCGGTGTTTGAAGCTTTGCGACATCAAGCCAGTACCCGGCCAAATTGAAACGAAGTCTGCGATCAAAAAGTTCCGTCTTGAGACCGGCTTCGTAGCTCCAGGCCTTTTCTGCGTCGAAAGGCAGCAGTTCGCTGGCACTCAGTCCGCGTGCATTCCAGCCACCGGATTTAAAGCCGCGTGTCGCGGACGCGTAAAGCAAGAGGTCATTCGTTGCCTGGAAATTAACGGCAAAACGAGGTGTCCAGATTTTGATATTTTGTTTGCGTGGGATGGCCCGGCCATTGGGAGCGAATAAATTGATATTATCGATACATGTCGCTTCGATTGTGCCATCGCGGCAAGAAGCCTTATTGTCGGAAACCGAGAATGTCTTCGTCTCGTCCGTATAGCGCACACCAGCGGTGAATTTGAGCTGGTCGGTAAGGTTCAAGTCGCCTTGCAAGTAACCTGCATAGGCCTTCGTCGAGTTCCGAACCGTTCTGTCGGCGAGTATCAGTGGTATTCCACCCGGTGCTGCTACTGAAGATGGGCCGACACTAAAAACATCGGCGAGATCCGTGTAATTGCTTTCTTCGAAATAATATACACCACCGACAAGATCGATCAAACCATCAGCCAGAGATGCATTTGCCTTTATTTCTTGAGAGAATTGTGAAAATTCACCCTCGTTCACTACGGTAAAGCCGCCAAATTTATAGGCGAGAACCGGGGTAAACGGTACATTTATGCTCGGTAGCGCGCGACCATCGGCGAAATCCAATGCAAAATCCTGTGTCGTGTAAACATACCCGGTGATGATGTTGACGCTGAAGTCACGATCACCAAGCTCAAGATTGGATGATATGAAGTCCATGGTCGTCTCTACGCCAAGGCCATAATTATCTTTTTCACCTGACAACCGACCACCGAAATTGCTGTCTTTGGTAAGCCCCGTGGTGATGAAGCGGCCGTCACAGTCGGATGGATTTGCGGGATCGCAGTCGTAGTTTACCAGATTGGCACTATCGGAAAAGGTGTGAATATAAGATCCGGTCCACCGTGCATTTTCAGAAAGTTCGCCGCGCAATCCAAGCCGTACGCCCCAACCATCGTTGTAGTTGAGTCTCTCACCGGTTGACGTGTTCTTGGCATAACCTCTGTCATCCTGGAAATAGCCAGAAACCTTAATTGCGAAGCTGTCCGCGAGCGGCACATCGATTGAACCCCGCGCGGTATATTGCTGATAGGAACCGTAACCCACTTCACCATATCCGGCTAAACTATCTTCCGGCTCTTTCAAAAAAACGGCAACGGCCCCGCCCGTTGTGTTTCGACCGAATAATGTGCCTTGAGGACCGCGCAGAACTTCGACGCGATTCACGTCAAACAGCGAGAGGTTGTTCGCGTTCTGACGCGACAGGTAGATATCGTCTAAATAGGTCCCGATTGGTGGATCGAACGTCGCAATCGACTCGGTGTTACCAAGCCCGCGTAAATAATAGGCGTTTGCCGAGCCCAAACCGGTATTGTTAATGCCGACAAAATTGGGAACAAATTGCGTTACCTCAAGAGCATTGGTGACACCGCGCGTTTGGAGCTCGGCGGAGTCAAAAGCACTAATCGCGATAGGAATATCCTGAACGCTTTCCTGGCGCCGCTGGGCCGTGACAACAATGACGTTCAGGCCCCCTTCTTGCGCGTCCTGCTGATCCGAACTCTGCTCTTGAGCAACATCGTCCGCCAATGTGTTTTCTGCCGCATATGCTGGATATGCAGCAGCAGTGAAGGCGATCAGCGCAGCCCCGCTTAACCAATTTTTCCGTTCCATAAATCCCACTCCCTGGTCAAATATCTCAATAATTTGTCCGGACAACTTGCACATTCTATTTTGTTATGCAAGACGGGAATTGAGTTTGAAGAAAAATAACTTGCGCAATGTTGCTAGCGCGCATCACAGGGAGGACGAACAATAATGGCAGAGGTTTCCGTCAGCTTTTACCAGATTCTGGTTTTTTTCCATTTATTGCTTTTCGTTCTCTGGTTGGGAGCCGATGTTGGGGTTTTCATGCTCGGCCAGCATTTTCGCAAACGGGAAAAATGGAGTTTGCCGCAAAGGCTTGCCTTGCTCCAACTGCTGGTAAACGTCGATATGGTCCCACGCTCTGCTTGGGCGCTCATGGTGCCACTAACATTGACGATGGTCGATGCAGGCGGCTGGTGGGACTTGCCCGCCTGGGTGATCGGCCTGGCATGGATCATTGGCGGGTTTTGGCTTTGGCTGATCTGGGATGCGCATATCCACGATCAAACGGAACGCGCGAAACGCGACAATAAAATCGAATCAGTTCTGAAAATTGGTCTGACAATTTTCTATCTCGGGCTTGGCATTATTTCTTTGGTTGAAGGCGCCCCGTTGGCACCGACGTGGCTGGCGACAAAAGCGGTGATGTTCGGCCTGATCTTCGCTGCAGCGATCATGATCGACGTCGCGTTCAAGCCGGTCGGCCCGCTGCTGGGTACGCTTATCAAGGAAGGGTCCTCGGACGCAACGGAAATACCTCTGCGCCGAACGATGGATCGCACCCGCCTGTGGGTGTGGGTAGTTTACCTCCTACTTCTGGGAACCGCGTTTCTGGGCAACATCAAACCGTTTTGAATAGTGCCGAAAACCCGCAGTTTACAGAAGATGTCGCGCGAGACTTTCAACATCAACATTATAGGAGTTTCTAAAGGATGCATGACCCGAACGGATTATTGCCCCCCGCCGGATCAAATATTGCGGTGATAGGCGCGTGCGGCGGTATCGGCAGTGATATCGTGCAAAAGCTGGTCGCTGCTGACTGCATCGTCGTAGCGATTGATCTGGAAAAATCCATCAACGAAGCGCCCTCGGCAGCAGCTCATAATATCTCCTTCGACGGGAGAGACGAAAATTCCATCGACCAAATGGCGCAGCAGCTAAAAAAGGTGATGCCGCAAATTGACGGTCTTGTTATTGCTTCGGGGTTTGCCGGACAGAGAATGCCGATTACAGATTGGACGGTTCAAGCGATCGACGAGATTATCTCGGGCAACCTGCGCCTCATGACCTTATGCTTACGCGCCCTCGTACCGCTCCTGCAACATGGCGGGCCGGCGAGCGTGGTTCTGATAACCAGCGACATGGCTTATATTCCACAGCCCGGCTATGCGCCTTATGTTGCAGCAAAGGCCGGACTGGTTGCAATGGGACAGAGCGTAGCGAGGGAAGTCGCGCCGAATGTGCGGATAAATTTTGTTTCCCCCGGCGCAGTAGACACTCCGTTCCTGCGCGGTGGACGCGGGCGGACGGTAGACCCCGACGCGCCTTTGCGGTTTGATATGGACGAATATCTGGCAAAAATACCGCTCGCGCGACTGGCCGTCGCGGAAGACGTGACCGGACCTGTATTGTTTCTGCTCGGCCCCGGCTCATCTTATATGACCGGAAATATCCTGCACATAAGCGGCGGAGCATATATGGGTTAGTTGGAAGAATGGTGCAAAAGGAGCCGTTCAAGCGGCGACTTAATCAACCTCCAACGCAACATCCGGCGCGCTATTGTCCATGTCCCGCCAGACACGCCACATTCCATCATTGCCCCGGCGATAGACCAGAAACGTGCGCCCCTTATGGTCGGTCAACTTGCCGTCCGATGATCTGATCCGCATTGAATACTGGGTTACCAGATAGGCGCGATCACCTTCTATCACGAGATTTTCAGGCTCGGACCGGAACGTCACTTGGTTGCCAGACCGACGGTTGCGGGCGAAGAAGGCGACGGTCTCGTCTGAACCCCGGAGCAGTGGGGACCCGTTTGGCATAACCCAGGCATCATCCTCGTAGAGATCCCGCATCTTTTCGATCTCTCCCGCTTGATAGTAGGTAATCCAGCGCTCTCCATTGGAGAGAATAGCGGCGCGATCTGCATCCTGTGCTTGGGGCACTATATTGCTTCGTGCGAGAGGGGCGACAGCACAGGCGCTAAGCCACGCTGTAACGGTCACCAGAAGAGTTCCCTTGAGAACCGAGCGTGCGATGGGAGATGGATCGTCATACATTCTCAAAATTTCCTCTGGTAAGGCCTAAACCGGCTTTACTGCACCAAAAAAACCGGCAGCCAGGATTGTAATCCAATAGGTGATGGCAACTCTTCTCGACGCGCGGATTGATTTGGCGAGTTTCATTTCGGCGGCGGCATCCGGCCCCTGCACCAAGGTCGCAAAAATGCTCGGCCAGCTATGTAGAAAATAGCGAAGGACCAATCCGATGATAATAGCCAGGCCGAATATGAGTAATTTAATCGAATACCATTTCTGACCTTCGCCAGCTTCAAACGGCCCGATGCCCATCAAGGAGGTCGTCCCGACAATTAGCAACGCAGGGATCAGGATGTACCGCGACCAGTCTTCCAGATGACCAAAGATTGTCTTGGTCTTGGCCATCTTGTCGCGAAACGCCTGCAGCGTGATGGCGACCCAGAGCGCCCATAAGGCCCACATAACGATTAAAAACGCACCGCCGTATGGCTGCAGTCCCCACAAATATCCCATATGAAGACCAAGCGGCAAGAGCGAGACAATGCCAACCCGCGCCAAGACATCGATACGAAAAACCGTATTGAGGTGCCGCAATCGCTCGGGAGCAGTCAGCTCAGAATTGACCACCTTGTACGACGTCTGGAACACGCCCCATTCCCCGCCAAGCCAAAAAACCATGGAGAGGATATGAAGGTACCGCAGGATGCTGAGTTCGTGGAAGGTAAAAAACTCGGCCATCGCGTTACGTCAGCCCTTTGATTCAGAGCTGAAAATGGACTTTATCACGAGGCCGATAACCGCCGGCCGGATCAGTTTCCCCATAAGACGCACAAGCTCGTGGCCTCCGATCTCGACAGTGCAGGGCATGGCATTTGCCACGCCTGACAGGATCAATCGTCCGTCCTCGGTTTTGCTCTCGCGAACCTCTACGCCAAGCTTTATCGCCGGTGTTTTGACTAACATGGCTTATTCCGCCGCTTCAAGAAGCGCTGCAGGCTGAAGTGCCAGTGCAGAACGGGCTGCACCGCGTCCGGTAATCATTGCTTCGGTGAGATAGGAACCGTTCTGATACAGGTCGGAAATAAACGAGCCCAGTTCCCCCGCTTCGAATAGCCTTGGAATGACATTACCCTGATGATCGAACACATGGCCTTCCATGTCACGCTTGGCACCGCCGCCGGTACAGACAATGGCTGGCGTGATGGGAAGTGCATAAAAGGGACCATTGGCCACCGGCAATAATGTGTCCGCACTGCGCTCATGGTCCTCGTCCTGTCCTGCAGCGCAAGATGCGTTGTAACGCTCCACCTGTTGTTCCAGCACAGCCGGATCAACGCCGATTTGCTGTGCGAGAGAAGCAAAATCGTCGGCTTTCTTGATGAGGCCGGATTCTATTTCCGCGCTATTGTCTTCGCTCCATTCCTCCGCGGTAACAACCGCGCTCCATGTCATGACTTCGAGGACCAGCTTGCCAGCCTGACGCGTGGTTTCGTCAAAAATCATATAGACAGGATAAGCTTCGTTAAGCGGCACATCGACCCACCTGCCATGCTTTTTTTCCTTATAGTGGGTCAGCTGAAGCTCGTTTGCCTCATTGTAGAAACGGCGCCCGGTATTATCGATATCGAACCAGCTAAATGCCGGCAGCATGAAGTTACGCAGATAGGCTGTTTCCTGATGCGGTAGGTGAACGCCCGGCCAGATGCCGCCGGACTGGCCCTGATTGCGTAAATGCCACATTTCTGCGCCCGCTTTTTGCAGGATGCGGATACCGTCGCCCTCGTTATACGGTGTGCCGAGCGGCGTGACGTTGGACAATCCGTAATAGTCGCGCTGCATCTGCTTGTCGGATTCATAACCGCCAACTGCGAGGATTACGCCGCGTTCGGCGCGGACGGCCTTGCGCGTTCCGTCATGAGTGATCCACGCACCGAATATTTCGAGCGTGTCAGGGTCTTGAATGAGATCCACCAGCGGGGCATCGAACCAGACGGGAATATTGCGCTTTTCGACATTGGCTTTGAGGGCCAGCCACACGCCCGAAGGAATGGGGAGGATTGTCGAGGTATAAGCGACCGCGTCGCGCGCGCCAAATTCCGGAAACTCCAGAACCGCATCACGCTCGGTAAAGCCTGTGCCGCGAAGAAACTCCGCTCCTGCGTCTTGTGCAATTTTCTGGATCCATGGCTCCAGATTGACCATTTTTTCGGCCCAATCATCCAGAAACTCTTCTGTCACCGGATTGGCTTCGCTCATTTTTCTCTGATAGTCCTTGAGCGCCTCCTTGTTTTTTGAAATCAGCAAGGACTGACCGGAAACGCGGCAATTTCCGCCTGCAAATTCTTCAGGAGCCTTTTCTATGATCAGGATTTTGGCGTCAGGTTCCAGATCATAGGCTTCGATCGCTGCGGATGCTCCGGCACAGCCATAACCGCAAATCAGTACATCAACAGTTTCATCCCATTCTGTAACACTTTTGAGGCTGGCCATATCCTATCTCCGCAATATCTTTGTTGTCATCGAGGCTGAACATAAAGGCCCCACGCGAGAAGAATAACAAAAGGTTGTCTTAATACACAAACTGTGGTTGTATTACCTTATGGAACACCGGCAACTCGTCCACTTTCTAGCTGTCCTTGATTCAGGCAGCCTTACTGCGGCAGCCCGGCGCGTAGGCCTTACACAGCAGGCGCTCTCGAAGAGCCTGTCACGGCTTGAAAGTGAGATTGGCGGAAAATTGTTCGAGCGAGAAGCCCGCGGCATGACTGCGACGAGGCTTGGTGAATCCATAGCCGAATATGCCCGGGATATAATCGCCAGTGCCGGAAAGCTCCGTCACACCGCCAGCGCCGCACTGGGATTGGAGCGCGGCCGGCTAGTGGTCGGTTTAAGCCCGATTTCAGCCGCCAGCTTGCTCGGTGAGCGGCTTACCCAATTTGCGCATAATTACCCCAATGTGCGGATCGACGTCGAAGGGGGAATTGACCGGGATTTTGTCGCCGCGCTTCACCGCGGGGAGCTAGACATCGCTTTGGCATCGCAGGTTGGCGGTCAAGATGACGGAATATTGCTGGAACAGGTTTTCAGCGAACCCTGGGGTGTCGCCGGTTGCGCCAGCAACGAAACCTTGAAAGAAGCGCAATCCCTTGCCGACCTTGCGGACGCGAAATGGATTGTCGGTCGCAACACCAACCTGCTTGACGATATCATCGCGGAAACATTCTCGAACGCCGGATTGCCCATGCCCAAACCCGGGATCATGACAACATCGGTGCTATTTTCGCTCCACGCACTATCGCAGTCAGGTTTCCTCGCAATTTTGCCAAGGTCGCTGTGCCGCGACTTTAAAGGTATATTATGGCGAGACCTGAGCGACGGTGCGTGGATCAGTCCGATTTACCTGATGCGGCGCAAACGCGCGCATATGGATGAGCTTGTCAGCGTGTTATTGCGTGAACTTAAAAGCTGAGTTGACGCGCATTACCAAGGTTTACCGCCTACCCAGCTGCCAGCCTTGACGCCGACACGGTTGATCTGGACCGATTCCCAGATATCCGCTTTATAATAGGGATCGCCCTCTATAAAAGCGCGGGCATCAGCTAGATCAGTAGCGCTTATCACCAGCATGGATCCTGCAAATCCGCCGCTTTCGTCGTGCAACGGACAGGCTATTGATACGCGATCAAAAACTTCATCCATATGGGCGAGATGTGCCTTGAGACCTGCCATCCGTTTCTCTTTTGAATTGGGTTTGTCGCGACAATTTATTGCGTAAAGTTCAGCCATATTATGAGTGTCTCCTATGATTTTGCCTGATTATTGACCGGGAACTCGAGCACGCCCGGGTTCATTAGTCCCTTCGGATCGAGAAATTGTTTGAGCGTCAAAAGCAAATCGCGCGGCTCGTCCGACAGTGCCGACAGAAACGGGTAAACGCGCCCGATCTGGTTGGATGCGGCCGCAACCTCACGGAACAGGTGGACGGTCTTTTGGCGTAAAATATCGACGAGCTCGCGTCCCTCCGGATTGGCGGATGGTTCTTCAAATTTCCGCACATGTGCAGGGTCCGGCGCATTGCGATGCAAGGGCAGCCAGCTATCTTTCCAGTGAAACACCGTTTCAAAACTATAGCAATGATTGGACAGAGCAGACGCCAGCCGGGTGATCCGCACGCCTTTTGCGTCCATTTCATCCACATATGGCACAAGCATCGCATCAACGGCCTTCAACAGCTTCTTCACATCGGATAGCGCAACTTTGGCGTTGAGAGCGGTCCATCGTCCGCCATCCGGTCCCATGATACCATTCAGATTGGCGAACGGATCCGCTCTGGCAACCATCGGGATGGTCGCCGTAACCTGTTTCCCGCCGGCTGCTTCTTGAATTTGAACGATCGATTTGCGATCCGCAGCCACAGCCTCGCGTGAGAGACCGGCCAGCGTGGCGTGGAGTGAATAATGTCCTTTCGGAATGACTGCTACGCCTGCCTTGCCCATTGCCAGCAAGCTTTTGGCTGCTGCCAAGGGATTGTCGGCAGATTTCGCCACCGCGCTCGCCGAGCGAAGCATCTCCGCAGCATCTATGTCGAGATGATCAGTCGTCGCCGGATCCATGATATAGGCTTCCTCCGCAACACCCTCGCGTGCAATCGCGCATAACGCATCACTAGCCGCCTCGAATGTTGTATAGGCAAAGCTGATATGTTCAAAATGCTCCGGCATGCGAATGAGACGCAGCGTAGCGCGCAACTTCAAGCCCAATGCGCCGCCATCATGGACAAATAGCCCTGTGAGGTCGGGACCGAAGCTTCGCAAAAAAGGCTTGCCCTCGACCTTCAAAGCGCCCTGCCCTGTCCGCAGGACTTCGCCATTGGCACAGGCGACATCCATCCCGAGGACCATATCGGCCGCCGAGCCATAACGCGCCGAGCCGAAAAAAAGAGCGCCGTGACTTAGCCCGCCACCGACCGTGGCGCCCTTGCCGGAAAATGTTCCGAAAAAGGGCAATCGCAGCTTATGGGGTGCCAACGCATCATAAATCTGCTTCCACGTAACGCCGCATTCGACCGTGATCGTCATATCGTCCGGGCGAATTTCGATGATGTGATTTAGGCCCGTGACATCGATCAATACAGTCCGGTCGGACTGCGGGATATAACCGGCGGTATAGCTCAGTCCGCCGCCGCGCGGCGCGATGGCATAGCCCGCACGGGAAATCTCGGCTATTGCATCGGGGAGGCTATCGGCTTCAGTCGGCTTCAGCAATATGGCTGGCGCGCACCCCTTTTCGTGAACATCATAACGTGCATCCTCGAGTTTTTCCTGCTCGACGACTACCGATCCATGGCCGCAGATTTCGCGCAGGCGTTGGACGAGCTCTGGCTCCGTCATACCGGCTTCCAAATACTCACAATTACAATGGCAGTTATGAATATCCACAGAAGGCCGAGCACCGACGTCGCCTTGACATAGGTGCGTTTGATGATCTCATTGCGGGCATCGGTGACGCCGTCGCTTGCCATTATTTTCCATGTCCGGAAATGAGCGATAAGCGCAAATCTGATTCCCACACCGCATGCCATTATGCCCGCAAAAAGACCGAATTTAATCCGTAGCCAAAGCGGCGCAGGCCAAGATCCGGCAATTATCTGAAAAGCGAGCGCCATGAATAGCGCGATGAGCACGTAACGCGAAACACGGTCAATCGATGCGAAGATAACGCCAGCATTATTGTGGCGCAGGCGATGGACGGCTTCGACAAAGGCAAGCCAGGCAATCGTCAATATGCCAGCCGCCCAGAACGCGGTATTTCCGCCGGGAATAAAGCCATATGAGATTGCCAGCATGAAACCGAGGCCCGCTTGCAGTACCAACGCATAGCGCACATGCTGGTCCACGTGCATGACGTGATCCATCAAGCGTGCACGTTCGCCAAAAGGCATGTCGCCGCTGTAACTAACATATTTATAGGTTGAGTTTATGACCAGTTCGGATCCAAGCCAGTAACCGAGCACCGCAATATGTGCGACCAGGAGCCAGACCGTCATGCTCCGTCATACCGGATGTGATCGAGTGAACCCAGTTCGTAACGAGTCTGCATATACCCGCCGACCTCGGCTTTCAGCAAAATATAATTGCCATCACTCGTACACCACAGGTCATATTCAGGATGCTCTTCCAGCAAACCGGGCACATCGGGATAGGAGAATTTATGCGCTTCGAACCGTCCCGCCTCAACCTCTATTTCTTCCAAGCCATGATATTGGATAGCCAGTTTTATGGGAAAAAACATCGGTCCCGTTGCTCCGCGGTGATCGGGCGAAGATAAATACATATGCTCGATCAGCTGGGTGCCAGGACCCTGCGACAGGTCGTAAAGGCTTAGTAGAAAGCCATCATTGATGATCGCGTGATTTCCAAATGCGACCAGCGGACTCTCAAGCTCCATGCGTTGTGAAATCCGACCTTCAACGGTCGTCATTGCTTCACATTCGGCGATATTCTTGCCGAAGCGAAACCATCCACTGCCACGGAACTTGCCATCCACAGCGATACGCACAAAACTGTCCTCGGGTCTGCCGTCAGGACCAATCCGCTGGTTGACATCGCGCACTACGGGAGGTGCATCATCGATTTCGGCATGGGCGGCGAGGATGCGTGAACCGTCCGCGTGAATGTCGATCCGGAAACTCTCGCGGCCGCGCTCTGCGCCGCGCCTTCCCTCTGCATTACTTGTGTAACGAAGCTCGCCGGTAAACGTCTCTAACACTCCGCCCATCATTCGATCCGATCGTTGTTAATTTGCCCAACCTTCGCCAGCGGGAGCCTGCTGAAGCGCGCGGACTTCATCCATGTCAGCGGGTGGAACAAGCCACATGGGCATTTCTGCCTTCGCCCATTCGAGCAGCTTGGGGGGAAATTCGCTCTCATTCTCGACGCGCCACGACAGCAAGTGATAAATCGCCTTGCCGGTTCCGGCCCACGTCGGAAGTCCCCCATAGCGCTGCCAACTCATTTGATGCGGTTCCTCGACCTTACCGTCTCTGTGCAGGAAAAAATCGTAATTTTCCCAGGCTGCGTAGCGCGATCCACCGGGCAGCGGGAAATCGAGAAAGATCGGAGCGGTCACAACTAGTGTATCCCGACCCATCCAGCGCATGCCCATGCCGTCTTGCATTTTGATCTGCTGTATCGCGTTCCCTGCGCCCTGTTCGACATCACCGAAAATCTTGCCGTTTTCGACACGGTAGGTGATCACCTGATAGGGGTAGGCGATTGGCGTAACCGGCTTGCCGTTATATTCTGTCAATATTTCATCTGTGACCGGATCGGTATATGCAAAAGTCTTGCGCGTCAGGTGAATGACGGGATCACCCTTTTTCGTCGGCCAGATCACTCGGGAACTATCGAAGCCGACCATCCCGAAAAGCTTTTTGCCTGTAGGATATTCAAAAACGCCACCACTGGCGATCCAGTGAACAGGCTTGCCGGTTCCGGCCCGTGCATCGACCCAGAGACGCAATTCTTCCGAAACATCCTCACGGACCGCTTCCCGCTTATCCTGTTGTCCATCTTCAGCCACCGCTGGTCCCGGTGCTCCGGTCAAGACCAAGCCGGTCAGCAACAAACCGATAAAGCCAATACGCATAGCCACTCCTTATCATGGACATCATCTTGATCGGATATCCTGGAAACTGACTAGATAATTTGTCCGGACATTGTCGAACAACTTAAATTAGATTATCGACAACCAAAGGTAGTAACGCGGTTTCGTTGGCGGAAGCCGAATGGCATGGGAGCATAGCGCCGCCAGGATGACATTGCTCGTTCTTCGCCGACTCCACTCAAAGTTCTAGACCTTTGGCCAATATTGCTGGAGTCCGCTTCTCAGTATTTGCTATTGAAAGCGGACTGCCCGCTAACGGCCCTATTCTGTTGAAAAAGTCGGCCTCTCAGAAGATCGTGTAATTTCCTTTCAATCAATATTTGTAATACGCCACATTGGGTCAATTTTGCGGTGGCATTGATTCAATTTTAGCGTCGACAAGAAATTAAATTTTGTACCTGAAGTTTTTCAACTCAATCGGCCCAGTTGCGGTCGTCTAGATATGATCATTCAAATGTCACCCGTGATTATTACTATTCAGAAGTAGCTTCCCTTATGATCAAAACTCAGTGTTTAATAAAAAAACCGCAGATGACAGATTGCGCACAAATTGTGCACTTGACTGTGCACCTAAACTGATTCAAACATACTAATAGAATAAAAACCCCAGGAACACTGCGGCGTTGCTTTGGTGGGGATAGATGAAATTTCTTGGTCGGGAATCCCCTCGTCCCGACCAATTTTTCGGGCCCATAGCGCGTCGGAAGAACGAGCGACCGGAAAAACCCCCAAGCGCACGCGCCAGATTTATGGCGCATCTCTTCCAAAGTTTGTCGAAGTTGGGGCCAAGGAAGCGTTGCTGGCGCGACGGTTTGTGACGATCAGAGCCATTTGACTCACGCAAAGCCGCGAAGACGCGAAGCAATTGCGCGCGATTTTCCGGACTTTGTGTCTTCGTGCGAGCCCGACCGTTGTTGTATCGCGCCGGAAACTGGACACCGAACGCCTTTTTTATTTTCCGTGACCTTTGCCCCGAAGCCTCAGATTTTCGGCCTTTCTGGGCTGCAAATCCGGCGTCGAGTGTGACCTTCCGGTTGCCCCGTCCAACCGATCCAGTAGAATTGAGCGGACAGCAGACGGTGCCGTTATCTTATCCAGATTGTCAAAGAGCCTGGTCCGCAGCTGTTGTGGGACCGGTTGCGACAATAAAGGATGGGGCCGGGTGTAGGAAAGGGAGAATTTGGCGGATAGTTGTGAGTATCTTACTGCTCGGACACCCGAAATGGGTATCCACTTCAGCTCAAGAGCGGACTCTAGCTTTGGTCGTCGTCAACGGCGGCCACTGGGTGGGAAGCG
>RCMY010002156.1_pt1 | contig 17890 bp, 12 predicted proteins | sample 2041341 | NCBI WGS metagenome assembly RCMY01 (sample SAMN09708234, study PRJNA481090) | Marine sediment metagenome, whole genome shotgun sequencing project. | reverse complement strand
CAGCGACTTCGCTCATGGTCCCCGTGCGTCCCAGCGGAGTGCGCGCGAGTTTGTCGGTCTGGTCAGCGCTGGTGGGCGGCTTGTCGCCGGGCTGCGGCTTTGATGTGTCGCCCGCATCGTCTTTGGTGGCGTCATGCGGCCACAGGATTGCGCCGGGCGCGACCGCATTGACTCGCACCCGCGGGCCCAACTCCAACGCCAGCGAGCGTGTCGCCATCAGCAGCGCGGCCTTGGCCATGCAATAGAGGGTATGCCCGGCGAGCGGTCGCTCGGCGTAGATGTCGATCATGTTGACGATCGACCCGCCCCGGGCGGCCAGATGCGGTGCAGCAGCCTGGGCAAGGAACAGCGGCGCACGTGCATTGCTCGCGAACAACGCGTCCCACTGGTCCGGGGTGGCGCTGCCGATCGGTGTCGGAGTGAAGCCGGACGCGTTGTTGACCAGCGCGTCCAGTCGGCCGAAACGGCCGATGGTGCGGGCGATCATCTCCGGTAACCGGTCGAACTCGGCCAGATCGGCTTGCAGCACAAGGGTGCTGTCAGCGCGCGCCGCCTCCAGCTCCGCCACCAGGGCGGCCATTTCGACGCGCGAGCTGCGGTAGTGCAAGGCAAGGTTATAGCCCGCCGCATGCAGGGTGCGGGCGGTCTGCGCGCCGATACGATGGGCGCTACCGGTAACCAGGGCGACGGGACGGGACATTGCTGGATCTCCTCGCCGATCTCGGGTTGACGCGGCATCGCGCGATCTGATCAGCGGCGGTTGGCGGACGAGCCGTTATCCTGCGCGACTGTCCACCGCAATGCCAATGCGAGCGATCCGCCGTGAATGATGCCCACTCCCATGAATTCCACCTGCCGCCGCCCGCAGCTGAAGCGCTGGCGCACAGTGCGCGTCTGCAGGGGCTGATCCACCAGCAGATCGTCGACAACGGCGGGGCGATCCCGTTTTCGCGCTTTATGGAGCTGGCCCTGTATGCGCCGGGGCTGGGTTACTACAGCGCCGGGGCGAGCAAGTTCGGCGAAGAAGGCGATTTCATCACCGCACCCGAGCTGGGGCCGATCTTCGCGGCCTGCATTGCCGAATCGCTGGCACCGGTGATCAAGCAGTGTGGTCCACACGCGCGCGTCCTAGAGCTGGGTGGTGGCACGGGTGCATTCGCGGAAGTCGCGTTGAAGCGACTGATGGAGCTCGATGCCCTGCCGGACCGCTACGCGATCCTGGAGCCGAGCGCGCAGCTCCGCGAGCGCCAGCGGGAGCGTCTGCGCGAGGCATTGATCGCGCCGCTGTACGACCTGGTCGAATGGCTGGATGGCCCCTTCGACGATGACTGGGATGGCGTGGTCTTCGCCAACGAGGTGATCGACGCGCTGCCCACCCCGCGCTTCGCATTGCAGGACGGTCAGGTGCATGAAGAGCACGTCATCGCCAGTGGGGAAGGATTCGCACGAGAATTGCGCCCTGGCGACGCGTTCCTGGCCAACGCGGTACGCAATGTCGGGCTGAGGCTGGAAACGCCGATGTCCGACGGCTACCGCTCCGAAGCGCTGCCGCAACTGCCTTACTGGATCCAGGCCGTTGCCGGCGGTCTGCAGCGCGGTGCGATGCTGTTCGTCGACTACGGCTATCCACGCAGCGAGTTCTATCACCCTGATCGCAGCGACGGCACGCTGCGCGCCTACTACCGTCACCGGATGCATGCCGACCCGCTGCTGTGGCCGGGCTTGCAGGACATCACGGCATCGGTCGACTTCACCGCGTTGGCCGAAGCGGGAGATGCGGCGGGCTTCGATGTCGCCGGTTACTGCAGCCAGGCCAGCTTTCTGTTGTGCAACGGTTTACCCGGCGTGCTTGAGCGGATCGAGAAGATCCAGGACGAGGCACTGCGGCAGCGGCGGATCAACGAGGTCAAGCGACTGACCCTGCCCAGTGAGATGGGCGAGCGTTTCCAGGTCATGGGCTTCGAGAAGGACGTCGAGTTCGGCGCGGCGTTCCTTACCGGCGACCTGAGTTTCCGGCTGTGAGTGCTGCCGCTGAACCCCAGTCGTTGCTGCGGACGTTCCGTCGGCCGTGGCTGTGGGTCTCACTGTGGTTCGCGATGTTCGTGCTGATTGCGGCGGGCTCGCTGATGTCCGCCGACAACTTGCCACCGATCGATATCTCCGGGTTCGACAAGCTGCAGCATTTTGCCGGCTATGCGGCGCTTTCCGCAGGCGGCGTGCTGCTGTTCGCTCGTCTGCGCGCGCAAGCGCTGGTGGCCCTGGTGATCATCGGGTTCGGGATAGGCATCGAGTTCGCCCAGGCGGCGCTGACGGCGGACCGGATGGGAGACGCTGCCGATGTGCTGGCCAATTCACTGGGCGCGCTGGGAGGCTTGATGCTTTCGGCCACGCCGGTTTCGGGATGGCTGCAACGTCTGGACGCGCGCCTGCCCTGACGGCTGGCGCGGGTGTTCTAGTGGCGTTTGCCAGTCGCAATGGCAACCGCGGCGATCCGGGCGTCTTTCATCGCCGCGCCAATGGCCGGACCGACCAGCCCCTCGGGCAGATCGGTCGTCCGCACCGCCATCGCGGCAGTGTGCGCGGCGCGCAACGCGTCGGCTTGTGGATAGGCGTCACCGGCGCGTCCCGTGCGGCCGCGTTTGTCGGCTTCGCAGACAGTGGCGAGCTGGTCGATCCGGGCGGGCTTGCGGAAACCGTCGCAGCGCTCGATCAGGGTGACCACGGTGCCGGCACGCAGTTCGTCGAAACGGTGGACGTTGAGATGCTCTCGGCAGGCGATGGTCGCCAGCTGCAGGTGTTCGGCCGGGACTTTCAACCGCCCGCACAACTCGCGCAGTGGTTTGACCCCGGCTTGCTCATGGCCGATATGCCGCGGCAGAACATGGGCGGGGGTGAGTGCCTTGCCCAGATCGTGGGTGAGCGCCGCAAACCCGATCAGGTCATCGCCGGGTGCAAGGCACGCGGCCATGTCGCAGACCAGTTCGATGTGGACACCGGTATCGATCTCCGGATGGAACTCGGCCCGTTGCGGCACCCCGTACAGCGCTGCGACCTCGGGTAGCACGACTGTAAGCGCGCCGGCGTCCTGCAAGGTGCGCAGGAAGGCGGACGGCCGCTGGCTGGCGAGTGCCCGCCGCAACTCGCGCCACACCCGCTCCGGCACCAGATCCGCCAGCTCGCCCGTCGCGACCATCTGCTGCATCAGCGTCATCGTCTCAGGCGCGACGGTGAATCCCAGCGGCGCGAAACGTGCCATGAATCGAGCCGCGCGCAGCACCCGCAGCGGATCTTCGACAAATGCCGGACCGACATGACGCAGCACCCGAGCCTCCAGGTCGGCGACACCGCCATGGGGATCCACCAACTGGCCCTGCGCATCCTCGGCAATGGCATTGATGGTGAAATCGCGCCGGCCAAGATCTTCCTCAAGCGATACCGACGGATCGGCGTCGACCACGAATCCGCGATAGCCGCGACCGGATTTTCGCTCCGTGCGGGCGAGTGCGTGTTCTTCGCCCGTGTCCGGGTGGAGGAATACTGGAAAATCGCGCCCGACTGGCTTGAAGCCCGCGGCTTCCATGGAAGATTGGGTTTCGCCAACCACTACCCAGTCGCGGTCGCCGGCTGGCAGGCCCAACAGCCGGTCACGCACCGCGCCGCCGACGAGGAAGATATTCATCGGACGCGACACGGCATCGCAACGTCCGCGTTGACGGGGCTCACCGGGCCGGCGCTGCGGATGCAGGGCAGACGAACGGTTTGCGCGGAGCGTTGCTGCGCCCCTCCAGGCGGTCGCTCAGGCGCACGGCATCGCCGTCCAGACGCCAGTCGTAGATCACGCTGAAGGCGAGCACGCGGGCAACGTACTCGCGGGTTTCCTTGTAGCTGATGGTCTCGATCCAGAAATCCGGATCCATCCCCGGGCGCTGGGTCTGCCAACGCGTCAGCGGTGCGGGGCCGGCGTTGTAGCCGGCGATCGCGAAATAGGGTTTGCCGCCGTACTGGTCCAGCATCTGCCGCAGGTAGGCGGTGCCAAGGGCGATGTTGGTGTCGGGATCGTAGAGGCTGGCAGCGCCACCCCAGCCGCGACCGACGCGCCGCGCGACCGCTTCCCCGGTGGTCGGCAGCACCTGCATCAAGCCCATGGCGTTGGCACCCGAGCGCGCTGTGGGGTTGAAGATGCTCTCGGCGCGGATCTCGGCGGCGACCCACGCAGGATCGATATTGTTGCGGCGGGCTTCGCGCCGGATCGTGGCGTCATGGTGCAGCGGGAACCGCATTTCGTAGAGCTGCATTTCACCGGGCGCCTTGCCGAGCCAGAACACCGCGCGGTCGAACCAGCCGTTGGCCTGCGCGATCTGCACCGCCACCTGACGCTGGCGGTCGTCAAAGCCCGACATCGCGCTGCCCCACTCCTTTACCGCCCAGCCATGCCGATCCAGCAGGTGCAGGCCGATTGCGCGGTTGAGAGCCGGATCGGCTGCGACCCTGGCGCGGGTGGTCGCATCGGCCTGGACGGTGGCCGGGCACAGCGCATAGGGCTGATTGATGCGATCCGCGGCGAGGAAGCCGTGGAACTCGGGGATGAGCGCTGCAGCGCGATACTTCGCCTGCGCGGTGGTCTTGTCACCGGCCAGATCGGCCAGACGTGCCTCGAAATAGGCGTAGCGCGAGTCATTGCGCTGCTCGTTCTCCATTTTGCGGATGGCTGCCAGCGCGGCCGGCCAGTCCGAGCGTGCAAGTGCCTCGCGTACCCGCCACTCGTGCAGGCGGGGGTCGTAACTGGCGGCAGGCACCAGATTCAGTCGGCGGGCGGAATCGGGCAGATAGGACGCGACGGTCCACAGGGCGATCTGATAAAGCACGCGGCCGCGATCGGACTCGTTGAAGCCCAGCGCCTTGGAGTACTGGGGCAGCAGTGATTCGGCCCGATCCGGATCGGCCTTGCCGAGTTTGGCGAGCCCATGCGAGGCCACCAGGCGGCTGCGGTCGGTCTTCGGCCAATGCAACGCCCGCGGGTGAGGGCTGTCGATGAAGCTGGCGTAATCCTCGGCCAGGCTGCGCTCCGATGCGGGAAGGTCGCGGGCGATGGCGCGCATTACCCCGCTCTGCCACTCTTCGGCCGCCAGTTCGACGCGCTTCCAGCGCAGGGCTGGCGGCAGCCCGCCACTGATCCCGAGCGCCGCAAATACGGGGTCGCAGGCATCCGGCAGCGACTCGCCGCTGCTGGTCCATACCGACTGCGCCTGCTGCGTCCACTCGGCGTCTGACCGGCCGAGCGCGTGGCGCGCATCCAGCCACTGACATCTCAGCTTGGTGCTCTTGATATCGTCGCGCCATGCGGCGAGCACGGCTGACGGGTCATCGCGACGATCGCTGGCCGCCAGCCACACCGCGCGGAATTCCTCGCCTACCGCGGTGTTCTGGTGGCGTTTCAGAAACGCTTCGGCGCGGCCGCGCGGCAGGGTGTTGATGTCTCGCCTAAGGTCGGCGTACTCCACCCAGACGAACAGGGGGTGGCCTGCCAGATCGGCATATTCGGCGGCATTGAAGCCGCCGCGTTCGGCCGCGGCCAGCGCGATCCCGATCCGCGCGCGCTGCGGATCCACCTGTGGGGCTGCCACCGCTGCAGCAGCACCGCTGGCGTTGGCTCGGTTGCCTTTCGCAGCACCAACGGGAGCGGAGAAGGACTGCGCGCACGAGGCGGCCAGAGACATCGCCAAGGCGGCGACGAGGAGAGGAGGAATCTTCAATCGCATGCCGGGACTATATCCGAGCAGGGATGAATCTGGCGCCCGACCGCTGGCCGGGAACGCCTTGCGCGCGCCCATTGCATGGTTCGATGCGACCCGACGCGTGGCGAACCTGTGTTCCACTGTCCCGCTTTGAGCGAAGGATTCCCGATGAGCGCGTGGTGGCTGTTGTTTCCCCTGTTGGGCGTCGTGGTGGGCGTACTCGCCGGCCTGCTCGGCGTCGGCGGCGGACTGGTGCTGGTAGCAGCGCTGGCGTGGCTGCTGCCGCTTGTGGGTGTGCCTCCGGAAGCGGCCATGCACGCCGCCCTGGCCAGTTCGCTGGCGAGCATCGTCCTTACCGCGGCGGCTTCGGCCCGCGCGCATGCGCACCGCGGCAGCGTGCTGTGGCCTACGGTTGCCTGGATGGTCCCCGGTATTCTGATCGGGGGCTGGTTGGGCAGTGGCGTCGCCGTGCGGATCGACGGCGACGTGTTGCGCTACATCGTCGCCGGCTACTGCCTGCTGGCCGCTGCCCAGTTGCAGTTCGGCCGTAGCCGCCCGGCGCCTTCACGAGGAATCCCCGCGCCGCGCGGCGTACCGATGCTGGCTGCTGGCGGGGGCATAGGCGCGCTGTCAGCGGTGATCGGCATCGGTGGCGGCAGCATGACCGTTCCACTGCTGGTATGGCGGGGCGTGGCGCCGGTCCGCGCAATCGGCACATCATCCGCGTGCGGTGTCGCCATCGGCTTCGCGAGCGCGGTGGGCTACGCCCTGCAGGCGCCAGCGGGTGCACTGCCCGCGTACGCGGTGGGCTATGTCTACCTGCCCGCGGCAATCGGCGTGGCCGTCGCATCGGTCTTTGCCGCACCGCTGGGCACGCGTCTGGCCCATCGCCTGCACGGCGACGTACTCAAAAGGATATTCGCTGGTTTTCTGGTAGTGGTGGCGCTGAGTCTGCTGGTGGCTGCGCCCCGATGAGCAAGGGCGTGGTGCTGCAAGCCGTGGCCGGTGCTGCACAGGAAGTGGCAGCCGCAACGGCGCGACGCCTCAGCGCAGCGCGGCGTCCGGGACGTCCAGCTCCAATGACAGTGCGAGATGGTCCGATTGCGCCGCCGGCATCGCCTGCGCGCCGGAGCAACCGAGACCGTCGCTGATCAGGATGTGGTCAATGGCCCGCTGCGGCTGCCAACTGGGGAAGGTATTCACCGCGCAGGTCGGGGGCTGCAACCGTGTGTTGCGGAACAGCGCCTGCATTTCCGGACGTTCGACGGCGCAATTGAAGTCGCCCATCAGGACCGCGTGGCGATGGTCCTGCAACAGTTCGGCGATGAAACCCAACTGGGTACTGCGCGAGTTCGCACCCAATGACAGATGGGCGATCAGCACCACCAGACCGTCTTCGCCGGCACCAAAGCGCGCCAGCAGCACACCACGGCCGGAGATACGCCCCGGCAGCGAGTGGTCGGTCACCTCGATCGGCTGCAGCTTGCTGAGCAGCCCGTTGGCACTGGAGGCCACTCCGGCCATGCGGCGGTTCGGCTGGTGGCTCCAGTAATCGAAACCGCCATGCCGGGCGAGATACTCGGTCTGGTTGGTGAAACCCGAGCGCAGGCTGCCAGGATCCGCTTCGTTGAGGCCGACGATGTCGTATTGCCCCGCCAAACGCGCGATCAGGTCAAGACTGCCGCGCTTGTTGCCTGCCGGCAGCACGTGTGACCAGCTGCGAGCCACATAGTCGTGGTAGCCGCGCGTGCTGGACCCCGCCTGGATGTTGGCACTGAGCAACCGCAGCCTGCGCGAGCCCGCTGGCGGGCTCACTTCAGTGCCGGTGGTTTCGAGTGCGGTCTGGTCGGGGGTCGGCATGGCGGGATCGGTTTGCGTATCAGCCCCGGTCGTCTGCGGGAGTGGCGTCAGCCGGAGCCGCGTCGGCTTGCGCGGCCGCACGCTCGGCGGCGATCAGGTGCTCGGCGATGCCCAGATTGGCTTCCCAGCTTTTGCCAGTGATCCGGTACTTGCCGTCCACGATCAGGGTGGGGGTCGAGTCCACTCCACTGCGCTGCATGAACTGCTGGGCGCGGCCCATCTTGGCTTTGGTGCTGAAGCTGGCCATGGTGTTCGCGAACTGCTTCGGATCAGCACCGAAACGGCTGTAGAACTGGGCAACCTGCGCGTCGCTGGAATCGGGGGAGAGCTTCCCCTCGAGATGGATCGCGTTGAACATCGCGTCGTGACTCTGGGCCAGCAGTCCCATCGACTGTGCGGCATAGAACGCTTTGGCGAATGGCATCCAGTACCCACCGAACGGCGCGGCCAGCGGGGTGAACTGGACGTCGCCAGGCAGTTTGGCCGCCCATGCGGTGACCAGTGGTTCAAAGTTCGCGCAGGCCGGACAGGTGTAACCGAACACCTCCACCACCTCGATCTTGCCGGTGGCGGGCTGGAACGGCTGACCGCCGGAAATCTCGACGTAGTCAATGCCGGCTACCGGTGCGGGACCCGTGGGCGGAACGATGGGGCCCGGGGTGCGGACGAACGTTTCCGAACCGCCTGCCGCAGGGGTCGCGGAGGCCGACGCAGCCGGCTCCCCCACAGTCGGCGACGCGGATACGGATGCATCGCTGCCCGAGGTGGCACCGGTGGTGGCCGGCGCGGACGTGTCGGCTGAGCAGGCGACGATTAGTGACACGATCGCCAGGGTCAGGCCGAGGCGGGGCAACAGGGTCATTGGTCGTTCTCCAGGAAATGGGTGCGGCGGTCGCAAGCGCGGCTGCCGGATTCGGATTGACGGATGCCAGCGGCGCATCCACAGAAAGGTGGAAAACCGTCGTGGATCAACGCGCCACGATCCCGACGGCGAGAATCATTGCTTTCGGGTCGGCAGCGCCGCGCGCTCGCGGTTGACCAGGGCATCGATGATCCGCAGCACGTCCTGGGCGTTCTTGCCTATTACCCGGTACTTGCCCGCAACGACGACGGTCGGAGTGCCCTCGACTTCGCTGCGCATCAGGAAGTCGCGAGCTTGCGCCAGCTTGGCCTGGATCGGTTTGCTGGTCATGGTGTCGGCAAATTGTTTCGGATCAACGCCGTAGCCGGCATAGAACGCCGCCACGTCCTTCGGGGTCGCGCCGCCGATGGGCAGGCGATGCTCCTCGTGGATGGCGCGGAACATGTCGCGATGGGTCCGGTCGACCAGATTCATCGATTGCGCTGCATAGAACGCCTGCGCGTAAGGCGTCCAGTAACCGCCAAACGGGGCTGGCACTTCAACGACATTCACGTCACCACGCTGCTCCGACTTCCACTCCTGAAACACCGGCTCGAAACTGGCGCAGTGCGGGCAGGTGTAGCCGAAGACCTCGACCACTTCGATCTTCCCGGGTCGTGGCGCCATGGGCGTGCCATTGGGGATCTCGACATAGTCGACGCCCGGTACAAGCGGAGCCACCGGCGCCACCGGAGTCGCGGCCCACGCGAGCAGCGGCAACAGCGCCAGCATGGCGATGGCCGCAATGCGGGGGAGGCGCGCGAGACGACGGCGCATCGGATGGCGGGACACGGGACTGCTGGAGTAACGAATCATCGGTAGGAATTCCTCAAACAACAACGCCGACCGTAACGATACGGCCGGCGCGATGAACGAAAAGCGTAGACAGACGGGAGCGGCTGCTGCAAACGTCAGTTCCCGGGCGATTCCGGCGTCGTGGTGGAGCTGGCTTCGGGGTCTTCAGGGGCGTCCGGCGTGCTCAGCGCGGGATCGGTTTCCGCATTCATAACCGCATCGCTACCGGTATCGGGCGCAACCAGCGCCGGTTCGGGAGCCGGCACGGCGACGGGTGCTGCGGCGGCGGCGGCGGCAACGGCCATGCTGTCCACGCCGATGTCATCGGCCGCCGGATGCAGGCCCTGCAGATAGCTGGCGAGGCCGCCGATTTCCTCATCGGTCAGTTGCCTGGAGATCGCCGCCATCATCTTGAACAGATGGGTGTCCGTGCGCGAGGTGGTGCCGGTGCGATACAGCTCCAGCCGCTGCTGGGTGTACTCGGCATGCTGGCCACCCACGTGCGGGTACGCGGGACCCGGATTGCCGCCGCCATCAGGCCCATGGCAGGCCATGCATGCCGGAATGTCGCGCGAGACATCGCCGGCGCGGAACAGCTTCTCGCCGATCTGGTAGAACTTTTTGTCGGTGTAGGGGCCGCTGGTGACCAGCGTGTCGTCGGCCACCCCAGCACCGGACTTCTGGGTGGCGTAGTAGGCCCCCACGTCACGTGCGTCCTGTGCGCTGAGCATGTCGGCGAACGGTTTCATCACCGCGGCCATACCTTCGTTGCGCTCGCCACTCTTGAACAGCGCGAGCTGGTGGGCGATGTAACGCTCGCTCTGACCCGCGATGCGCGGGTACATCGGGATCTGGGAGTTTCCGTCCAGGCCGTGGCAGGCAACGCAGGTGCCGGCCAGGGTCTGGCCGTTCTGGACATCACCCCAGGTAGCGTGTTCCGGAGCTGCTGCTTCCAGTGGCGTGGTCTCCACCGGAGCGGAGTCGGGGACCGGGGTCACCGTGGTCTGGGCATAGGCAACGGCTGCCGCCGCAAAAACGGCTAAACCGGCAATACCAAGGACGCGGGCGTGGCTCATGGGGCTGGGCTCCGGAAAACACTCAAGTGGCGGTCGGTGAACGGCCGCCGAACCGCAGAATTATCATCGGCGCAGCCGGTGGGGTCAACGCGGATGCCGCGGACCGCCGGTTTCCACCGTATCAATCCATGGTCTCGCAGGTCGTCGACGCGCCGTTACGCCCGTCATCGCGCCCGCCGTGCGATCCTACCGCAATGGCCAATCCCCTTATACGCGCCCAGTACATGCTGGCGGCGCACACTCCGCAACAACTGCCCCCGGACGGCGGCTTCGAGGTCGCTTTCGCCGGCCGCTCCAACGCCGGCAAGTCCAGCGCGCTCAACGCGATCTGTCAGCAGAATGCGCTGGCGCGGGTCTCCAAGACGCCCGGGCGCACACAGCAGCTGGTGTTCTTCGACCTCCCGCCGACCACCGACCGGTTTCTGGTGGACTTGCCCGGCTACGGCTACGCGAAGGTGCCCAAGGATCTGCAGGCGCATTGGCAGGCCTTTCTGGACCGGTATTTCCGCACCCGTGAAGCGCTCAAGGGTCTGGTGGTGGTGATGGACATCCGTCACCCGCTGAAGGAATACGACAAGCAGATGCTGGGCTATGCGGTCAGTCGCGGCCTGCCGGCCCATGCGATCCTGACCAAGGCAGACAAACTCAGTCGTGGCGCGCAGGGCACGGCATTGCTGGAAGTGCGCAAGGCACTGCAGGCCGACCACGGCGATGCGGTCAGTGCGCAGCTGTTTTCCGGCGAGTCCAAGCTCGGCGTCGACGTCGCCCGCCGCGTGATCGAGGGATGGCTGGAGCTCTGATCCATTCGGCGATGTTTGCCGTACGAGTCCGACAGCCCTTGCAAAGCGGGTCGGCTCCCCGACATTGCAACTGCGATCCCGATTGATCCAATGACGAGGTGTGCGTGTCCGTTCCCAGTCCCGTTGTAGAAGTCCTGATGGAGTCCCGCAACCAGCTGGTCGACTATCTCAGCTCCGGCGTGCGCACGCCGGATGACTGGAAAATCGGCACCGAGCACGAGAAGTTCGGTTTCCATTTCGACGACCTGCGCCCGCCCACCTTCGATGGCGAACGCGGTATCGAGGCGCTGCTCAAGGGCCTGGTCCAGTTCGGCTGGGACCCGGTCGAGGAGCACGGACGGGTGATCGCGCTGACCCGCGATGGCGCGTCGGTGTCGCTGGAGCCGGCTGGCCAGCTGGAGTTGTCGGGCGCACCGCTGGAAACCCTCCACGAGACCTGCCGCGAGGCTTCCTCGCATCTGCGCGAAGTGCGCGCGGTGGCCGAGCCGATGGGACTGGGTTTCCTCGGCATGGGCTTCCAGCCCAAGTGGCGCCGCGACGAGATGCCGTGGATGCCCAAGGGGCGTTACAAGATCATGCGCGAGTACATGCCCAAGGTCGGCACGCTTGGCCTCGACATGATGACCCGCACCTGCACTGTGCAGGTCAACCTGGACGTCGCCACCGAGGCTGACATGGTGAAGAAGTTCCGCGTGTCGCTGGCGCTGCAGCCGATTGCGACCGCGCTGTTCGCCGATTCGCCGTTTACCGAAGGCAAGCCCAACGGCTTCCTGTCGTACCGCTCGCATATCTGGACCGATACCGACAACGACCGCAGCGGCATGCTGGACTTCGTCTTTGACGACGGCTTCGGCTACGAGCGCTATGTCGACTACCTGCTCGACGTGCCGATGTACTTCATCTATCGCGACGGCAAGTACATCGACGCCTCCGGCCAGTCGTTCCGCGACTACATGGCCGGCAGGCTGGCTGCCAATCCGGGCCAGTTGCCGACGATGCAGGACTGGGCGGACCACACCACCACCGCGTTCCCCGAGGTGCGACTGAAACGGTATCTGGAGATGCGCGGCGCCGACGCAGGTCCCTGGAACCGCATCTGCGCCTTGCCTGCGTTCTGGACGGGGCTTCTGTACGACGACGCAGCGCTGGACGCGGCCTGGGATCTGGTCAAGGACTTCAGCATGGAGGAGCGGAACGCGCTGCGCGATGGCGTTCCCAGGCACGCGTTCAAACTGCCGTTCCGCAACGGCACCGTGCTTGATCTGGCCCGTGAGGCGCTGAAAATCTCCGCCCATGGGCTTGCCCGCCGCGCCAGACTGAATGACATCGGCAGCGACGAGACCATATTCCTGTCGCCGCTGATGGAGTTGGTGGACGCCGGCGAAACTCCCGCTGAGCGCAAGCTGGCGCTGTATCACGGCGTTTGGGACGGCAATATCGACCCTGTTTTCCGCGAGTTTGCCTACTGACGGGAGCCAATTTGCGGTTGTTGCGGCAGATTGATGCAGCGCATCAACGCGAGCTGCGCTACCGTTGTTGCATGAGCAAAGACACTGACACCACCGAAGATTCACTGCGGACCGTGGAGTTCGCGCCCGTCGACGACCTCCTTCGGGACGACGTCAAACTGCTTGGCAACCTGGTTGGCGAGATCCTTGCTGAGCAGCGTAGCCCCGAGTTCCTGGCCGAGGTCGAGAGCCTGCGTCGGGCGGCCATCCGACGACGCGAGAACGACCAGCCGGTGACCGAACTGGCCAGTGCGCTGGCCGGTCACGAGTTGCAGAAAGCCAGCGACCTGGGACGCGCGTTTTCCACCTATTTCCAGGCAGTCAACCTGGCCGAGAGGGTGCACCGCATCCGTCGCCGGCGCGATCATGAGCGCGCAGCGGAAGGGGCACAACCCGGTGGCCTGCATGACGTGATTGGGGCGTTGGCGCAGCAGGGCGTAGAGGCTGCGGAGCTGACCGAACTCCTTCCGCGACTGCGGATCGAACCGGTATTCACCGCGCATCCCACCGAGGCGGTGCGGCGCGTGCTATTGCACAAGGAGCGCCAGATTGTGCGCAGCCTGGTCAACGACATTGACCGCAACCGGACGCCGGGCGAGCGCCGCGCCGACCATGGCCGCATCCGCATGGCGCTGACGGCGAGCTGGCAGACGGTGGAAGCGCCGGCAGCCAAGCCCAGCGTTGCCGACGAATTCGAGCACGTCGGGTTCTATCTTTCCGAAGTGCTGTATCGGGTGCTCCCGGTGTACTTCGAGACCTTCGAAGCCGCGCTGCGCGAGAACTACGGCAATGATGTGGTATTGCCCGACGTACTCGGTTTCGGGAGCTGGGTCGGCGGCGATATGGACGGCAATCCCAACGTAGGCGCCGACACGATTGCGGCGACGCTGGCGGGGCAGCGCTCGCTCGTTCTGGGTGCGTATCGCCGCGATATCGATCGCCTGGCAGACCTGCTCAGCCAGTCGCTCGACCGCGTCTCGGTCAGCACGGCAGTCATTGATCGCGTTGCCGCGTATCGCGACTTGCTGCCGGATGCTGCCGCCGAACTGCATCCCCGCCACGCCGATATGCCGTATCGCAACCTGTTGATGCTGATGGCGGCTCGGCTCCGCGCGACCAGTCGGGACGATGCGGCCGGCTATCCGGATGCCGCGTCGTTTGTCGCCGACATCGAATGCATCCACGAAAGCCTGATGGCGAACCGGGGCGAGTACGCCGGTGATTTCGTGCTGCGCCGCCTGCTGCGCCGCGCGCGGTGCTTTGGTTTCCACCTCGCCAGTCTCGACCTGCGACAGGATTCTTCGGTGCACGACAGTGCATTGGCCGCGCTGTTGCAAGACCCCCGGTGGGCGTCGCGCAGTGCCGAGGAACGAGGGGAGCGGCTGCACGAACTGATGGCCGGGAAGCTGGTTCCGGCCGACCCGCAGGCCAGCGATGCCGCGCATACGCTGGACGTCTTCCGGGCGGTCGCCGCTCTGCGCCCGCGCTACGGCGAACGGGTGTTCGGGCCGTACATCATCAGCATGAGCCGCAGTGCGGCCGACGCGCTGGCGGTGCTGGCGTTGGCCCGGGTCGCCGGCTGCGTGGAGCCTGCGAAGCACGGAGCTGATGCTGCGAAAGTGGTACCGCTGGACGTGGCGCCGTTGTTCGAGACGGTGGCCGATCTGGAAGCCGCGGACGCGACGATGCGCGCACTGTTCGGTGACCCGGTCTACCGTGAGCACCTGGCCGCGCGTGGCAACCGCCAGCTGGTGATGCTGGGTTATTCGGACAGCGCCAAGGACGGCGGCATCATCGCCTCGCGCTGGGCCCTGCAGCAGACCCAGATTGACCTGACTGCGCTGGCGCGCGAAAGCGGCGTGAGCATCGTGTTTTTCCACGGCCGCGGCGGTTCGGCCAGCCGCGGTGGCAGCAAGACCGAGCGTGCGGTGATTGCAGCGCCACGCGGTTCGGTGGATGGCGTGCTTCGCCTGACCGAGCAGGGCGAAGTGATCCATCGCAAGTACGGCACGCGCGCAATCGCGTTGCGCAATCTGGAGCAGTCGACCGGCGCGGTGTTGCGCGCGACCCTGCGTCCGCGACCGCTGGATACGCGTGCGCCCCGATGGCGGCAACTTGCCGCGGAACTGGCGCGCGACTCGAGCGAACACTACCGCGCATTCATCCACCAGCATGCGGATTTCTCCGCGTACTTTCGCGCGGTCACCCCGATCGACGTGATCGAGCGGCTGCGCATCGGATCGCGTCCGGCCAAGCGCATCGGCAGCGGTGGCGTGGAGTCGTTGCGGGCGATCCCATGGGTGTTTTCCTGGTCGCAGAACCGGTCGGGTCTTACCACGTGGTATGGCGTCGGCACCGCGCTCGCGCGCGGCATTGAGCGTCACGGAGCGGAGGCTTACGTCGAACTGGCGCGTGATTGGCCGTTCTTTGCCACCCTGGTCGATGACGTGGAGATGGTCCTGGCCAAGTCCGACCTGGGGATCTTCGAGTGCTATTCGCAGCTTGCCGCCGACATCCCGTCGGCATCGGGCAAGCCGGATCTGCACGCGCAGCTGCATCCAGGCGTCGTCGCCGAATTCCGGCGCACGCGCGACGCGGTGCTGGCGATCAAGGGCGAAGACGAGTTGCTGGCCGGTGACAGGCGTCTGCAGCAGTCGATTCGTCTGCGCAACCCGTACGTGGATCCGATCAGTCTGTTGCAGGTGGATCTGCTGCAGCGCTGGCGTGCGGGTGACCGCAGCGACGATGCGCTGCTGCAGGTGTTGATGGCGACCGTCAATGGTATCGCCGCCGGCATCCAGAACACCGGTTGAGCGGCAACCTGCCGAAAACGGCTGGGTTGCCGGACCGTTGCAACACACCGACCCGGTGCAAACCGGGTCGGTAACGGAAGCATCAGCGGCTGCGGGCCGCGCGGATCTGCGCGTCCACCGCCGCGATGGCGGTCAGATTGACCACCCGGCGCGAGCTGGAGTCGTTGGTCAGGATGTGCGCGGGCTTGTCCAGGCCCATCAGGATCGGCCCGATGGCGACGCCGTCGGTGGCCACGCGGAACATGTTGTAGGTGATGTTTGCCGCATCCAGATTCGGCAGGACGAACAGATTCGCGCGGCCGTTGAGTTTTGTGTTGGGGAAGATCCGCTTGCGCAGTGCCTCGTTCCAGGCCGTGTCGGCCATCATCTCGCCGTCGACCTCCAACTTGGGTACGCGGGCGTTGAGGATCTCCCGCACCCGGCGCATCTTGGCCGCCGAGGGATTGTCGTGGCTGCCGAAGTTGGAATGCGACAACAGCGCGACCTTGGGCTCCACCCCGAACAGTTTGAGGCGGTAGCTGGCCTGCATCGTCGCTTCCGCAATCTGCTCGGCGCTGGGGTCCAGCTGGACGTGCGTGTCCAGAAAGAACCACGCGCCCGCATCGTTGATCACCCCGGTCATTGCCGACGTGCCGGTGATGCCGCGGTCAAACGCGAACACGCTGCGCAGGTAGCCCAACTTCTTGTTGAAGCGCCCGACGATCCCGCAAATCATCGCGTCCGCCTCGCCGCGCTCGACCATGATCGCCGCGATCAAGGTGGGGCGTGAGCGGATAAGCGCCTTGGCCGCCTCGATGGTCACGCCCCGGCGTTCGGTCAGGGCGTGGTACTGCTGCCAATATTCGTGGAAGCGGGGATCGTCGTTGATGTTCGTCAGCTCAAAATCGACGCCCTGGCGCATGCGCAGACCGAGCCGCTCGATGCGGTGCTGGATCACGTCCGGTCGCCCGACCAGGATCGGCGTCGCCAAGCCTTCGTCTATGACCGTCTGCACGGCGCGCAGGACGACTTCCTCTTCGGCTTCGGCGTAGACGACCCGCTTGCGGTCGCGCCGGGCGCGGTCGTAGACCGGCTTCATCAGCAGGCCGGTACGGTGGACGAACTGCGCCAGCTGCTCCTCGTAGACCGCCATGTCGGCAATCGGCCGCGAAGCGACCCCGGAGTCCATGGCCGCTTGTGCGACCGCCGATGACAGCATCACCATCAGGCGCGGGTCGAACGGCCGCGGGATCAGGTACTCGGGGCCGAAGGTGGGCACGTCGCTGCCATAGGCGGCGGCGAGGTCACCCGCCTCCAACTGTGCCAGCTTGGCGATCGCCTTGACGCACGCAAGCTTCATCTCCTCGTTGATCGTGGTCGCGCCCACGTCCAGCGCACCGCGGAAGATGTACGGGAAACAGACCGCGTTGTTGACCTGGTTGGGATAGTCCGAGCGGCCGGTGGCAATGACCGCATCCGGCCTGACCGCCTTGGCCGCATCCGGCAGGATTTCCGGATGCGGGTTGGCGAGCGCCATGATGACCGGGCGCTCCGCCATCGTGCTGACCATGGCGGGGGTCAGGATGCCACCGGCAGACAACCCCAGGAACAGGTCAGCACCATCGACGATCTGAGCCAGCTCGCGCAGAGGGGTGTCGCGCGCGTAGCGGGCTTTTTCGGTATCCAGACCATCGCGGCCGGTGTACAGCACGCCGTCGCGATCGAACGCGAGAATGTTCTCCGGCCGCGCGCCCAGCGCCACGAGCATGTCCAGACACGCGATGCCCGCCGCGCCGACACCGGTAGTGGCGATGCGCACGTCCTGGATCTGCTTGCCCACCACTTCCAGCGCGTTGACCACCGCGGCGCCGACGATGATCGCCGTGCCGTGCTGGTCGTCGTGGAACACCGGGATGTTCATCCGCTCACGCAACTTGCGCTCGACGATGAAGCACTCCGGCGCCTTGATGTCTTCCAGGTTGATGCCGCCGAACGTCGGCTCCATCGCCGCGATCATGTCGACCAGTTTGTCCGGGTCGCGCTCGTTGAGCTCGATATCGAACACGTCGATCCCGGCGAACTTCTGGAACAGCACGCCCTTGCCTTCCATCACCGGTTTGCCTGCCAGAGGGCCAATGTCGCCCAGACCCAGCACGGCGGTACCGTTGGTGATCACGCCGACCAGATTGCCGCGGGCGGTGTAGTCGCGCGCGGTGTTGGGATCCGCCACGATCGCCTCGCAGGCGTAGGCAACGCCCGGCGAGTACGCCAGCGCCAGATCGCGCTGCGTGACCATCGCCTTGGTGGGGGTGACCTTGATCTTCCCGGGCGGATTCTGGCTGTGATAGTCGAGGGCGGCTTGCTTGAAATCGTCGGTGCTGGGCATGGTGGGTGCGCGGCGGGAGAAGGCCTCGATTCTAGCC
>RCMY010002155.1_pt1 | contig 17896 bp, 15 predicted proteins | sample 2041341 | NCBI WGS metagenome assembly RCMY01 (sample SAMN09708234, study PRJNA481090) | Marine sediment metagenome, whole genome shotgun sequencing project. | reverse complement strand
TGGGCATCCGGCATCCGTTCGTCGGGGCGCGAGCCTTCGCGACCCTGGACGTGCTGTCCGAGGGGCGAGCCATCTGTGGCGTCGGGGCCGGCTGGCTGCGTACGGAGTGGACGGCCGCCGGGCTCGACCCGCGCCGCCGGGGCGCGATGCTGGACGAGGCCATCGACGTCACGCGTCGCCTCTGGACCGAGGACCGCATCGCCCACGAGGGCGGCACGTGGCAGTTCGACGAGGTCGGGTTCGAGCCCAAGCCGGTCCAACCAGGCGGCGTGCCGATCCATGTCGGCGGAGAGTCGGATGCCGCACTTCGCCGCGTCGCCGAGCGTGGCGACGGCTGGTTGGGGATGGACCACACGCCCGCATCCGCGGCGATCGCCGTCCGGCGACTCCGCTCGGCATGTGACCAGGCGGGCCGCCTGGATGATCCAGAGGTCACCGTCCTCGCGGCGTCACCCGACGCCGACGAGGTGGCGGCCTACGCGGCTGCGGGTGTCGACCGCCTGATCGTCGTGCCGTGGACCTCGTCTCGCGAAGCGGTCGCGAGCCTGGAGCGGTTCGCTCTCCAGCACGCAATGGGAGCCTGACCACATGAACCTGACGACCCTGCTGACGGACCGCACGGCCATCGTGACCAGCGAGGTCCAACAGGGCGTCCTGGGCGACCCGGCCGTCTTCCCGGCGATGGCGCAACAGGCGGCCGACGACGGACTGGTCCCTCGCCTCGCGGCGTTGCTGGATGCGGGGCGTGACGCCGACGTACCGGTCATCCACGGCGTCGCGCATCGCCGCCCCGACGGCCTCGGTTCGTCCCGCAATGCCCGCTTGTTCGCGGTCGCCGCGAGGGCCGACGTCGAGCTGGTGCCCGGGAGCGGTGCGGCCGAGATCGTGCCCCACCTCTGGCGAGACGGGGACCTGGTGTCGGCGAGGTTGCACGGCATCGGCCCGTTCGCCGGGACCGACCTCGGTTCGTTGCTGACCAACCTCGAGGTCCGAACCGTGGTCGTCGTCGGCGTGTCGGTGAACGTCGCGATCACCAACCTCGTCATGGACCTGGTCAACGCCGGGTACCAGGTGGTGCTCCCGAGGGACGGGGTCACCGGGATCCCTCGCGACTACGCCGACGCAGTCATCGACAACACACTGGCGCTCCTGGCGACCCTGACGACCTGCGAGGACCTGTTCGCCCACTGGTCCGACTGACGCGGTCTCGACGCGAGCCCATGGAACAGGTTGCAGAAATCTGACGGTGCGTCAGATCCCGTCGTAGCCTTGCCGCGATCACCATCGCCAGGACGTACGACCATGGAAGACCGCACCCTCGAGGCCAGCCCCAGCGAGGACCTGCGAGCCATCGACGGCCGCATCCCGGGGCGGCGCGGACGTCAGACACGTGACCGCATCCTCGAGGTCACCGAAGCCCTGCTGGGCACAACGTCCTTTCGTGACCTGAAGGTCGCCGACATCGCCCGCGAGGTCGGGTGCTCGCCCGCGACTTTCTATCAGTACTTCAAGGACGTCGAAGAGGCGATCCTGGTGCTGGCGCAGGTCATGGTCGAGGACGACCAGGCGTTGACCGCGCCGCTTGTCGATGCCAGTTGGAGTGGCAAGGGAGCGACCGAGGCGGCCAACTCGCTGGTCGATGCCTTCCTCGGTTTCTGGCGCGACCACCAGGCCGTCATGAAGGTGGTCGACCTCGCGATCGTCGAGGGGGACCGGGCCTTCCGCGCCTTGCGCAACGACCTGCTGGCGCCGGTGTCCAAGGGCCTGGCCAAGGAGATCCGCGCCATGAAGGCGGATGGCCGTCACCCCGACGACGTCGACCCTCGTGCCCAGGCCGGTGTGCTCGTGTCGATGCTGGCCCACGTCGCCGAGCATCGCCAGGCCGAGCAGGGGTGGGGGGTCGCCGAGGACGCGGCGCGCACCTCGATGGCGCGAATCATCGTGTGGTCGGTGACGGGTCGCAAGCCCGCTTGACGGGTGCACGCCCGGCGCCTGCCCGGATGGCCCGAACTTGCCCCGTGGCGTCGTCGTCGGTCCAGTCCGATTGTCCAGCCCGCGCCGTGGGCGACAGGTCCCTCGTACGAAACACGGGGACGGACCGATGGCGCAGTTGTGTGAACCGATCAGGATCGTGGACGACGGCCAGGTGCGGTCGCGTCTCTCGGCGCCGGAACGGCTTCGAGGTCTGCATCGGTCGCGTCTCCTCGACGCCCCCGCCCAGGAGAACTTCGACCGGATCCTGCGCATCCTGGCGCGCGTCCTGGACGTCCCGGTCGTGCTGCTCTCGATCCTGGACGAGGATCGCCAGTTCTTCAAGGGGGCCCTGGGTCTCCAGGAGCCGTGGGACTCGGCGCGTGAGACACCACTGACCCACTCGTACTGCAAGTTCGTCGTCGCGAACGACGCGCCCCTGGTGGTCGAGGACATCGCGGAAGTCATCCCGGCGATCGAGAACGGGGCGACCTCGGATCTTGGCGTGGTGGCCTACCTCGGGGTTCCGATCCACGACAGGGAGGGCGTGGTGCTCGGCGCGCTCTGCGCCATCGACCGCCGTCCTCGTCGATGGACCAGCTCGCAACTCGACGTTCTCCGAGACCTGGGGCATGTGGTGGAGAGCGAGGTGGGGCTGCGTTCCCAGTTGGAACGGGCGGGCAACCTCGAGGCTGGCCGGCGTGACACGCTCGCAATGCTGGCCCACGACCTCGGCGCCCCGCTGGCGGCGATGGTGACGGCCGCCAAGGTGCTCACGGCGGACGACGGCTGTCTCACCCGTCCCGTTCGAGATCAGGTCGTCGCGATCCTCGACCGCCAGACCGACCGGGCCCAGGAGTTGGTGCACCGACTCCTGCTCACGGAAGGCGCGCTACCGACGGTCCGCGCGACGTTCTTCGACCTCGTCGAGGAGCTCGAGAGGATCGCCCAGGGCGCACGGAGCATCGCCCCCGACACCTTCATCGAGGTTGCCGAAGGCGGGGCGGCGGTGGTGCAGGACCGCATGATGTTGGAGCAGATCGTGACGAACCTCGTCAACAACGCGGTCGCACACGGCGGCCCCGGGGTTGCCATACGGATCGAGGTCGAGATCGTCGGCAGCAATGTCGAGGTTCGCGTCTTGGATGATGGGCCGGGCGTGTCAACCGAGAACGCTGACCGGATCTTCGACTGCTTCAACCGCCGTCGTGGAAGCGAGGGGCATGGCCTGGGGCTCTACATCGTGCGCCGCGTGGCAGCGGTACTCGGGGGCACCGTCCGCCTCGACGACACCGGAGGCGAGGGGGCGGCCTTCGTCGTGACGCTCCCGCGGGATCTGCGGATCGTTGCGCCCCGTCCTCGCGCTGGCGTTCCGCTCACGATCACTGCGCCCTCGCATCTGTCCAAGAGGGCAATCTGACGGTCCGTCAGAATTGACCTTGGCGGGTCGGCCTCGTACTGTCCGGGTTGCAGTTGTAAACCCTTGTTCGACATTGCGAACAACCGGACCGCCAGCGAGGCACCCATGAAGCTCGACCTGTTCTACGAGATCGACGTCCCGCGGCCATGGCCCGGAGAGCACCCGTACGGCCAGAAGGCTGCGGAGCAGCAGTCGTACAAGGAAGCCTTCGAGCAGATCAAGCTGGGCGACAAGCTCGGGTTCAACACGGTCTGGTGCGTGGAGCACCACTTCCGTGAGGGCCGCTCGCACATGCCGACGCCGGAGGCCGTCCTCGGCGCCCTGAGTCAGATCACCGAGAACATCAAGCTCGGCTTCGGTGTGACGCTCGCACCGTTCGGGTTCATTCACCCGTCCCGCATCGCGGAGAAGGTCGCCACCGTCGACGTCCTTTCGCAGGGGCGCGTCGAGTGGGGCCTGGGTCGTTCGACCCCGATGGAGCAGATGGCGTTCGGCGTTGACGCCGCGACGTCCAAGGAGCAGCTCCGCGAGGCCGCGCGCATCGTTGCCGGCATGTGGCGCGAGGAGTACTTCGAGTACGAGTCGGAGACCTTCAGCTTCCCGCGTCGCATGGTGACGCCCAAGCCGTACCAGGACCCGTCGCCCCAGGGCTGGATCGCCGCCACCTCGATGGAGTCCTCCATCATCGCCGGTGACCACGGCATGGGCCTGCTGTCCTTCGCGATCATGCAGCCCATCTCGCAGATGGCTGACCTGATCTACAACTACAAGCAGGCAGCCAAGACGGCGACCGACCAGCTCCTGGACATCGCCAACAACCGGGCCGCCTGTTACACCCTCGTCCACTGCGTCGAGGACGAGGCAGACCTGGACAAGAACCGGGCCTGGGAGTCCGTGTGGTGGTGGTACAAGAACATCGCCGAGTTCACCCTCGAGTGGGAGCTCGCCCACATGCCCAAGGAGAAGGCGGACGCACTGTTCCCGCTCCTGACGAAGTTCGCCGACGGCGACATCGACCCGAAGATCTTCAACGACTACGACATGATCATGATCGGTACGCCCGACCAGATCGTGCCGAAGATGAAGAAGTACGCGGACTGCGGCGTCGACCAGCTGCTCTGTTACAAGCAGTTCGGCTTCCTGCCCCACGACTCGATCATGACGTCGATGGAACTGCTCAACAAGCACGTCATGCCGGAGCTGGAGACCTACCAGCCCGACCCGGAGAACAACCCGATCATGCAGAAGGTCGCGGCCAAGTGGGCCGAGGCCAACGCCTGAGCAAGACATCCACGGAGGGGGGCCACAGCGGCCCCCCTTCGTTCTTCCACGATGGAGACCACTGTGGCTGACGACGGGGCCGGCGCACTGCCCGGCAAGGACGCAGGGGTCGCACAGGCCCGCACGCTCGACACCACCGAGGTGCCCGACTACGCGGGCATGATGCGGCTGGATGGTCGAGGGATCCTGATCGCCGGCGCAGGCCAGGGGATCGGCCGACAGGTCGCCCACGCTCTGGCCCAGAACGGCGCCCGTCTCGTCTGCCTCGACTACGACACCGAGGCCGCCGAGCACGTCGCCTCGGAGACCGGTGGGACGCCGGCAACCGCCGACGTTCGCGAACGGGGCGAGCTGGAGACGGCCGTCAAGGGCGCTCAGTCCGACCTCGGACGCATCGACGCGATCGTCGACATCGTCGGCATGGCGAAGTACGTCCCGTTGTTGCAGACCAGCGATGACGACTGGGAGTGGACCTTCGGCATGGTGCTTCGCCACGCCTGGCTGCTGGCCCAGATCGGCGGCAACATCATGCGCAAGCAGGAGCGCCGCGACGACAACGGCCAGCGTGGCGCCTTCGCGTTCGTCGGCTCCGCATCCGGGATCACCGGGGCGCCCTATCACGCGGCCTACGGCGCAGCGAAGGCCGGCCTGCTGTCGCTGACGCGCTCGGTCGCCGTCGAGTACGGCCCCATGGGCATGCGTGCCAACGCGGTCGCCCCGGGCGTCGTCTGGACGCCGCGCATCAGTGCCATGATCGGCGAGGAAGGCCGCGAACGCAACGCCGCCAACGCCCCGCTGCGTCGCGTCGCCGAGCCACGCGACATCGCGTCCGTCCTGCTCTTCCTCCTCAGTGACCTGTCGGCGTTCGTCTCCGGCCAGGTGATCTCCATCGACGGTGGCGTGGCTGCCAAGTTCCCGTACCCACTGGGGGAGTGATGAGCTCGGAGAACGCTCCGCACCTGCTGGTCGTCGAGGGAGACGCCCGTCGCGGGCGTCGCCCAGAACAGCCCGAGGCGTTCCTCCGTGGCGTGGTCTGGCCGGGCACCCGATCGGTCCCGTATCCCCGCGTGAACCCGATCGACCGGATGCGGGTGCCGGGCGACACGTGGCAGATGGCGACCATCCCGGTCGGGGCGCGGCTGGAAGTCGTCGGCGACGCCACGGCCCTGGCCGTCGACTATCGCTGCGACAACGACAACCTCGGCTACCGAGGTGACGGGGCAGGGATCACGTTCGCCTCGTGGACCGCGGACGGACCGATCGCTTCCGTTGCCGCCGTGCTGGGCGACGGTCGTGTCGAGGTGCCGCTGGACCCCAGCGCGGAACGCACCATCGTCTTCCTGCCCGAGGGCATGAAGCCGTGGGTCCTCTCGGTCGAGGGCATCGGCGGCGAAGCGCAGCCCGCACCGGCCCAGCCCCGTTGGGTCGTCTACGGCGACTCCGTGGCCGAGGGCTGGATCGCCTCCCAACCGGCCATGGCGTGGCCGGCGATCGCGGGCCGTCGGTTCGGCTTTGACCACGTCAACCTCGGGTATGCCGGGGCGGCCCGTGGAGAGACGGCCAGCGCGGAGCAGGTCGCCAAGCTCGACGCCGACGTGATCACGGTCTGCCACGGGACGAACTGCTGGACCCGTACGCCCCACTCGGCGGCGCAGATGACGGCCAACACCGACGCCTTCCTGGCCGTGCTTCGTCAGGACCAGCCGACGACGCCGATCGTGGTTGCCTCGCCAGTCGTACGCCCCGACGCGGAGTCCACGCCCAACCGGTTGGGCGCGACGCTGGCCGACCTGCGGGGCGCCATGGAGGACGTCGTGCGCAAGCGCATCGCTGACGGGGACACCCGGCTGCACCTCGTCGAGGGCGGAGCGATGCTCTCCGCCGACCAGCTGGGCGACGGCATCCATCCCGACGACGGCGGCCACGCCGCGATGGCCGATGCCATCGGCGCAGCGACCCGTGCCGCCCTCGACGCCGTGTCCGCGTCCGCAGACGGGAGCCGCTGATGGCTCGCCGATCGCCCGCCGTCGAACGCTGTGTCGCGGTGCTCAACCACCTCGCCTCCAGCCCGACCGAGCAGTTCACGCTGTCGGAGTTGGCACGCGAACTGGACCTGAACAAGGCCACCGCACACGCGCTGTTGGCCACCCTCGCCGACGAGGGTTGGGTCATCCGCAACCCGGACTCCCTGGCCTACTGCCTGGGTCCCGCGCTCATCGCGGTTGGAGCGGCAGCCCGCCAGACCTATCCGGCCGCACGCCTCGCTGAGCGCCCCATGGCGGAGCTCTCCGAGGAGTTCGACCTGCAGTGCCTTGCCTCGCAGGCGCTCGTTCGCGACGACGGAGTGGACGAGATCGTCATCCTCGCCGCCACCGGTTCTCGTCGTCCCCTGGGCATCGACATCCAGCCCGGCCAGCGCATGCCGCTGCGTCCACCGCTGGGTTCCGTCTTCGTTGCGTGGGCCGGTGCCGAGGAGATCGACCGCTGGCTGGGCAACCTCGGACCGAAAGCCACCAAGGCCGACTTCGCCCGGTACCGCGAGGCCCTGGAGGTCGTGCGAGAACGCGGCTACTCCGTCGGCCTGGGCGGCGACGAGCAGCAGCGCATGGTCGAGCAGCTGGGTCGCGGGGAGTCCGGCAACGGTGCCCCGGCCGGCGCCGAGGAGTACGCGCTGACCGAACTGGCCGACGAAGCTGCCTACCGGGTCAACCACATCGGGGCGCCCGTGTTCGATGCCCGTGGACGCGTCACGCTCGCGCTCTTCCTCATCGGCTTCCAGGGCCAGATTCCCGCCCGCGAGGTCCCGGCCTACGCCAAGCGCCTGGTCGAGGCCGCGGGCGAGGTCACCGATGCCCTGCACGGCCGCGCCCCGATCGGCTGAGCCGAGTCACGTCGCGTACCTCGAACGAGCGGAGCCAGGATGTCCGACCACCACCAGTCGACCTGGGACTACCTGGGGCTGCCGGGCTCCGCCCTGACGACCTCGCTGCTTCGCGAACGACGCGTGCTCAAGGATCTGCGTGACGCCCGGTCCATGCCGCCTGCCGAGGCTGCAGATCGTCCTCGCCCCGTCCTGGTGGTCCACGGCTTCCTCGACGAAGGCCGCGCCGTGAAGCCGTTGGTCGCACGCCTCCGAGCCGCAGGGCATGACGCCCACGGCTCCGGAATCGGCCTGAACGTCGACTGCAACGAGGTCATGCTGGCCCGACTGGAGGCAGAGGCAGAGGCGTTCGTCGCCGAGGCTGGCCGACCGATCGTCCTGGTGGGCCACTCCCGTGGTGGGTCGCTGTCGAAGGTGCTGTCGGTCCGCCGCCCCGACCTCGTCGAGGGCCTGGTCACGCTGGGCAGCCCGACCGTTCGACCGCACGACGTGGCGTTGCTGCTGCGCCTGATCAAGACGGGCATGCGGGCCGCCAGCCGGCTGGGCGCGAAGGGGCTGATCGGCGAGTGCGGCTTCGGCCCCTGCTGCGACGACTATTACCGCGACCTGTCCGGCCCGATGCCGAACGGCATCCCCTACATCGCCGTCCGTGGACGCCAGGACGGCATGGTCACGGCTGCCGCCGCAGACGATCCCAGCGCGGAGGTCGTGGACGTCGACTCGTCCCACGCCGGCCTTCCGGTGGCGCCGGAGTCCGTCAACGTCGTGGCCAGCGCACTCGACGAGTTCCCGGTTCGCGCCCCGGCCTGACCGGGTCGAACGTGGGTCAGGCGTTTCGGCGCAGACCGCGGGCCAGGGCCAGCAGTGCTCCGCCGACCAGGACGGCGCCGCCACCGGTTGCGGGCAACGGGGCGGGGGTCGGTTCGGGAGCAGGAGCAGGTGCCGGCTCCGGTTCCGACACGGGGAACACGGCCGGCTCGGAGCGACGCACGATGGCCATGCCCTCGTCGGTTGAGCTGATCGCGATGACGCCCGAGTCGAAGTAGGGGTAGTGGCCCCACGTCCCGGCGAACACGGCTGCATCGCTGTCCGGGAAGATGTCGAAGAAGCCGGCCGGTGTGAGCTTGCCCTCGCGGGCGTTCTCGATCGTGAAGGCGCGCATCCCGGAGGTGTAGTTGCTCTGCGTCAGCAACCCGTCCTTGATGTACATGTTGTGGTCGATCGACGTGTTGTCATGGACGTACTCGCCGGCGAGGACCGGGTTGTCCAGATCCGTGATGTCGTAGATGATCGTGCGGGTGTTGAGACCGAAGTCCTGCTCGTCGAGTTCATCGCCGAGGAAGAACAGGGTGTGGTCCTCGCTGATCCAACCCTGGTGGGTGTACGCCACGTCGGAGTAGTCGATCAGGCCCAGGCGTGTGATGTCCGACGCGTCGGTGACGTCGATGATGGAGAAGCTGTCCTCATTGGAGTTCAGGCAGATCTCCTGCTCGAAGTGCTCGGTGTCGGGGCCGCGATAGACGACGCACTGCGAGTCGTGGATGTAGGCGTCGCCGTCCCAGCAGCCCTCCTGCTGTGGGAGCGCCGCGATGGAGAGGTCGAGGATGATCAGGCCGCCGGAGCACGATGCGAACGGGTCCGGGACGGAGGCGACGAGTCCGACGTTGCCGCCGACGACGAAGGCCCGGTCCGTCTCGTCGTTGATGATGATGTTGTGGGCCGAGACGTTCGGCAGGTAACGACCGCCGTCGACGAAGACGTTGTTGCGACCCGATGCCCCACGCAGTTCATGCAGGTCGAACGCTCGCACGTTGTGGGGGGCGGACTCGCTGACCGTGTACAGGAAGTTGTCGTTGACCTTCATGTCGTACCAGATCAGCTGGGCGCCGGCAGTGTTGGGCATGAAGCCGAGGTACTCGGGGTCGGTGGGGTCCGTCAGGCGCAGGAAGTGCACGCCGTTGGATGCACCCTGGATGACGTACTCGGTCCCGTCATCCGGGTCGATCCAGCCCCAGGTCTCGGAGAGGCCGGCGATGGCGGAAGCCTCGACACCGAACTCCGACTTCGGGATGAAGGACAGCAGGTCATAGCCATCGCAGGGGAAGACGTCCGCGAACCCGTCGACGCAGGGCACGTCGCTCAGCCGCTCCGTCGGGACCTGTTGCGACGAGATCTGCCCCACCCCACGGGCCGAGGGCGCGGCGGCGTAGCTCGCGACGGCAGCACCGGCGGCCGTCACGGCCACCAGACGCTGGAGGAGGGTGTTCTTCAGGACGTTGGTGGGCATGGCACAGCCTTGGGTCAATGAGGGGGACCGTTCTTGCTGTTTCGCGGTCCGGGTTCTGCACTCCTGCGTGTCCGGTCGAACTGTGCGGGTCGGTCGCCGACCAATCCGGCCGAGTCGTCGGCCTCGGTTCGCCACTCGGTTATCGTGGGGGCGAGCTGGGCATGACTGGGCACTGGTGGCCCGACACGCCCCCTGACGACGCCTGCCATCGACGCCCGGATCCTCCCTTGTCGCGCCGCCCGAGCATCGTCCTCGACGAGGTCACGAAGAAGTTCCCCGGGGCTGATCACCCGGCAGTCGATCGACTGTCCCTGGAGATCGCCGAGGGCGAGATCGTCATGCTCGTCGGCCCCTCGGGCTGCGGCAAGACCACGACGCTCAAGATGATCAACCGGCTGGTCGAGCCGACGTCGGGACGTATCAACGTCGCTGGCCAGGACGTCGGCGCCTTGCCTGCGCACCAACTGCGCCGAGGCATCGGCTACGTGATCCAGCAGGTCGGTCTCTTCCCGCATCGCACGATCGCCGACAACATCGGGACCGTGCCGGAGCTGCTCGGGTGGGAGGAGGACAGGATCCACGCCCGAACTCGTGAGCTGATGGAGATGGTCCGCCTCGACCCCGAGCTGGCCGATCGGTTCCCGGCCGAGCTGTCCGGCGGCCAGCGGCAACGCGCTGGAGTCGCCCGTGCCCTCGCGGCGGATCCGCCGGTCCTGCTGATGGACGAGCCGTTCGGTGCGGTGGACCCGCTGGTCCGGGCGGAGCTGCAGGACCAGCTCCTGGCGTTGCAGGCCGAGGTCAACAAGACGATCGTTTTCGTCACCCACGACATCGACGAGGCCATCCGCCTCGGTGACCGAATCGCGATCCTGAACGTCGGCGGCGTGCTGGAGCAGTACGACACCCCGGCCACCATCCTGGCCGAGCCCGCCAACGACTTCGTCCGTGCCTTCCTCGGCAGCGAACGCGGGCTGCGGCGTCTCGCGCTGCTCCCGGTGCGAGACCTCGACCTCGACCCCGGTCCGTTCGTCGAGACCGGCGCCAGTACTGCGGTCGCCCGTCGTGCCGCCCGTGCGGCTGGCGCCGACTGGTTCGGTGTCACCAAGGGCGGGGCGCTGCTTGGCTGGGCCTGGACAGCCGACCTCGAGGGCAGGACGAGCGTCGATGGGGTGGACTTGCGAGCCTTCGACACCTCCGTGCAGGCGGGGTCATCGCTGCGAGAGGCGCTGGACGCCATCGTGACGACCAGGAACAACGTCGCCGTCGTCTGCGACGGCGACCAGTACCTGGGCCTCCTGAGCGTGGCGCAGGTCGGTGACGGGCTCACCCGATGACCGGCGCGGTCTTGTTCGCCCAGGCCGGAAGCGACCCACGGCCGTTCTTCCGGTGGGACTGGGTCGGCAGCCACCTCGACGACATCTGGGCCGCGACGCAGGAGCATCTTCTGCTCACGTCCGTCGCCGTCCTCCTGGGGATGGTCCTGTCGATCGGCCTCTCGCTCTGGAGTCTGCGGTCCGAACGCGTCTACAGCATGGTCACCGGCGTCGCCGGGGTCCTCTACTCGATCCCGTCGCTGGCCGCGTTCGCCTTCCTGGTCCCGTTCCTCGGGCTCACCCTGGCCAGTGCGCTCATCCCGCTGACCACCTACACGTTGCTCATCCTCGTCCGCAACACGGTGACGGGCCTGCAGGGGGTCGATGCCTCCGTCGTCGAAGCCGCCCGAGGCATGGGGCACACGCCCCGGTCGGTCCTCCTGCGCGTCCAACTGCCGCTGGCCATCCCCGTGATCATCGCCGGGATTCGGGTGGCCACCGTGACGACGGTGGGCCTGGTCACGGTGACCAGCCTCATCGGCTACGGCGGGCTGGGTGCGCTGATCCTGTCGGGCATCCGCCGGTCGATCGCCTTCCCGACGGAGATCATCGTCGGGACGCTCGGCGCGGTCATCCTGGCAACGGTGCTGGATGCGTCGCTCCTGCTCCTGCAACGTGTGCTGACGCCGTGGCGTCGGCGCGCGACGGCCTGAGGGGGCGAACATGGAACTCCTCGGCGACGTCCTCGCATGGCTGACCGCTCCTGAGCAGTGGACCGGCGACAACGGGATCCCAGCCCGGACGCTGCAGCACCTGTGGCTCGCCTCGGTCTCGACCGGCCTGGCCGCGGCCCTCGGCCTGCCCCTGGCGCTGTGGTTCGCCCACCGCCGACAGGGAGAGTTCTTCGCGAACGCCGCGGTGAACATCGGGCGGGCGATCCCGTCGTTCGGTGTCATCGTCTTCCTCGCGGTGCTGTTCATCACGCGAGGTTGGGACGTGGCGTTCTGGCCGTTGGTTCTCTCGATGCTCCTGTTGGCGCTCCCGCCGATCTTCACGAACGCCTACGCGGGGGTGGCCGGTGTCGACGACGCCCTGGTCGAGGCCGCGCGAGGCATGGGCCTGACCGAGCGGCAGGTCCTGTTCCGGGTCGAGTTGCCCGCGTCGGTGCCGATTCTCATGGCGGGCGTACGCATCGCCTTCGTTCAGGTCGTCGCCACGGTCGCCCTCGGGGCCGTCATCACAGGCCGCACCGGCGGTTTGGGTGTCTACATCGTGAACGGGTTCGCTCGCTTGCGCAGCGGCGGCGACGTCACCGTCTTCGGCGGCGCCCTGCTCGTGGCACTGCTGACCCTGGCATCCGAACGGGTCTTCACCCTCGTTGAACGACGACTGCTGCCGCCGGGCCTTCGTCCCGCGGCCGTCACGCACGAACCTGCGTGACACCTGACCTCCCACAGACCACCTGAACCAAGGCAACAACCATGGCCACCCTTCGCCGCGCAGCAGCCACCGCTGCAGCGCTTGCTCTCGCCCTGACCGCTTGCGGCGGCGCCGAGGACGCCGGATCCGACGACCCGTCGGTTTCCGCCTCGTCCGCCGAGTCCGTCGTGGTCGGGGACGGTCCGACCGTCACCGTCGGCTCCTTCAACTTCGCCGAGAGCCAGATCCTCGGCAACATCTACGCCCTCGCCCTCGAGGACGCCGGCTACCCGGTCGAGACCCAGCTGGACCTCGGTTCGCGCGAGGTCATCTTCTCCGAGTTGGAGTCGGGCGCAATCAGCTTCCTGCCCGAATATGTCGGCTCCGCGCTGTCCGTGGGCTTCGGTGGCGAACCCAGCGGTGACCTCACCACCACGCTCGCCGACCTGACGGACCAGTTCGCCGGCATCGGCGTCACCGTCCTCGAGCCCGCCCCGGGCCAGGACCAGAACGTCTTCGTCGTGACCCAGGCCTACGCCGACGAGCACAGCCTCGTGAACATCGAGGACCTCGCCGGCATCGACGGCACCGTCACCGTCGCCGGCGCTCCGGAGTGCGAGACCCGGCCGACCTGCCTGTTGGGCCTGACCGACACCTACGGCCTCGGCAACATCACCTTCGAGTCCATCCAGGAAGGCAGCGTTCGCGTCTCCTCCCTGGAGCAGGGCGCCGTCCAGGTCGGCCTGTTGTTCTCCACGCAGCCGGTCATCGCCGCCAAGAACTTCGTCGCGCTGACCGACACCATGGGGATCGTCCCGGTCGAGAACATCGTGCCGGTCGTGTCCAACGCCGTCATCGAGGCCTACGGGTCGGACTTCACCGACCTCGTCAACCGGATCTCCGCGAAGATCACGACCGCTCTGCTGATCGAACTGAACGGCAAGGTCGAGCTCGACGCCGAGGACGCCGACGATGTCGCGCGCGCCTGGCTCGTGGCCGAGGGCTTCCTCGCCTGACGTTCGACGCACTTCACGGACGGGCACTCGCAACGAGTGCCCGTCCGTTGTTTTGCGCCATCGGGCCTACGCTCTGGTCACCGAGGAGACACAGATGGCGCAGGACGAGACCACGTCGGCCGACCAGATCGTCGAGGCTCCGGGAGGGGCCAAGCGCCGCCTGGAAACGGCCGAGCAACGATGGGCGCGGATGCCGGTCATCCGCGACGGTGACGACTACCTCGCCTCCGTCCGAGGCCGCGGGACCAACCTGCACCTGATGGGGGAGCGGCTCGAGGAGCCGGCCGACCACCCGATGATCCTGCCCTCGCTCCTTGCGCTCAAGGCCACCTACGACCTCGCGGCGGAGCGCCCCGATCTCGCCACGGCCCACTCGCCCCACGTGGACGGCCCCGTCAACCGGTTCCTGCACATCGTGGAGGGCCCGGACGACCTCGTGGCCAAGGCGCGCATGCAGCGTGAACTCGGACGCAAGACCGGCACCTGCTTCCAGCGCTGCGTCGGCATGGACGCCCTCAACACGTTGCACTCGATCACCTTCGAGATCGACCGGGAGGAGGGCACCGAGTACCACCCACGCTTCCTCGCCTTCCTCGCCGAGGCACAGCGCCGCAACATCCTGATCGCGGGCGGCATGACCGACCCGAAGGGGGACCGCTCCAAGCGTCCTCACGAGCAGGCCGACAAGGACCTGTTCCTGCACGTCTCGGGCCGCAACGAGCACGGCGTGTTCATCCGCGGGGCCAAGGCCCACATGACCGGTGGCTGGAACCAGCACTGGATCGCGGTCATGCCGACGATGAACCTCGGGCCCGACGACGCCGACTTCGCAACCGTCACGATGGTCCCCGTGGATGCCGAGGGGCTGACCTTCATCTACGGGCGCCAGGCATCGGACACTCGCTCCAACGAGCCCGGGACGATCGACCAGGGCAACGCCCGCTTTGGCGGCCAGGAAGTGCTCGTCCACTTCGACGACGTCTTCGTCCCATGGGAGCACGTGCTGATGGACGGCGAGTTCAGCTTCGCCCAGGAGTTGGTCGGACGCTTCACCCAGTACCACCGGGCCAGCTACGTCTGCAAGACCGGGCTCGGCGACGTGATCGTCGGCGCCGCAGCCCAGGCCGCCGACTACAACGGCATCCCGAACGTCGGCCACATCAAGGACAAGCTCGTCGAGATGACGCATCTCAACGAGACCATCTGGTCGTCCGGCGTGGCCTCTGCCCACGAGGCGGTGGAGTTGGACTCCGGCGTCTGGATCAACGAGCCGATGCTGGCCAACGTGGCCAAGCACAACGTGACGCGTTTCCCGTTCGAGATCGCCCGGCTGGCCCAGGACATCGCTGGTGGCCTTGTCGCCACGATGCCATCGGAGGCGGACCTGCGCTCCGAGGACGTGGGCCCACTGGTCGAGCGGCTGCTTGCGGGGCGCTCGGACGTGTCGACCGAGGCCCGGATGCGGATCATCCGGCTGATCGAGAACCTCACCCTCGGCCGCAACGCCGTGGGCTATCTCACGGAGTCGCTGCACGGGGCGGGCTCACCGCAGGCCCAGCGCATCCAGATCCAGCGAGGCATGGACGTCGAGTCCAAGAAGGCCCTCGCCCGCGCCCTCGCCGGAATCCTCGACGAGGACGCCAGCGCCTGAGCGGAAAACTGGCGGATCTCCAGCTCAGGAGCTGGAGATCCGACCAACGCTGACAATCCGCAGGGGTTGGTCAGCTGGCGCGCTGGCGGGATCCGCCCTTGCCGCGACGAGCTGCACCACTCGGGGCGCCGCCGCTGCGGTTGGCGTTGCCGCCGCCGCCACCGCCGTTGCGGTTCGAATTGTTGCCGCCGCCGCCACCGCCGCCGGAGCGGTTGCGGTTGTTGCCGCCGCCGCCTCCGCCACGTGCCGGCTTCTTCTTGCCGTGGTTCTTGGACGGGGCGCCGGACATGGTCGGCTGCGTCGTCTCGGGCTCGTCACGTGACGTCAGGCCGGCGTGGTCGAGGGTGTGCAGGCCACGCGCCATGCCCAGGTCGCGCTGGAGCAGGTCGACGTCCTTGCGGGTCTCGGGCGTGACGAGCGTCACGACGACGCCGTCGTTGCCGGCGCGGCCGGTACGGCCGGAACGGTGGACGTAGTCCTTGTCCGAGCCCGGCGGGTCGAAGTGCACGACCACCGCGACGTTGTCGACGTGGATGCCGCGGGCGGCGACGTCCGTGGCGACCAGGGTCGTGGCCGTGCCGTTGGCGAAGCGCTTGAGGGCGCGCTCGCGCTGGTTCTGTGAACGGTCACCGTGGATGGCCTCGGAGCTGACACCGGCGTGGTTGAGCTGCTTGGCCAGGCGGTCGGCACCGCGCTTGGTGCGGGTGAACACGATCGCGGGCTGGATGTTCTTGATGACGTCGGCCGCGACGTTCTTGCGGTCGAGGTGCTCGACCGGCCAGAACAGGTGGCGGATGTCACCCGTGGACTCCTGCGAGTCCGCGACCTCGATCGTGACCGGGTTGTTCTGGTAGCGCTTGACCAGCACGTCGATGTCGCCGTCCAGCGTTGCGGAGAACAGCAGCGTCTGGCGGTCGTCGTTGGTCTGGTCCAACAGGCGCTTGACGACGGGCAGGAAGCCCATGTCGGCCATGCGGTCGGCCTCGTCGAGGACGGCCAGGCGGACGTCGCCGAGGTTGATGACGCGCCGCTGGATCAAGTCCTCGAGGCGGCCGGGGGTGGCGACGATGATGTCGACGCCGCGCTTGAGTCGTTCGATGTCCCGGCTGATCGAGGTGCCGCCGTAGATCGTCGCGACCTTCAGGTTCTGGACCTGCGTCATCGGCAGCAGGGTCTCGCGGATCTGGGCTGCAAGCTCACGGGTGGGGGTGAGGATCAGGACGGTCGGGCGCTTGGGCTCGGCCTGGCGCGCCAGCACGGCGACCGGGATGGCGAAGGCGAGGGTCTTGCCCGAACCGGTGGGCGCCTTGCCGCAGAGGTCACGGCCGTCGAGGGCGTGGACCAGCGTGTCGCGCTGGATCGGGAAGGGGGCGGTGATGCCGCCCTTGGAGAGGGCCTTGGCGATGTTGTCCGGGACGCCGAGGTCGCGGAAGGAGGCGTTGCTCATTGAAAAGTCCATGTGTGGCCGAGGCGCAGTGGTGCGCGGCACGGCGGGGGTGGGCCACCGGGAGGGCCGGGGGCGACGAGGGTGGTGCGTCCCGTGCGGGAGGGGTCCATGCACGGGTGCACGACGACAGGTGCTCGTGGCGGCGCAGGGCCGTCAGCGGCGGGGGATCGTGGTGCGTGGCGAACACGCACGTGGTGTGGCACCCGAAGGGCCGACGATCCGGTTCCGACGCCCCGAAGGGGCCGGCGCTCGTGTTCCGCGGATCACCATGGGTGACCCGACGTCGCGAAACATAGCGGCATGCGAGCGGAAGTCGCACGCCGCTGCGCGGCAGGATCGGGCGGGCGCGAGCCGTAGGCTGGCCAGCGGATGAGGAGCGGGGCGTGGACGAGGGATCGGTCGTGGAGACCGCCGACTGGCACACCGGTGGCGAGCCGTTCCGGATCGTGACCGGCGGCGTCCCGGCGATCCCGGGTGCGACGGTCCGGGAACGGCGTGAGTTCGCACGCCGTGACGCTGGCATCGACGGGCTCCGGCAGCTGCTCTGCCATGAACCTCGCGGTCATGCGGACATGTACGGCGGCTTCCTCGTCCCCCCGGACGACGCGGGAGCGGACCTCGGCGTCCTGTTCTGGCACAAGGACGGTTTCTCGACGGCCTGCGGCCACGGAACGATCGCGCTCGCCGCCTGGGCGGTCGCCACGGGCCGGGTCGAAGTGCCGGCCGACGGCGAGGGTGACGTGGTCGTCGACGTGCCCTCGGGGCGGGTGACGGCCCGGGTCAGGCGCGAAGGTGGACGGATCACGGCCGTGACCTTCCGCAACGTCCCCTCGTGGGTCGTCGCCCGCGACATCGCGGTCTCCACCTCGCGCGGGCATGTCCTGGTCGATGTCAGCTGGGGCGGGGCCCTGTATGCCTCCGCTCGAGCGGCCGACGTGGGCCTGTCCGTTGCTCCCGAGGACCTCGACGAACTGATCCGGGTCGGCCGAGAGGTCAAGGCTGCCCTTGCCGGGAGCGACCTCGCCCGGCATCCGGAGGATGACCGGCTCTCCGGGATCTACGGGACCATCTGGTTCGACGACCTGGGCAAGGCCGCCGAGGGGCCACACCAGCGCAACGTCACGATCTTCGCGGATGGGCAGGTCGACCGCTCGCCGTGCGGCTCGGGCACCTCGGCCAGGCTCGCCCTGCTCGACGACGAGGACCGGCT
>RCMY010004437.1_pt1 | contig 17903 bp, 15 predicted proteins | sample 2041341 | NCBI WGS metagenome assembly RCMY01 (sample SAMN09708234, study PRJNA481090) | Marine sediment metagenome, whole genome shotgun sequencing project. | reverse complement strand
ACCTGCAGTTCCCGGTTGGCCGACTCAATTATGGCCATGCCCAGGGCAATAAGTTTCTGGTTGTTTTCGCGAGTGAGATCGATGCCGATGGAAGCGGCCGATACCATGGCAAAAAAACCGCCAACACAGACCAGATCTGCGGTAACCTGACCGAATCCGGCTACTTCCAGCTGGCACCCTGTCTTAAAGACAAAGGATGGGACCATTTCTATTCCGACCGAGAGCACGCGGCCATTTGCAACCCGTGTATGGGCCTGCAGGGGGCCGGACGGGGTATCGACGGTGATGAGAGTATCGCCGTCATTCGCCTCGATCACTCCGGTCTCAACCAAGGTGGTGACAGCGCCGATGGTGGCATGACCGCAGAGGTAGGGATAACGCCTGGCATCCATATAAATGAGGCCGAACTTCGCCTCCGGGCTCACCGGTTCGGTGACCACTGCGGCGAACATATCTCTATGACCTCTCGGTTCCTGAGTGAGCAGCAGGCGCAAATTGTCGTACCGAGAGGCGAAAAAATCCCGTTTTTCTTTGATCGTATTGCCGGGAAGCTCCTTTATACCTCCTATCAGCAGTCTGGTAGGTTCCCCTTGGGTATGAGAGTCAATAGTTGTAAACTGGTCGGGAAAGCGGTGCGAAAAACCTTTTCTGATCTGGTCGAGCCTGAGCATAAATATCCTCTTACATTCTATAATAATACATGACTAAGTAAAAATTCCAGCTACTTCGTTGCCAGCAGATGGCAGTGATGCGGTGCCACCTGCACGCTGACTTTTTCGCCGATATTATAGATTCTGGTCCGCATCATGCTGATGATATGTATTTCCCGGCCAGCCCCCAGTTCGATAAAATAACTGACTTCTCCTCCCATATAGCTGCGGTCCTTGATGCTGCCTTCAAAGGAGTTCATACCCTCTTCGGGGTTGAATTCATCTTTGGGAAAAAGATCAAAACGCTGGGCGCGGACCACCAGTTCAACCCGGTCACCCTTTTTAAAGGTGCCCTTATTATCGGCTATGAGCAGGTCACCGGTTTCTATCTTGACGTTGACGTGCTCTTTATTGACATCGACGATCTCGCCCTTGATAAAGTTGGAATGGCCGAGGAAATCGGCGACAAAATGATTGACCGGCTCGTTATAGACGGTCTGCGGGTCACCTTCCTGCTGTTTGCGGCCAGCCTTCATCACCAGAATCTTATCCGACATGGACAGTGCTTCACGCTGGTCATGGGTGACAAAGATGGTGGTGACACCTAATATCTGTTGGAGGTTGTCCACCTCCCTGCGCATTTCTTCGCGCAGGTTTTCATCGAGGGCGGAGAGCGGTTCGTCCATCAGCAGCACATCGGGTTCGATAACGATAGCCCGAGCCATGGCGATACGTTGCTGTTGCCCGCCGGAGAGCTGGCTCGGCATACGGTTTTCGACGCCGGGCAGCCGGACCATTTCCAGGGCGCCCATTACCTTCTCCCGGATCTGTCCCTTCGATATATTGCGATATTTCAGGCCAAAAGCGACGTTATCATAGATAGTCTTATGCGGAAAGAGAGCATAATTCTGGAAGATCATTCCCAGGTTGCGTTTGTGGATCGGGGTATCATTGATGCGTACACCCTTGATGAAGATATCGCCCTCGGTCGGTTCTTCCAGTCCGGCGACCATGCGCAGCAGGGTCGTTTTGCCGCAGCCTGAAGGGCCCAGCAGGGTTACCAGGCTGCCTTCTTCAATATCGAAATCCAGTTTCTCCACGGCGGTGACCTTGCCGTATTTTTTCATTATGCCTTTGAACTGCACCAAGGGCTGTTTTTTGCTGGTAGCCAATGTGTTCTGTCTCCCTATTTGCTGGTGTCGTAAAAATTACCCAAAGGGTATAGAAATCTTCATCCGAAGTCTGCGCTTATCTGCTTCGTTGTACCCCAAGGGCACTTCCTTCGGGCGTTGCATTTTACTATCATTACGACGTACTCTAGTACGCCGAAATAATAGTAAAATTCGCACGCCTCGAATATGAAGCTTTTTACCTAACCATCGAGAATCTTAATTTATTACGAAGTCAAAGTCCGGAAATTTGGTGGTGACGAGTTTCCGACCCATATTTCAAGAAAATATCAGCTTCCCGCCTTAATACGATCCCATTTCTCGGTCCATTCGAGCTGGTTGGCATTCCAGTAGGCCGGGTCGGCAAAGAGATAGCCATCGAGCTTGCCGGTGGGATCAAAGGCCGGCATTTTGGTGATCTTGTCGGTCAGGGCAACCTTGGTAGGATCAAGACTTGGCGGATAGTTCTGTCCTTCGGCTACGGCTATGGCTGCAGTAGGCTCAAGCATGAAATTGAGGAGCTTCTGGGCCACTTCCATATCGGTACCCTTGAGGACAAAGAGGTATTCCATCCATGAATAGGTGCCTTTGGGCGAGAGGTAGCCGATGGGATGACCTTCCAGTTGCAGCGCGGCGACCCTGCCGGACCAGGCGACGGTGGCATAGATTTCCTCATTGGCGAGCAGGCTCATTAATTCGGCTCCGGAGCTCCAGTATTTTTTAATCAGGTCGCGCTGTTCACGGAGTGCAGCCCAGATGGCTTTGAGGTCGGTCATATTGTTCGGGCTCTGGCCGGTGTGCAGTGCGGCATACCACATATTTGTTCTGAAATCGCCTTCCCAACTGCCCAACTTGCCTTGCAACTCTTTGTCCCACAAGAGAGATGCACCCAGTTTCTCAGCCTTTTCCTTGCTGATTTTGTTGGAGTTGTACGCAATACCGGTTTGGCCAAGATCGTAAGGAACTGCGGAAAGGGTTCCCTTGGTGATATCTCGCAGTGGTTTGATCATGGAGGCCATGACGTTTTTGAGATTAGGAATTTTCGATTCATCCAGAACTGATGCAAAACCCAATTCTGCATAACGGGCATAGTCGAAAACCGCACTGAGATGGGCGATGTTGAATTCTCCTCCCGGTGGATAGGAAGCTTTAACCCGAGTCAGGTAGGAGTTCATATCACCGAATTCGCCATCGATGACTTTTATTCCGGTCGCTTCAGTAAATGGCTTGAAGGCAAATTTCCGGAAAGCTTCGGAAGTTGAGCCGCCCCAGCCGTCAAAGCGGATTGAGTCGGCAGCAAAAGCATTGGTGATGGCACTGCCAAAGGGTGACCCCACAAGGCCTATGGAGGCGCCAGCCAGAGCAAGGTACTTAAGGAAATGACGACGGCTGAGTTGGCCACTTTTGTACGCGTCATGCACCCTGTCTAGTTTTTCTTTTGTTACTGTGGTCATTGGTTCTCCTCTTGGTAATGTTGATATTGAATTGCTACACCTTGTTTTTCGAAAACTTGCGCGACAGGTAGCCTGCCAGCAAGGGGGTGGTAACGGTCATTAGGATCATCACTGCACCAAGGGCGTTTATCTCAGGGCTGATTGAGTTTCTCAGCATGCTGAAAATCTTGACCGGAACGGTTTGGTTTTCGGCTGTGGCCCAGAAGAGCGTTGCCGTAATGTCATCAAACGAGATGGTAAAAGAAAAAAGAGCGCCAGCGAGAATGGCTGGCAAAAGAAGCGGAAAAGTAACTTCCATGAATGTCTGAAACCCATTGGCCCCCAGAGACTTTGCTGCCTCTTCGTATTCTTTTTTTATGCCTACCAGCCGTGCCTGGACGATTAACAGGACATAAGGCAGGGTCAATACGACATGACCGATAAGTAGCAGGGCGAAGCTTTTGGGTTGCTGGAGAAAGCGTAAAAACAGCAGCAGGGCAACCCCCAGGACTACCTCGGGAATCATGATCGGGGAGAGCAGTAGGGTGTTGAGGGTGTTTTTGCCGCGAAAATCAAAGCGGATAAAGGCAAGCGCTGCCATAATGCCGATACTTGTTGAAATAACTGCTGTCAGTCCACCCAGAATCAAGGAATTTTTAAAGGCGTCGATAATCGAATCATTCTGGGCCAGTTTGATAAACCAGCGAAAGCTGAAGCCTTCCATGGGGAAGATGCCGAATTGCTTGGGGTTGAATGCCAGAACGATGACCACAACTATGGGGGTAAACATGAAGATATAGACCAGGATTGTATGCAGTCTGATGAGTTTCCAGCCAATAGAAGATTCTCGCATGGGCTATTTCCCCTGAAAGCTTTTGAAGATCTGGTTGATCCCCAGGTAACGGTTGTAGGTCCACACAATGACAAAGAGCAGTGCCAGCAAAATAACGCTGATAGCTGAACCAAAGGGCCAGTCAAGGGTGCCGATGACCCGCTTGAAAATAAGATTGGCAATCATGTCGTTGCCTGGTCCGCCGAGGATCATCGGCGGCAGGTAGGTGCCTGCGGTCAGCACAAAGACCAGGAGGCAGCCTGCACTGAGACCGGGAAGGCTGAGGGGCAGTGTCACCTCACGGAAGGCCTGCCATTCGGTGCAGCCCATGGAGCGGGCAGCTTCGAGGAGACTTTTGTCGATACCTTCAAGACTGACATAAATGTTGAGTACCATAAATGGCAGCAGGTACATAAGCAGTCCCATAAGGACCGTAAATTCATTGTACAGCATGGAAATAGGGGTTTCTATGAGTCCGATTTTCAATAGAAAATGGTTGATCAGCCCGGAATCACCCATGATATTGATCCAGCTCATGGTGCGGATGATAAAGCTGACCCAGAAGGGCAACATAATGAGCAGGAGAAAGATTCGTTTATGGCGGCTGGTGCTGCGGTAAAAAAAATAGGCGGGAATATAGCCCATGATGACACAGAGAAAGACAGTTTCAAAGGAGATGCGAATCGTTCGAAAAAGGATTTGGGGATAAAAGAGATCCTCGAAAAATTTGGCGTAATTACCCAACTGGAAGGCCGGGATGTCGGCGCCGCTTGGGGCGCGGAGCCAGAAGCTATAAACGACGATAAAACAAACGGGAATGACAAGGAGTAAAAATACTGCGGTCATCGATGGCGCGAGCAGCGCCCATGGTTTCCAGCTGTTAGATTTCATGGAATTCCATTGAGATAGAGTATGAATGTACGTTGTATACTAACGATAAACGATATGCTTTACCTGGTTGTTTTGACCGCTGGCAGAAGTTCGGAAAGAATCCTGGCTGTTTCTTGTATCATTTCTCCATACTTCGCCATTATTTCAGCACCATTATGTTCTAATACTGAAAAATCAAAAGACACAGCACCTACTCCCAGGCTGGTGATGGGATCATACAGCGGTGCGGCAATGGCCAGTACACCTGGCAGAAATTCTTCATCCGCCATGGCGAACCCGCGTTTTTTGGTACGCTCTATTTCTTCGAAAAGCTGTGCTTTGTCGACGATGGTCTTTGGGGTTTTCGCGACCAGTTCTATCACGGCAATCTTTTCGGCAATCAGCCTATCCGTCAGGCTGGACAGATATGCTTTGCCCAGGGCCGTGTTGTGCAGGCTGTTTTTGGAGAATTCCGGCAACGTGTAGGTGAGGGTTTCTGCTGCCTCTTTATGGTAGATACGCATCAGGGTGTCATTCTCTGCGAAGACAACATCTATGCTGATATTATTTTCTCGGTTGATCCGGTTAACAACCTCCTTGATCATTTTGAAATTGTCTATGGAATGCATCAAATTGATACACAGCAACAGACAATGCAGAGAAGGCCTGATGACCTTGGTTTTTAAGTCTTTTTCCAGATAACCCATCTCCACGAGCGTATTTATATAACGGTAGGTGGTCGTCATACCGAGTCCCAGAGTTTTGGCAATTTCACTCTGGGTCAAGGTTGGAGAATCCTTGGTAAAAAGGGCCAGTATATTCAGTCCTTTTTCGAGTGATTTTGAAAAGTAGAATTTTCCTTTTGACATTTTGATTTGGGATGAATTAATATCGCACTATAATAGTTTGTTGTTTACTATTATAGTATAAATTCCAAATTTTTCCTTGAATGTCAATTCCTAATTTTCATTCAATACCACGGGAGAACAAAAAATGGTGCAGGATGACACAGTGTTAGGAATTGTTTACCAGAATTCAGGGGAAGAAAAGCAGGTGCTGCTCACCGATGTACAGGCTGCTTTGACCGCCTTCCTAGAACATCTTGCGGTACGCCCCTTGATTGACCGAGATTTCTTCGAAATAATACAGACCGGCGATGGCCAGACCAAGCTTGTCAGACTGCTGGCGGCCTGTGGTTATAGTGATGATACTCCTGGTTTCTTGAGTGAATTGCTGCAGCAGCTGGGCCGTGCTGATGGTACGGGGAAAATTAGTATCAACAATATAGAGATGCCGCACCTGTTGCTCATGGCCATTCTTGAAGTGGTGCTGCCCGGCAATAGATTTATCTCTATCAAGACGACAAAACATCTGGAAGAGGTCACCAATATCAAGCTCAAGGAGACGGATCGGGCCGATTTGCAGAAGGTGATTGATACGTATCCAGTGCGGCTTTCCATGCATACGGTGCGGCAGATGCGGGTATCGAGAAATGTTGCCTATCAGTATCTGCCATTTGTTGAAGAGCTTGATAACATCGGCCACACCAATACCTGGATCGGCCAGTTCCACCAGGGATTACTGGAACAAATGTACCAGAATCGAGTGATCTTTCTCCTCAATATGGGTTGTCCGGTCTATTGCCGGTTCTGCTTTCGTAAGCATAAGGAGGAACGGAACCAGACCAATCCTACCGCAGAGGCTGTTGCAGAGGCGGTCGAACATGTCAGGAATTCTCCTTCTATTAAAGAGATTGTCATTACCGGCGGCGACCCCTTTATGAACATGGAAAATATGGCCGGCGCCATTGACGGCCTGATGGAGGTAGAGCATGTCCAGACCCTGCGTCTTGCTACCCGTTCCATTGCCTACTATCCGCATTTGTTTCTTGGCGATGACGCCAGGCTGCTCAATTATCTCAAGCGCAAGAATCTTGAGCTACAGGAGCGCGGCAAGCGCATGGAGATTGCCACCCACTTCATCCATCCGGATGAGATTTCGCCACAGTGCCTTCTGATCATCTCCGAGCTTGTCAGAAACGGTATCGCGGTCTATGTACAGACGCCGTTTCTAAAAGACTGCAACGATGAAGGACCTGAACTGGTCCGGCTGTTCAGTCTGCTGCGTGGGGCCGGGGCCGAATTGCACTATATCTATATCCCCTGTAGTCCCATTCACGGCAATAGCGTGTACTGGTCGCCTATTGCCAAAGGTCTGCAGGTGGGCAGTTATTTGAGGGCGCATCTGTCCGATCGGGTTGTACCGAGAATCTGCACGGCCACACCCATTGGCAAGATGGACTGGAATTCCAGTGGCTGGGCCGTCGAGCCGGTCGCGGAAAATGATAACTTTATCTGGATTCGCAGCCCCTATACCCCGGAATATTTCAAGCAGTTTGCCCCCATTGCCAACGAGCTGAAAAATATCCGGGTCAATGAAGAGGGAACCATAGACATCCAATACATGGCCAAACTGGGTGATGATTCCCTGTTCCTCGGTTCCAGACCTTTACGGCTTGGCGGTGGGGTGTTCCTGCCGGAAACAACAGACGCGGTTATGGCGGCGATACGCAGCGGTGAAGCACTGTCTGCCTCCCTGGTTGATACCAGGTCGCTGATGATTTCCCGGGTGCATGAAACTCGGGTTGAGGTTAATGCTCACTGTACGGAAGAGGATCTTTATTATATCCGGGGAGATGAGCGAATTACCGATGTGTTGATCGTCTCAGAGCAAGACGGAGTGGAAGCATTATTCCAGGTTGCAAGAATTATCCGGGTGCTGGAAGATATTGGCCATGTTAATGCGGTTCGTCTGCGCAGTCTTATGTTCAATTATGAGCCTGAACGCTATACCGCTGAAGTAATCGATACACTGACAAGTCTTAATAAACTGAGCATTGCCAATCCGAAGCGGCTTGAAATAGAGACCCAGTTTCTGGTGCCGGATGAGTTTCGACCCGAACATGGCCGTCTGGCAAGGTTGTTGAAAAACAAGGGCATAACCGTCTATAATAATACCCCGCTTCTTGGCAGGATCAACGATACCCCGGACATCATCCAACTTCTTGCCTATAACTGCCGGGAGATGGGTATTGAATTTCATCATCTCTATATTGCCGGCCTGCCGATACAAAATAAGTGGAATGCCAACAATCCGGTGGCGCTCTATGATGTGGTGGATATTGCCACCAAGGTCCGACGTGACGGCTCCGGCAGAGAGATACCCCGTTATATTATTCGCACGGTTGTGGGGGAAGTGGATTTCGGACTGTCTTCCACCATTAAGGGAACAGGTGAGACGTTGTCGGTAAAACTGCTGCCCTATGATTTATCCTACTTCAAGGGTTTGTCGGTCGATTTTACCTGGCCGGAGGAAGTCACAGAAGATGATGATGGCAAACCGGTCGTGCCGGTAACAGGGCTGTTGAAAACCACCGATTTCGCCCTATCCTGAGGAGAAGAACCATGCATTATCCGTTTTTATTGTACAGCCGCAAGGTTGAGCAACAACCGATCTTTAAGGATTTGGAGGGAGATCCCTATATTGCCGATTTCTCGCAAAAAAGCAGCCTTTTTGGTGCAATAGAAATGCGTGACCAGCGAGGGTTTCAAAAGATTCTCGAAGAGAAGATGGGTACAGAACATAGCTGGGGCGTGGGTGCTTATCTGGAAAACAGGGCAGCACTCCTTTCAGATTGCCCGCAGATGGTGGCGGAACAACGCTTTATCCATTTGGGCCTTGATATCATCGTTCCTCTGGGCATACCGCTGCATGCACCGCTCAACAGCAGCGTGGCCGAGAGTGGGTATGAGAGTGGTGAAGGCAATTACGGCGGTTTTGTCCTGCTGCGCCATGACAGCCCGCATTTTCAGAGCTTTTATAGTTTTTACGGTCATCTCCGCCGCAGTAGCCTGCCGGAGGCCGGCAGAATATTTGCCGCGGGAGAACCCTTTGCCGAAATCGGTGATTTCCATGAAAACGGCAACTGGTTTTATCATACGCATCTTCAGGTCATCACGGTAAAAGCCCTGGATCTGGGCTATATTGCTAAAGGCTACTGTAACGAAAAAGATCTGGCAGAAATGGATGCGCTGTGTCCTTCGCCTCTACCGCTCTTTAAGGTGTTTTAATTTGCTAAAAGTTGGGTAACTGTTCAGCAGCACCCCATCTGTGCACGATCAGTCCGCCCAGCATACAAATGTATAGCTGATCGGCCTGCTTGAGCACACCTGGAGCACTGATGAACAGTTAGAGTCTGTGGTATTATCAGGTTTTTAGCACCTACCTGGATAGTTACAAAGTTGGATAAGTTCCGCATCGCTTAAGGGGCGCTGGAGTCTGGTTGCCGTGTCGCGGATCGTCTGTATCGCCCCTTCGGAGAGGTGGTTGGCAAAGGCGGCATCCAGCTGGCTCATGCGTTGGAGAATTGCCTGGCGGCCGCTTTTGGCGCCAAAAAGAAGTTTACGCTCGGCCTGGACTTTTTCCGGGTTAAACGGCTCATAGGTTTCCGGTTTATTTTGCAGGCCCTGCAGGTGGAGACCGGTTTCGCAGGCAAAGATATCCTCCCCGATAACCGGTCGGTTGCCGGCGATAGTCCTGCCGGTAATTTCGGCAACATAGCGGGCCAGTGGTTTCAGGAATTCAGCTTTTAAACTTTGTACTCCTCTGGCCAGATTGAGGTAGCCGACAATCTCCTCGAGTCGGGCGCAGCCGGTCCGTTCCCCCAATCCCAAAACAACTGCATCAACGGATGAGGCCCCGGCTTCAAGAGCCGCGATGGCATTTGCCGTAGCCATGCCGAAATCGTTATGGGTATGCACGGCCAGCAGGCAGCTGATGTGCGCCTTTTGCAGAGTGGTGATAAGGGCTGTGAACTGAGTGGGGGAGGCAATGCCCACGGTATCGGCGAGTCGGATTCTTACTGCGCCATGTCGCTCTGCCGCCTTGGCCATTTGCACTAAAAAATGGGGGTCACTCCTGGTTGCGTCTTCAAAGCCAATCGACACAGCCATTCCCATCTCTCTGGCCAGTTCAATGCTCGCCGTCATGGTGTGCAGCGCCCAGAGACGATTTTTTTTCAGTCGGTCCTGTATATGCAGGTCGGATACCGGTACGGAGAGTGACAGGATATCGGGAGCGAGATCCGAGGCGTGGATGATGTCTTCTTTTCTGCACCGGCTCCACAGCGACAGTTTAAGATGTGGATGGGCACTCCGGCAATAAGTAATGAGTGATCGAGGGCAAGGATGCAGTCTTGAGGAAATGCCCAGTTCTGCCTCGGTTACACCGATTTTAACCAGACCATCAAGGATCCTCTTTTTTTCGGGTAGAGAAAAGAGCAGGCCTGGAGTCTGTTCGCCTTCGCGCAGGGTCGTGTCGATAATATGGTATTTTTCGGTCATGTGTTTTCCTCACTCATATACCGAGGGATGCAAAAACAGGACCATGAAAAGGGCAGTGTCTGAAAATCAGATCTCTACAGTGATTGTTCCGGCAGCTGTCGCTGGGTGCATAGATAAAATAGCTACAGTGGTCGACATAAATGTAACGTTCAGACAATTTAGTAGGAAAGTTCCGTTGCCGGCAGGCTCTTAGTAGCTGATCAGTTTTGGCTCCTTCCAGTTGGTATCAAAGCCCAGCTCGCCAAGATATGACACCCATTGTTCCATCTTCGCTCCAACCGAACTGAGACCATGCGAGTCGTCCCCCGGCACTACCGAGATGCCCATTTGCTGAGCCATTTCCAAAATCACCCGGGAAATATACGGTTCATCAGCATTTTTTAGCAGCGATCGAAGGTTGAAATCCATGATTAAATCGAGCTCGGCGATGAGCTGCAGATTTCTCTTGATCCGTTCCATGATCTCGGGCAGCAGCAATCTGTTTTTATAGCCTGGATCAAAAAGACGAATAAGATCAAAATGGCCGACCACCGAGGGTTTAAACAACTTGATCATGGCGTACTGCTGGTCGAAATAATGGCAGTACATCGGTACTATGCCGCCTGCAACGGCGACCGTTTTGTCATATTGCTCCTGCGAATAGTCAAAACCCATATCATCCACAAAATGGACCGAACCGACAATATAATCAGGCTGAAACGTTTTCAGCAGAAAAGGCACAAACTGTTCATATCCACTATAGGTTTCTATCTCCATTGCCGCGAAAATCTTGATTTCGGAGCTGTATTTCTGCTGCAGTCGACGACACTCCTGCATATATTTGGCAAATCGCTCCAATAGAAACTCAGGGGTCAAGCCGGCTGCTTTCTGATCTGGATAGAGCAGCGCTTCACTGATAGCCGGCGCGTGTTCGGTTATCCCCACCCAGGGAAACTGTTTGGCAATGTATAATTGGATGATTTCTTCTAATGAGTCAGTAGCATGGAGGCAAAACTGACCACTATGACCGCCATGTACGGAGACAAATGATGGTGTTTTCATCGGAGATGTATACCTTTCTGATTTAAATGACTGACATGAAGACGTTAGTGGAGCGATTTTCCTGTGCTGGACATAGCCAGGTTGCCGTCACGAACGCCTCGCAGGGCAATGAGCTGGTCGGCCAGTTCCTGGACTTCCTTGGCTTTTCCCCGCACGACGATAACTTCAAGGCAGTTGTCGTGGTCCATATGGACGTGGGTGGTGGAGACGATATGCTGATGATAATCGTGCTGCACCAAGGTGACTTTCTCCTGCAGTTTATGCTGGTGATGATCGAAGACCAGGCTGATGACGCCCATGACTTGTTTATCCGATTGCCATTCTTCTTTGATGAAGGTTTTACGGATCAAGTCCCGGATTGCTTCCGATCGATTGCTGTAACTGCGAGCTTTTATATGCTCATCGAAAATTTCCAGCAGTTGTTCCTCAAGTGATATCGAAAATCTTTTCAGCATTAGAAATCACCTCCTTGGGGTTACGTTTTATGTAACCGTTTAGCGGAAAACATAATATACCTGTAATACTCCGGAACTGTAATCGTTTACCTGTGCAGAAGGCAACACAGATTCGGTGCTGGTGAACGTTTACCATATTTTCTGTGCATTATTATATAGGCTCGTTGTAATCTGCGCAAGGAGTCGTTGTCGTTGTGGTTATGGACGGGGAGGTGTCGGCCTTTTCCCCGGGAATATTTTTATTTACTGCCTGGTAGCCCCTTGTAGTCGAAATTTACAGTAAATAATGGTCAGAATAAGGCAGCTGATCGTATACCAGGGGAACCAGCCGATGGCGTTTTGAAAGGCCAGGTTTTCGACAGCTGATTGCGCCCAGTCGGGATGGGCCGTGGCCTCTGCGGTGCGCTGATAGGTCATGAGCGTGGCGAAAAAAAAGCCAATCAACCCATAGGCAAGATTAAAGGCCATGCCTTTAAAACTCAGCACTGTTGCCCGCTGGTGGGAAGCGGTGATGCGATTCAGGTAGTGACTGGTGAAAAAGGACACAAACATCATGGCCACAAAAATGAGGGTCATGGGCACTATCCCCCAGTAGGGGTAAAATCCGGTAAGGCCGAACAGTCCGGTAAGGCTGATCCCGGATACCCATAACATATTGCTGGTTGGAGAATTTTTTTCGATCATATATTCGGCTATTCTCGGCGTCACCAGGCCAAGAACCGCAATAGCTGAACCGATGACTCCGAAACTTGCCTCAGGGAGCTGGATCAGTCGATAGTACTGGCTGTTCATGGTGACGATCATGCGCAGGATATGGTCGTAGCACATGCCAAAAAGGATAACAGACAGGGCAAATGGTGTCCGGGCAATCCAGACTCCGGCATTCCAGGTTATCTTCAAGGCGGCAATGGTCTCAAAAGAGCCATCATCGCTATTTTTTCGTTCTTCGGTCATTTTCAATGCGGTTATTGTGGCCAGAAGAGCCAGCAGCAGAGTCAGATAAATCGGAAATCGCATGGTAATCTCCTGAGTTACCGTCAGTGAGGAGCCGAGCCAGGTGAGCACTCGATTTACTGCACTCGGGTCGTAAATAAAGGCGCCGATAGTCATGGTGACGATTGTTCCGAGCGAGCGGAGCCGCATCTGCAGGCTGAGTACTTTCGGCCAGTCGTCGGGATTCCCTTCGGCGACCAGTGCGTCGTAGGCGATGGCCTCATCGGCCCCGCTAGCCATCGCTTCGGCCAGGCCGCTCAGGATCCGATTGGTGAGAAAGGCCCAGAAAATAAGCCGACTGTTGCCCAAGGGAACAAAGGCGAGCAGGCACATCTCCAACACCATCAGCAGGGCCGTGGCGACCAGGAGATATCTTCTCCCTAAAATATCGGCCAGCGCCCCGGAAGGCACTTCAGCGCAGAAGATAGTGATTGCCCAGACAGTATTTAAAAGCGCAAACTGCTCGATGGTCAGACCGAAATCGAGAAAGAGAATGGTGAAGATGGGATAGTAAAACCGGGCATTGAAAAAAACACGAAAGGCAACAAAGAGCCGAACGTTTAGAATGGAAAAGGGTGATTTTACCGTTTGCATGCTGTCTCCTGTCAGGTGTTTGTCGAGAATGCCGGCTTTTTAGGGTGCATATCGATGGGCTGGCAGTACCGTCTGGTCGGAGCGTGAGAGATGCACTTCTAGTCTTCTGACCAGTAAAGACAGGAGCAGACAGAGTAAGAGATACATAAGTGATATGGTGAGCCATACCTCAATAGTCGCCTGGGTCGACGCCATGACCTGCATCCCCTGGAAAGTCAGTTCCTGGATCGAGATTATCGAGACAATGGAAGACCATTTAATGGTATTGATAAATTCATTAGCCAGCGGTGGCAGCATGATGCGCACCGCCTGGGGCAGGACGATGAGGCGCATCAGTTTCCATCTGGTCAGACCGAGGGCTTTACCTGCCTCCCACTGTCCGGTATCTATTGCCTGGATTCCGGCCCGGACGATTTCGGCAATGTAGGCTCCCTGAAAAAGGGCCAGCGTAAGAACTCCTGAAAGAAATGGCGTGATGAGGCCGGGGGTAGCAAAGAACCAGGTCAGCGTTTGCTGTACCTGACTTGAGCTGCCACGAAAAATTTCTTCGACCGCCAGAAAAGAGAGCAGCTGGTCGCTGACGAAGTAGTAAAAGATGAAAACCAGTACCAGGGGCGGAGTGTTGCGGATTGATTCGATATATGTCCGGCCGATCAACCGGAAAAATAGTCGAGGAGAGACCCGCATTAAACCGATAGTGAAACCAAGCAGTACGGCAAACAGTGTTGCCCAGACACTTATTTTAATGGTGGTGAAAAATCCTTCGAGAAGGATATTGGCGGTCCAGCGCTGCGTGTCGGGGTCAAAGCGAAACAGATAGGTGGGGATGATCCCCCAGTTCCATTTATAATTGAGTGAGAAAAAGAGGCGATACCATACATAGGCAAAAAAACCTATAATGATCGCGAGAATAACCCCGTCGAGCATGGTTGCTGCTGGTTTCTTTGCTTGCATAGAGGTTCAGTCGCTTGAGAGTCTGAAAAGTATAAGGTATAGAAAAGCGGGGCGACAGAAGGTGTCAACCCAACCCCGCTTGTACACGGTGCTTTTTTCTGGCCTATTCGACCTGATTGCTCCAGTCTTTGGTGTCGAACCAGTAATTGTGCCGTTCTTTAAGCCAGCCTTCCAGGGTAACAATGGTGATCCAGCTGTTGAAAAATGCCAAGGTGTCTGGATCGCCCTTTTTTATGGCAAAACTGATAGGTTCTTTCGTAAAGGTGCCTTGCACCGGCAAAAAGAGGGTTTCGCTGTAATCGACTGCTTCATACGTTGGGCGGGGGGCATTACCGATCACTGCATGGACATTGCCGTTGCGCAGTTCCTGATAGGCCTGGGGCTCGGTATCGAACATTCTCAGTTTTGCCTTTGGCAGGAATTTTTTTGCCGTAGCGGCGGCGGTGGTTCCGAGTTTGACGGCTATCTGCACCTCCGGTTTATTGAAGTCTTCAAGAGAGGTAAATCCTGCGGCATTCTTTTTATGGGCGACAATACTCATCCCGGAATACTCATAAGGCTGGGTGAAATTAACCTGCAGGGCGCGCTGGGCAGTGATACCCATGCCGCCGATAATGACATCGAATTTCCCGGTCAGAAGGGCCGGTATAATTCCGGACCAGGCAGTGGGCATGAATTCAACTTTTACCCCCATATCTTCAGCCAGGCGGGTGGCAACGTCAATCTCAAAACCAATCAGTTTGCCGTTTTTATTCTTCATGGCCCAGGGCTGAAAGATGTCCATGCCAACCTTCAACACCCCTCTCTTTTTAATGGTTTCGATGGTACTGGCAGCGGATATTTCCTGTTGAATAGAGGCTGCGTAACTGAAGCTGCCGATACACGTCAGCAGGAGGGTGAATATGCTCAGGTGGACGAATAAACCATGTTTTTTCATGCTGCTCTCCTGGTAAAGGTTGGAATTATAATGAAGGAATATAAGTTGTTCTGGATTGTTGAGTGAAATCTACTAGTTTGCGGTCGCATCATCAAGGTAAACTAAGACGTTTTTCCAGTATGCCAACGACCACGGATAAAAATAAGGTAATGGACAGGTACATCGCCGCCACGGTAAACCAGATTTCAAAAGTCAGGTATGACTCGGCGATGAGGGCTTGACCCTGCATGGTCAAATCGTAAATAGCGATGGTGCTGACCAGCGCCGAGTCCTTTACCAGGGAGATGGCCTGGCTGGTAAGCGGCGGGAGTACTGTTCGTATGGCTTGTGGAATAATAATATGGCGATAGGTGGCAAAGGTGGTAAGGCCGAGACTGCTTGCGGCTTCAAACTGTCCTTTGTCAACTGACTGAATCCCGGAACGGAATATTTCCGAGGCATAGGCACCTTCAAATAAGCTGAGGGCGAGAATTGCGGCGACCATCCGTTCCAGTCCCAGCATTGGGCCAACAACAAAGTAGATGAAAAATATCTGAATAAGGAGTGGCGTGTTTCTGCTGGATTCCAGATAGATAACCGCCAGGCCCCGGGCAATAAAAGAGTTGGAGAGACGAAAAATAGCAGTCAATAAACCAATAGTCAGGGCAAAAAACAGACTTATCAGCGATATTTTAATGGTTATTAATAAGCCTTCAACCAAAGGGCCAAGTTCAATCCCCGATTCGGTGACTGAAAACAGGTAGCGGGGAATGCGGTACCATTGCCAGTTATAACCGATATTTTCGGCACTATGCACAGCCAGCCATGCCAGGATGGCGATAAGCAGAGTGAATTGACAGATGTCAAAAAGCGGACTAGTGAAAATCGTTCGCATTTTACCGATATTCATTCCAGTTTTTGTAGAGTGTGTTTTTTTTGTCATGCTTTTGTTTTGCTTGGTGAGAGACCCTTGCGGGTCTGTTGCTCTCTGGCCATTTCAGATATAGTCCTGAAATCAATTTTACCACTGCCCATTTTTGGCAGTGTTTCCCAGACAAGAAAAATTTTCGGCAGAGCAATGACGGGAAGGTGTCTGGCCATTTCTTTGAGGACAGTTTTTTCATCCAGGGGGGTGGTCACCACCGCCACAATCCGGGCCCCTTTAATTGCATCGGGGATCTCTACGACGCAACAATAGCTATCTTCGGGTATGAATTTTTCCAGCACATCTTCGATCTTGACCAGAGAAACCATCTCGCCGCCGATTTTAACGAATCGCTTCAGGCGACCCACATGCCAGAGATAGCCGTCTTCGTCAAGGTTGCCCATATCCCCGGTATCATACCAACCGCGACGGATATGCAGTGAGGTTTGTTCGAAGTCATTGAAATATCCTTTCATGACGCTGTCGCCTTTGACGAGGATACGGCCATCTTCGCCACGGGCGCATTCTTCGCCGGTCTCATAATTTTCTATGCGTACTTGAATCCCGGGGATCGGCTTGCCGACACTGCCGGGCCTGTTGGCGTGCATCGTATTGGTGGAAATAACAGGGGAACATTCGGTTGCCCCGTAGCCTTCGAGTACCGTAATATTATGCTTGCTTTTGAACCCGTCGCGCAAAGCCTCCGGGCATTTGTCGGCACCGGTTAGGGCGATTCGCAGCGTGTCGAAATCGCCTTTTTCCGACTTGCGCAGGTATCCCCAAAAAAAAGATGGCGTACCGACCAGACAGGTCGCCTTATGTTCTCTGGCGATGGTGCAGATCTTTTTGAAATCAAGCGGATTGGCGTAGGTAAGCATGGTCATGCCAGAGGATATGGGGACCCAGAGATCCACGGTCAGGCCAAAGACATGGAAAAAGGGCAGGGTGCACAGGAATACATCGTCGCTGGTGAAATTGAAGCTGGGAAATACCGATTTGACGTTGGCGAGAATATTTTTGTGGGTTAATTGTACCGCCTTTGGCTCTTTTTCACTGCCACTGGTGAACAGAATAACCGCCGTGTCGTCTTCATGACCGCAATGAACCAGCTTTTTTATGAGTGAGGCTGGAAGGGCTGCAGTGAGTGCGGCTCTAATTTTATGCTGAGGGGTGATGGAGGCCATGAGTTCTTCAATATAAATCATCCCGTCCACATGGGGACATTCGATTTTTTCCAGCAACGCCTTGGAGGTAATGATCGTCTTGAAGGCGCATTTGTCCTGGGCATATATGGCGTTGTATTCAGCTCCGGTCGAATAATTGATCATAACAGGGGTTCGGCCGCTCATCAGGATGGCGATCTTGGCAAGAATACAGCCGGCTGAGGTCGGCATCATAAGGCCAATAAAGCCGGGGGGGAGCTGACGAAAAAAACGGCAGAGAATCAGACAGGCAATCAGAGATTTAGAGTAGGTAAGTTCCCGATTGGTTGTCAGATCATTGATTGCCATTTTGTTCTTATACTGCTTGGCAATGTCGATAAATTGATGATGTAACAGCATCAGCGCCTCTTAGTGACTTAGAAATAATTTGCTTATGCTTTTCAAGCAAATTATTTCGTGAAGGAACTTATCCCGCAAATCTGTTGGGTGGGATCGACAGCTTATCA
>RCMY010002154.1_pt1 | contig 17906 bp, 13 predicted proteins | sample 2041341 | NCBI WGS metagenome assembly RCMY01 (sample SAMN09708234, study PRJNA481090) | Marine sediment metagenome, whole genome shotgun sequencing project. | reverse complement strand
CTGTTGCAGTCGATGAGCGCATACATGGTTATCTCAGTAAGTGAAGGCACAAAAGAAAAGGCATATCCAATCACTTAGATATTTTTGAATGAATATGCGTTTGATTGTAGAGACAGCGGCTTGAACAATTCAAGGGCAGATGTGAGTTATGCGACGACGGTTGTCGTGAAGTTTTGAGGCAGGGTGTTTAACAGCCAGAGTACAAGCAACAGTCGTAACCTTTCGTTAATCTTCATCAAGCTACTTAACGCTACAACCCGTTATCGTTCTCGTTGTCGATGGCACGGGGCTTTATCAAGATACCCCGACAGCTGTTTTGCTTAATACCGAGCAAGACACCGTTAACCATCATTCATAAGTAGTTTGAACTTAAACGAGAGAAGATCATGAAAAAAATAATGATTAGCTCAATCTTAGCCCTGACTGCCTGCTTTACGATGGTTAGCCAAGCCAGTGCGGCATCGCACATTGCTAAACACCCTGTCACTCAAGTTAAGCATCAAAAAGCCAGCGTGAAGTTTGATAATAAACACCAGCATGTTAAGAAAAAAGTGGTGGTATCAAAGCATCAGTCAAAGAAGGCAGCGACTCATCTAAAAGCGAAAAACAAGTGCCAAGCTAAGCACAGTCATAATCGCCACTCTTAACCGCTCAGTTTACTGATGTAAAAACAGCGCCCATGTTAGGCGCTGTTTTTTGATGTTCGAATTAAGTAGATAAAAAATTTTCTTAGGTAATACTGTTAGTGTGAGTGAGATTTTTTTCGGATAGGATTATCATTTTCAGGATTTAAACGTGCAACTGTTAACAGAGTTACCATTTTCTGTACGTAACATTGGTCCATCGCCACTTCTATTAATACTGTTCACCATGTCTTTGTAATCTTGATAAATATATAAATCAAATATAGTTCCAAAATTGGTTAAGTGGCTAGGGCGTGTCCCTAATCTGAAAATGGTGATAAAAATAAGGTAAATGGCAGCCAAACAAGGAAAATAGTACAGATAATATCGAGATATTGACTTGATATTTGACGTAGTTTGGCAAGATTTAACTATTTTTAGCTCATTTAGTCACTCTCGTTCAGATTAAGGACACGCCCTAGTGATTGCGTATTCTTTGGTTATTGGATTCTAAGCAGTTACACCGTTTTTATAAAACCCATACAACAAAACGCTCTCGAAATCTCTATTTTTTTCCTGCTTATCTCTAAAATAATTTAATTCCAAGCATGAGTATAAGGAAAAAAGCTAATTTTTGCCTATATTAAGGTTTTATGATGATTTTTTTTAGTTGCTACTTATAGGCATTCAGTTCTGATCATTGTATCGTCAAACCATATTAATAAATTTGGAGATGAAACTATGATTTCTAAGAAAAAAAGATGGTCTGAATACACGAGTGATGAACTAGAGTTTATGAGAGAAACTGTAGCAAATGCCTCTCCCGCCACTCCATTTTCACCTGAATATGCGGCGGCTTATCTGCGTAAATCGGTCAACACCTTACAGCATATGCGCTGCCACAAAACCGACGCCATTACATACAGTAAAATTGGCGGGCACGTAATATATCGGCGCAGACATTTAGATGATTATCTTGATAGATGTGAGAAAAAGTGCACGTCTAGTAAATTCAATGATTAGCACACTAAAACTCTTAAAACGTAGATAAGGAAATTATTATGTCTAAATCAAATGATGTGGGTATTTGGTTGCCAATATATATTGGTGAGATGCTTGCAATGACCACGCGCTTTAGCACTGAGCAAGTAGGCGCGTTATATTTACTAATGATGGATTATTGGAAAAATGGTGAGGTACCACATGATGAAAAAATCATTGCTGGGATCACCGGACTATCTACCAATAAATCTAAAGCGTTCATTAAGTTACTTTTGAGTATTCAACTATTTGAAAGCAATGGCGAGCTATTATTTAGCTCTTATCTCGATGATAAAAAAGAAACTGCTAGCAATAATAGAAGGATGAAGTCAATACGGGCTAAAAAAGGCTCGGATGCTCGCTGGGGTAAAACAGCAAACAATGATAGTGAAGTTGACAAAATTATAGAAGATCCGAGCAATGCAAAATTAATACCTAAATCATGCATAAGCAAAGCTAAATCTATGCTTAAGCAATGCCCGTCATCGTCATCGTCATCGTCATCGTCATCTAATAAATATTCTCTCTCTCTGGTAAATAACAATATTTTAAATACTGTTCCTATCAAAGACTGGGCAGCACCCACATTAAATCAGATGAATAAGTTGCTTAAAAACGCATCGTCATCAGCACCAGTATTAGATTTAAAAGCTTATACCAATCACATCAAGAATTTTAAGACGTACTACACAGAGCAAGAACTAAAAAACAATCCCATTTTAACGGATGACAGACGACGTGATGTGTTCGTTACATGGATTAATAATGACCGTCAATACCAATCTAAAAACAAAAAACACATAGGACATTCTTATGAATCAGCCTCAAAAACCAATCAAAAAAATGCATCTGGCGACGTATTTGACCATGTTGCCAACTACGTTGAGCAAGGACAACAAGACGTTGATACCTACTTCGACCGCATGGCACGATGACCATGCTATTGATGATAACCAAAAGAAGCGACAAATAAGCAAACAGCTGATGAAATTATTTGGTGAGTGGCAGCTAAACTTTGGTAATAAAGTAAAAGCTGAAAATTACCCTATACAGAAAGCCATATTATGGGCAGACGTTATAATACATTTGCAGCCAACTCATAATCAGTGGCAACAGGCTCGGAAACTCTCTATGCTTGAGGAGTGGCCGCCGAGCTCAGCGCGTGATCTATTTGCGCTAGCTGACGTCGGCAAGCCAGACTATCCAGATAGTCGTGAAGCTTATATGGATGCTGCTCAGCAAAATTATGTTCATGCTGTAGTCTATGAGACGGCTAAAAGGGTTGGTTTTGAATACATGAGAAATGAAGAAGAAACCGTTACATATCCCTGCTGGGAGCAAATATATCCAAAGGTATGTCGAGAACACAATAACGGCGCGACATTCGTATTACCTAAATCGCGACAAATTGCCTATGAACATACGCCTATGTCTAATGATAGCCCTATGGCAGCAACCGTCGATACATTTTTAAGAGAGTTTAGGCGTCGGAGTATTTAATTTAGGCTACATATGTAAACTAAATATGTTTCAATAAATACAACCAACTCATAGGTCAAACATATAAAGGTATAAATAAATGCAAGGTAGGGTAACTAGCTATGATCATAAAAATAATTCAGGATGCTTAGAAGCAAGTAATGGTGAAAAATATATATTTAGTGGTTATAGCTGGTCTGAACAAAATCTGCCAGTGCCTAAAGATGAAGTAGAGTTCACTTTTTCTAGAACAGGAAGCATAGACGAGATATTCTACAGAAATAAAACGATATATAACCAAGAGTTGACTAATCCTGCTGCTACTCCAGAATCATTAAGACTTCATAATAATAACTCAACTAGCCTGATTGATATAGAACGCCTAAGATCAACTGAATATGAAAAATATCAGGTCGAAAATAAATATGGCTTTATCAAATGGATGTTAAAAGCACTCAAAAACTTTGCCGACTTTAGTGGCCGTGCAAGAAGAAAAGAGTATTGGTATTTTTATTTAGCTACCATTATTTTAATTCAAATATCTAGAATAATCATATATATAATAAATTTAGAATATATAAGCTATGAAAGCGCATTACCTCTTCTTAGTTTTATAGCTATTATCAATTTAATGCTACTTATTCCAATTTGTGCTGTTGGAACAAGACGTTTGCATGATATTGGAAGATCAGGGTGGTGGCAATTACTATGGTTTATCCCAGTTATAGGTTGGATAGTTATACTATTCTTTCTCTGTAAAAACACTTCTCCACAAAACAATAAATGGGGTCCACCAGCTAAGGTGACTAGGCTTTTATAAAAACGCAAAGTAAAATAAAATTCTTCGAGAATTAAAATATGTTTTCAAAAACCAAGTTTTACATCCTATTGTTGCAGATGCTAATACTATTAGCGTCATCATTATCCAATGCTTCTGATATTAACTTTCAAAAATACTCTATTCCTAATCTCGGAGAAATTTCAATTCCGTTAAATATGGAGCTTCAAGGAGGAAGATATAAAGAACTTAATAACGAGGTTTTGGAAATAATTAATGCTAGAGCAGACTTAGGATTATCACTAGATGGCCGCTATGTGTTTCAGCAGAAAGGCTTGAATAGCTTCGATAAAAATGGATTTAATACTTATGCTAGAATAATTATTCATACAACATTAGGTAATTACTCTGAATACGCATCTTTGAAAGATCCTTATGCTCTTACAGCCTTTGAACGTAACCAACTAAGCCAACAACTACGTACCCAAACAACTCAATCTTTAGCTAAAATTAATATCAAAATAATACGTTGGTACGGTATTAACCCTGTGAAAATAAACGACCAAAACGCTTTAGAAATAAGTTATTTACGGCAATTAGGCAATAACCCTTATGTTGCTGTTAGAGCGTATTATTTTGAGAATAGTGATAGGGAACACCTTGTCACCGTATCTTATAGATTGAGTGATGAAAAAGTATGGAAGCCTTTGTTTATTAAGTCTCTAAAGAGCTTAAAAATAATTAATAGATAGTTCGTAACCAACATTCTCATAGCTTGGACTAAGGCCTTAAAACAGAAAAAATTAGAACCTTTGGAACTCAGTAAAAGAATCATACTTTTCGAGCTGATCATAATTAACAGATGATTTCGTTTTACGAAGCACTTCCATTAAATATTCATGACCAATTTTACTATTTTCTTTTAGGGCAAGTTTGGCTGCTTCATTGACTATATAATTAATATCGCTGGAAGTATAATGCGCCATTAACATGGCTATAGAGTCAATATCCAAACCACTATCTACAGGTCGTCCTTCCAAGAGAATCTTCAGCATCTCTTTACGAGTATCAAAGTCAGGCAGAGGTATATAAACCGCTTTATCAACTCTACCAGTTCTTAGAATCGCTTTGTCTATTGCATCAGGCCTATTTGTAGCCATAATGGTAAGAATGCCTTTCTCACTACATTCTGTGAGCTGAGCCAGAAATTCATTAACTTCTGAAGAATAGTGTTGATTCATATGTGCACTATCACGACTTGGCATTACTGCATCAACCTCATCAATAAATATCACCGAAGGTGCCTTAAGGCTGGCTTCTAAAAATAGCTTACCAATCTTTTCTTGAGTGCCATGGACATAAACACTAGCCAAGTCAGAAGGCTTAATTTCAAAGAATGTATAACCCAATTCAGCAGCAAGCTGTTTTGCTATAAAAGTTTTGCCACAGCCAGGGGGACCATAAAACAATAAGCCGTTAAGCGGCTCAATCCCATATTCCTTATAAGCCTGCTTATTTCTTAAAGGCTCAATGATATCAGTGGTCAATAGGGACTTCAGGTCCCTCATCCCTGCTACTTTGCTTAGACCAACATGATCACTCTTATACTGTGAGCCTTCTGATACCTTAAGCTTGATGTTTATTGTCTCACTATTAGGTAGCTGAATATCGTCATAATAAGGAAACTCATAGTACTGCTTTATAAATAAGTCTAACTTCTTGCTAAACTCGTTTACCCCTATATTATTTAGAGCTTGAAAGACAATACTTTTTAAATCGTCCGGTATGTGCTGAGAGTAAAAGGTTGATTGACTTAGAGGGTTTGAATCTCGGTAAGAAAAGACCTGATACTCTACTGCTTTATAAGTAGCTGTCCATTCAATATCATACTGCCAAGGTAAAAAACCAAACAAACACCTATACAGCAAAGTTGCTAGTGAATAGTTCGTATTATGTTCCGCCTCTCTACTTTGATAAGCCAATGAGTAGCGAGGTATAGATGACTCTGTGTGTTTTATATAGCGGGTTGAATCTAAAGGGAATATAGACACACCTCCCTTTTCATCTAAGTAATTTATAAAGATATCATTTGGAGTTAAAACTTGAGTGGAAGGCATGCCAGCATTTGACAATATATCAAAGCCTGCTCTAATAATTTTGCAAGCATCATACACTGCTATACTAATGTCTCTATCTAACCGCTGTTTTAAAGACTCCCCATGAACGAAATCATGTATAAAGTAATACTTGAACTGCCCTTCTACGCGTAAAGCTTGCAACTCAGAGCAGCTCAGAATACTGTGGTGACCGTTTTTATCTATCAAGTCTAGTGCTTCTTTTAGAGCTTCTACTTCCAAAATAGATGTACACTCAGACTTAATGAGCTTAAGATACTTAAGCTCATTTTTATTGGTTTTAACTCTATATGTTTCAGCTATATCATCTTCATATAGAAAAAAGTCGACGTGATAATGACCATCAATCAAATCACCACGAATAAACGCTGAATTATTCATCTCATTACTTACGCAGCAGACTAGTGTCAACGTTATTCATTTCAGCTCTACTTTCAGGTTTCATTAATCCAATAATGGTTATAACAGCATCTTTCAACTGTTCGTGAGAAGGGTTTGTTTGCAGTAAACGTTTTGCATGTTGAACTCCTCTAAGCGCAGCATCACGATCCGTCCACTGAATATCATCAAATCCATAATCCATATATTCTAGGATGCCAACCCAGAAACCAGTATCTTGCTGCCTTAGACTGAACGCCATGCTATTAATTTCTTCCGTAAGTTTTGCAGCACTTTGCACATCTTTTTTGGATATGATCTGGCGGGCTTGGGCTTCAAACTCAGTTAATAAACTACTAGTTCGCGCATTCCCTTTTTCATTATTAATATCACGCAAATCTTCAATAGCATCTTCAAGTTCAATCTCTGCTTTAGGCCAAGCCCCTTGTTCTTGATATTCGTCTAATTCAATTAATGTTTTTGTTAGACTTGTTTTAACTTTCTCTTTGGTATCACGATCATCACTACGCTCATCAAGTAATCGCTCAGCCTCATCAAGCTCTTGTACTCTCTTATCAGCGTCTTTATTACCTGAATGTGATAGTTCCTGTGCTACTGTTCGTGCCTCATTAATCTCACGCTTCAATTGACTGGTAGAGATATCTGTTTTAATCTCTGAAGCTACTTGCTGCTCATAAGTTTCATCCAATGATGGGAAGTACAATTCAAATCTCGCAATACGTGAAGAGTCAATACTTAAAGTAACCTCAACATCGCTACCTGAAGGTAAAAATCCAGGCAAGTCCTTACCCGAAACAATAATTTCACCAAAGCGCGTATTTAAAATAGCCCTTGAACCTTCTTTATCAAAGTTAATTTCATAGATTGGAATGGTTATAATATCCTCTTCCACTCCTGGACGGATATCCTGCATCGTCTTGTACGTGCCTTTACCTTTCGCTGGCAGTGTTTTGTTTTTCTCTAATCCCGCAAGCGGCCAAACACCTTGTTTGTCTACCAAGGTATCGTAAACCTCAATACCAATATTATAAGGTAATGTCGCATTGGCTATTTTCAGACCTTGAATAATAGTTATGGTACTTGGCTGACAAGGAATTATCGTACCATCACTACTTGATAGCTTTAGCTCAAAGTGATTGGTTTTTCCTGTATTTAACTGCAACTCAACTATTTCGACATCATTCTCTATAGCTAAACTACCTGAAGACCAAGCACCATCGGTACGTAGCACCTCTAAACTAAATGTCTCTGGCAGTGAGGATTCTGATGCTTCTCTATCAATCTTAATACCTAAGTGTTCAGCTGTTTCTACTGTGGTCTCAGGGTACTTTAAGGTAAGCTGAGCCTTTTTGGTGTCACGCTTTTGCAGCTCTCTAGGAATGTCTTTGGTGGAAGCAAATAAGGTAGCACCTCTTGCAACAGCCGTCATAGGATCTATACTGGTATCGATCTTACCTGTGACTTGTTCTGCTAACATACGGCGTAGCGTTTGCTGGAACGTTGGACCGCCCACTAAAATCAGTGAGCTTAAGTCGTTGGGTTCTAAATTATTACGTTTAATTAAGTCTTGAGTGATGTCAATGGCTTGCTGGAATATAGGAGTGACTACTTTTTCATATTGATCTAAGGTAATTGTGATATCAAATTCAATATCTTCTCCACTATCGTCTTCACCTAAATCATCAATAAATTCGCTCCATTGATCACTTGATGATAGTTTGATCTTTGCCTCTGCTGCATATCTCTTCAATGCTTCTTGTAGTATCACCTTAGTAGCTGAACTAGAAACAGTGTTTTCTATTTCACATTGCTGTTGAATCTCTGGTATAAACAACTGATCTACTATAGCTGTATCCAAGTCTTTACCACCTAGATGGTTATCACCTGCTGAATCAACCACTTTCATGATGCCTTCTTCCGTATGCATTAATGCCGCATCAAAAGTACCGCCACCAAAGTCAAATACCAGCCAATAGCCTGACTGGCTATTGGCTTTGATACCATAAGCAATTGAGGCGGCAATGGGCTCTTGTAATAGCTCACAATAGCTAAATCCTGCCAGCTGTGCAGCCCGCTGCGTAGCATCTAACTGACTTTGCTCAAACATAGCAGGGACTGTAATCACAGCAGAAGTGACATTCTCGTCTCTGACATATCCTTTTAGTTTTTTAAGCACTTCAGCAGAGAGCTCTTCTGCAGTATAACTTCTGTCCATAAATGTAGATTCATAGCAATAGTTCGTGCCCATATTTCGTTTAAACTCTTGATAACCATTAGGGCTTCCCGACTTATGCTTTGCAAGATTTTGTATAGCCTCTTGCTCAATTGAGTTTTTCGCTTTCTCACCAACACGCATAATTTGCTTTTTATTAAAAGAAACACATGAGGCTGTTGTATCTCCCTGATCGTCATCTGATTTAATGATTACAGCTTCACCATCTTGCATCACTGCAATGGCAGAGTTAGTTGTGCCCAAATCAATACCAAAATCTACTTTTTGACGCATATCTACATTCCTATACTTTATTATTAATTGATTTTTTTTAACCAACGCTTACTTCAACATCAGCCTCTTGAATCATTTTCCCGTTAAAGCTGACCTGAGGGTAAATTACTCTGGTGATTATACTTTCATCTCCATTGAGCTCATCACTCGGTATAAATCGAGCTTTAATTGCCATGCCTTCAGTATAACTCATGCCCAGATAATCAATCATCTCATAGCCATTACCCTCAAGCTCATCCTCTAACCTCTCAAGAGACTTGCTCAATGATTTAAGCCCTTTGGTATCCTCTGGTAGCGCACTTATCCGTCTACGCATACGATGAATCTCATCTGCAAGCTTAATAGCCAGACCATGATCGACATTATCCTCACTACCTGAGACCATATGTGGGCTAGCCGTTATGGCAGCAGCTTCAGCCAATTGAACATGTTCTAATTTTACCTGAGCCAAAACCTCATTAAGCTGTGTTATTAATTGGGTATCAGATTGGACGATATTCTCTTCCGCTTTTTTCACACCTTCAAGCGCAGATTGTACCTTACTGAATAACCCTGCGTTTTCTTGATTATGCTGCTTTCTCAAATACCAATAAACCCCACCCAAGATTCCAAGTAGACCCAGTAAACCTAACAAGCCTAGCAATGAGTTGTTTGTGAGTTTGTTATCTAAGTCAGAGGTTTTTTCTACTGTATCTGCGCTTAAGGTATCAACATCTTTTTTTAAGTTTTGCTCAGATGCTTTTGTGGTGTTCTCTAATGCATATATGGATTGATTGGTATTATCAAGCTTAGTATTGACGTCTTCTAATGCTATTTTAAGCTCAGAGAGTTGTTCAAGCCTCTCTTTACTTTCTGCTTTATAGTCAGCACCTTGTTCCTCGAGAGCGCTTAGTAGCTTCTCATTGCTAGACTGGATATCACTAATTTTTTGCTGCTGTAGAGCTATGGTACTTTGTATGGCTGAAATTTCCTTACTGGTATCATTTTGTTGATCAGCACCAAATGATGAGGTGGAGTTTACAGCAAAAAAGCTACTACATATTAAAGCGGATAAAATGATCTTTTTCATTACAGCTGCCTTTAATTATTTTAATTTGCATTATTTTCAAGAAAGCTTTTGATAATTGTCATTACTGCATATAGGACGATAAGTGGCCAAAATCCTGTAAATAGCGCTGCTATGACATATCCAACTCTAAGATAGGTGGAGTTTATACCCGTAATATTACTTATCGTATAAAGAGCACCGCCAATTATCGGTTTATCCTGAGTAGCAACCACTGGAAGGTACTTTTTACTACCTGCTTTTTTTACTGCCTGCTGTAAATCTGATCTCTCACTATTTATATGGGCATACGCCTTTTTAATAGATTCTTCTGTTTCAGAATCTATATCGATATACAAAAACTCTCTTTGTATTTTCGACATCAAGTTATAGCACTCATCAATAGTGGTATTAGTGGCATTTAACTTATCTAGGTCTGGCTGCTCTTTAAACTCCTCAAAAGTATCTTTATAGACTTCTAAAATCTTACCAATTAGTTTAAAAGCACATGCCCCTGCTAAACTTTTGAACAACTCTTCTTCTTTTGTGGTTTGTACGTTAATAATATTTAGCTCAGTGACCATCTTATTCAGCAACCATTCAGCATCAATAATTGAATGAATTTCTGTTTCTAGATAACCAAATATATTGATAAAAATTTTAGATACAGACTCTTCTTCTATAATTTCCTCTAATTTATTTCTATTATCTGTAATAGTGCTTTTTACTTCACCGTAAGCTGGCAACTCATGAGCCCAATCAATTATGTCTTTGGCAAACCCAGACTCTTCCAGCTCATTGTTGGCAAAAACTGAGCACCTCTTAGCAGTATCAGCATAATCATTGACTACTCTTTGAACTTTATAATTATTACAATAAAGATCTAATTCGCGAACTAAAGACTCCTTATCTTTTAATTTATCAACCAAACCATAAACAGCCCAGCTTTCTTCTTCAGTTAAACCGTGCTCAACTTCATCAATTACATCCTGAATTTCAGTTATATAGGGATTAATAATTTTAGATTCAGCATAATCCTTCATATCTTCAGCATAATCTGAGAACGCTCCTAATAACTCAAGAACACTACCCTCCATACTTGAAGCATACTCAACAAGACTGTCGATCATCGTTTTACTGAGGAAGCTATTATCTACAATATTCTTATTAGACTGTAAGGCATTAGTTTTAATCTTATCTAGTTCTTTGATAACTGAGCCATAACGCTCAACAACTTTATAGAGCTTTCCATAAACAAAACCTGACGACTCAAGCTCAAATAATGATATGACATTAGCGTTTATAAGCCACGAAAACTTAGGGTTTAAGCTAGAGAGTATCTGTGAGTCCCATAACTCATATGCTTTACGATAATTTTTATTTTTTATGGCTTCAAAAGCAATCTCGTCAACCGTATCGTATTGGTAGAACCAAAATAATGCATTAGAAACTCTGTCGTTATCACTTTCGAGGTTTCGAGCGGCATCCTTTATAGACTCCAATGTTCTCATAGGTAGGTTATTGCTAGCACTCATATCAAGCGGATAGTCTTTAACCTTTCCAAAATCAACAAAAGTCTCTAAATCGCTTGTTCTTTTAGCTAGCTCTTTACTAGTTATAGGGCTTACTAAACCTAAAACCCTATAAGGATTGTCAAAAACTTTATCCACTTTTGTTAGCCTTAAAAATTTATATTGTTTTTAAAATATTAACCCTATGTTATCATTTGTATCATTTTAAAAGAATAGATATCCTGAAATTTTCACAGTACTTGAACTGCAGAAAAAACTGTAAGCAGAAATTGGTTAGGCTATAGAAGATAAATAGCGTTATTCATCATAAATAAATATTACAGCGATATCTCAAAATGAAACCAATCAAAGAAATAGTGAGTTGAAGCGTAGGCTTACCGATGCAAACCTTAGCCAGTTGACAAAAACTCTCTCAAAAAGAACGAGATACCCTAAAGAATGCAACGCCGCACTTTACTAAAACAGTCAAATGCATAAGAATTTGTTATGGACTAAAATAATTAATTTAGCATTATTAGAATCTGTAAAGTCTGTGGTACTAAGCCATTCAGCTACTATGATTGCACCAAGTAGGATGCTAGTCCTCAACAGATGTACCGTAATGTAGTTATTGTGAGCTACTTTTTATAGTGACTCATAATAAAGAAAGATATGGCGTTGATTGTTAACACGCTAATTTAAGCAAGTAACTCCAAGAAGTTAGTAAATATGACGTATTAATTCTATTAAACAAACAGCGGTTTATTTATTAATAGTTGTGTTATCAACCCCTTATTACTTCACATAAATATAACGGTATAGATATGCCTTTAAGAGCCATAAATAAAAACTCCGAAGTATTAAAGATAATACTGTACTCCTCATCTATATTGTTATTCTCGAGCTTGAGCCATGGCGAAACAAGAGAACTTAAGCCCGAAATAAACGATGAACAATTGTTTCAAACATGTTTGGATAATATCCGAAAAACTCAAGACTTCTCAAAAATAACAGATGCCACCTTTGACCTTTATAGACCTCTTCAAGCCGACTTTACGGTTTTAGACTCTTTAAATTACCAACCAGAGTTTAAAAAAGAACCATGGGATTATCATGCTGCTTTAGTTGACCCTGAAAGGGTCAATACTGGAATTAACTTAAAGCATGAACTTTATCCTACGTTATCCAAAATTGAACAGCAGTATGGTATAAAAAAATCTGACGTATTAGCCGTTTGGGGAATTGAGTCTAACTATGGTCAAAGTTTAGGTAAAAACAATATTTTAACGTCTTTATCAACGCTTTCATGCTTCGGTCGTCGACAACAATTTTTTCGTAAAGAGTTCTCAAGCGCACTACTAATCGTTCAAAATGGTGACTTGAATGCTAATGATATGAAGGGGTCATGGGCTGGAGCATTTGGGCAAACACAATTTATGCCTTCAACTTACCTCCATCTAGCGCAGGATTTTGATGGCGATGGTAAAAAAGACTTAGTTAATAGCCGAGAAGATGCTCTAGCATCAACTGCTAACTTCCTTAAGAACTCTGGATATAAGAGTCATACAACCTGGGGATATGAGGTTAACTTACCTCTCAAATTTAATGCTAAGTCTGATCGAAAAAACAAAAAGGATTTGGATTTTTGGCGTGACAATGATTTCAAACTAGTTAACGGATCTCCGCTTCCAGATGGAATAGATAAGTTAGCATTATTAATGCCCTCAGGTCCGGAAGGTCCTGCATTCTTAGTCGGCAAAAACTTTGATACATTTTATAGCTACAATGCTTCTGAAAGCTATGCTTTAGCTATTGCTCATCTATCTAGTTTAATAGAAAAAGAAAGTTTGAATGTTAACTATAATACCCCTTGGCCTACTGATGATCCTGGCATCACCAGACTGCAAAGTAGAAACATCCAGGAAGCTTTAATTTCTTTAGGCTACGATATTGGAGAGGTAGATGGCTTAATAGGTAGCAAAACTCGTATTGCCATTAAAAACTTTCAAATTGAAAACAATTTAAACGCTGATGGTCGTGCCGGCCAAAAAATATATAATTATTTTGAAGAAAAAGGTTATTTGAACTTTAACAATGATATACCAAAGCAAAATAGCGCCACTACTAATATAGAATCTAAAAGTAACTCAAAAAATGGATTAAGCAATAAATACATAATACTTACATTAATCTTATGTGCTTTATTCTTAAGCTTACTTATATTTATGTTTTATAAAGCTCGGGATAAGCTATAAGTGTAAAAGATGGTTTTATAATAGTCGACTTAAACGGACTCACTAACTTAATGAACTTTAAAATTTACATATTTACATCTCAAAAATTTTAAACTCAATACAACCTAAACAATTAAGACTTAATTTATGACATCGTTTTATATTAAAGATCACAATGGATTACATGCCAGCTTTCAAACGACTGCTCTCATAAGGCAGAGCTCTAACGGTGAGATATACAGCATTAAGCCATCAACTACCTCTGAGCTTAAGGGTTTAGTCTTCAAAAAGTTTTCAATAACCTATCAAAGCATGAATGTGCAACCTAAAATTGAGTATATGGTCAATCACCAACCGCAGATCAACGTTAGTAACTGCTCAAAGATATGCTGGCCAACACATTGTGTCTATGATGAGAATGATGTTTTTGTGGGTTACTTAATGCCATTATCACTAGATGGCAGTCTATCTCTAGATGGTATTTTTAACAGCGCAAAGCAATATAAGACTACATGGCAAGCTTTTGAAGAGAATACACTAGCTAGCTACGAGTTAAGGTTAAAGACATGCATAAATATCTGCCAAACAATACGTTCTATTAACGAGACAAACCGGTACATTTTTACAAACCTTTTTCCTACGAATATCATGGTAACTAATGATGGTCGAATTTCATTGATCGAATGTGACTTAATTCTAGAAAATAATAATGAAACTCATAAGATCACTGCCTTTAATTCAAGAAACATCTCAGGATATACACCTCCTGAGACGCTAGATACTAATATAAGTACGAATATACATAGTGACTCACAAGAAAGATTCCCTTTATCAGTTATTATTTATGAATTAATATTCAGAATTCATCCTTACTCTGCAATTTTCAACCCCCCTTATGCCCATCTAGTTACTATCGATGATAAGGTCGAAAATAGTCTTTTTGTTCATGGCAGAGGTCTCAATCATATTAGCTCGATGCCACCTGAACATCAGGCCTTCGATAATATCAATCATAAATTAAAATCTTTATTCCACCTAGCATTCGATATAAAGTCTAAAGATAGAAGACCTACTCCACAATTATGGGAAAACACTCTTACTTTACTTACCAATGAAAAAAATCATGGGCTTCAGCCTAGTCCTAACTTAGAAACCACTAAACTTCAGCCAGATATAGAACATCAAAATAGAGAGAATGATACTAATCATACTCCTGTATATACGAATACGAATACGAATACGAATACGAATACGAATACGAATAATATACCCAATAGTTATAACCTAAAACTAGCAATCATTGTTTTTCTCTTGCTCGTAGGAGTCCTCATAGTAATAGCAAATATTGGCTTTGATTCAAATACAGAAAATGCTGCAGAAGACCTTTACAATGCACAACAAGAAGTATCGGATGCAGGGACCTATGAGCGTACAGCAGCATATAATGAAGTTGAAGAAGTAAACCCTCCTAAACTAACAGACCAATTATTATATGTAATTTCGGATAAAGCGAACCTAAGACAGAGACCAAGCTTAAACTCTCCTGTTGTCATGAAGCTCGAATATAACACTAAATTAACTCAAACCGACGCGCCATTAATTGAAGAAGGCGGCGTCACTTGGATTAATGTGGCAAGCAATGGAGGAACTAGAGGCTGGATATCAAGTCTTATACTTTCTAAATACCCACGAGATATTCTTTACTCAAGATGTGGAGTAAGAAATAATGAAGTTGAATATATAGTTGCCTCTGCCGGTGTGAATGTTCGAAACAATGCAGACACAAATGATAATAGTGTTATTGGTGTCATACAAAAAGGAGAGATCGTTTGTCCATATATGTATGTCGAAACTTATGATAAATCTGTAGGCAGATGGATGGGATTTCAGTTGACTAGTGGAGGAGTAGCTTGGGTTGCAGAGTCATTATTAGAACGCTATTACGAACCTGAGCCTATAAGTGAACCCGAGCCTACTTCTGAACCTGAACATTTAGATAATCATGTACCAAATGAATCATCGTATGATACTGATGGTGACTCTTATGAAAGTGACTACGATAAATATAACTCATGGTTCTAATACTCTCTGATATATATTGCCAATCGCGTAGAAACTAACTTGGAAGATTTTAGTTACACAGACTGTATCTGATTAAGCTATTGGTAAATCTTTGCCATTATCAGAGACAATGGAAATGGCGGTTTTACGCCGATACAGAAACTAAATCACGCAGCTTAATTTTATTGGATAAGCTTCTTATACTTGGGATAATTACCGTTCGTTGCCTCTAGTGAGTACCAAGATCAGTATTTAAATTGCTGATCTTAATAGATATCATGTTTTATGATCGATCTCAGTGTATTTATGGGCGTACCTTAAGTAGATAATTTGAGGCTATTTGCGGCGGTAAGCCAGCTACCCTTGAAACTAACTTTAATTATTTTTGTGAGGTTTTTTTTGAAAAAATTGGCTGTATTATTATTTTTTAGCTTTTTATTAACTTATGCTAATGCCTCAAATTGGGTTCAAGTTCATTCAAACCTTGAGCAGAAAAGGTACATTTACGTTGATATAGAATCAATATCAACACAAGGTGATTACAAACAAGCGCTTTCTAAAAGAATAGCCATTGAAGATAAAGTTTATTTTATAGGTTTGAATTCTTACGATTGTAAAAGTAATCCAATGAGAGTTAAAACTACATATTTTACTAGTTACAATCTAGATGGAAGTATTAGGTATTCTGGATCAAAAAACAATTCCTTCGAGTCTCTTTTACCTGGAACAGTAAGTAAAGTAGAAGCAGGTTTTGTTTGTGATTTCTGATTTTGCGGTTACTATAGATGTCACAATGTCATTTGCAATACTTGCGACGACTGCTATGTTCTTTGATTGACACTGATAGAAAGGTAGAGCATTTAACTACCAGTCAATACGCACGTAAGAACCAGTTATTAAAAGTAAATGGTAACACTTGAAATGTAGCATCTGAGCAAGCTTTATATCAAAAGACCAAACAGCAACTAATAGAAGTACCGGTAATTGCAGAAGAATTGAAGATAGGCCTAAACAAAGCAGATGAATCTAGCAATCAAAATTTAGTTCTTCTTGGCATTAACGAAGATATATCATCATCAAGTGTAAAATAGATATGGACATTAAGTTTTCAAGAGATTCATCATTACTAACACCTGCCAGCAGTGAACTGATCCCCTGAATCAAATTACTGATGCCTTAGTAAGTAACATTAATTCTATTGAGCACATTAAGGTTATCGGACATACAGATAGCAGAGATACAGATCAATACAACCAACGCTTATCTGAACGATGAGCACAAACGGTTAGTAACTATATTCAAGGAAAAACACCAATTTTATCTGCGATAAATTATCTCATTGGTAATAGGTGAAAACCACTTAATTGATAGAGATAATAACGAGTCTACACACGCACTAAACCGCAGAGTTATTTTTCAGATTGAGTAAGTCTCTTTATATAAATTTCTTAAAAATATAAAGTATATAAAAAGCCAGCTAGCTACTAACTTTCTTCATACATTGAACGGAAGATATATCCTTTGTTGCTAATCATGTAAAAGTTTCATTTGTAGACCCTTGCCTTTCAAAGAACTGCTAACACTATCGATTTTGATACTATTTTGATACTCTAAATTTATTGATAGGTATATCTACTTGTTGATAGGTGTATTTACCTTATGACCAATTCCTTTATTACAGAGGGGTTTCAGCCAATACTTGCAGCTACTTATAGCCATCTATTGTGTATTGTTGTTGTAAAAACAAGGACTCATAATCCTTTGGTCGTAGGTTCAAGTCCTACTGGGCCCACCACATTCAAACCCTTATAGTCATTGACTTGTAAGGGTTTTTTATTGTCTAATAATTCATGATATGGATCTGGCAGATATTTTCCCATCAAACTGTTCGAAAAACGTGTGATTCCTTTTATTTCTTAACTCCTTTTCCCTTTAAGTTTTCTCTGAATTTTTAATGCGCCCTCATTCTTACTTTCTACTCTTATTTAGTAATACCTCAACCTTCGGTACCATAGATAGTAAGGGGTCTAACAGTAGAGCTAATATTAAAACCTAAAAAGCCGCAAGAATACCTTGCAGCTTTCTAAGTTTATA
>RCMY010002243.1_pt1 | contig 17910 bp, 11 predicted proteins | sample 2041341 | NCBI WGS metagenome assembly RCMY01 (sample SAMN09708234, study PRJNA481090) | Marine sediment metagenome, whole genome shotgun sequencing project. | reverse complement strand
GACGATGCGGGCGACCATGGCCGCCCGCATCGTCGATGTGCTGCCCCCGTCGGTGTGGCTGGCGGCACCGGAGTCCGAACGGGTCGCGTTGATCGAGCTCGCGATGTCATGCGTCGCCCCGCTCGCCCTGGCTGATCCGCTCGCAGTCGAGTTCGTCGTCGACACCGTCCGGGAACGCGTGGCAGGGACGCCGCTGCGTGTTCGCCATGACGATCAACGATTGGGTCGGGAGCAGGATGAGCGTGGCGAGGCGGTCGATGCACTGCGCCCGTCTGTCGAATCTGACTCGTCGACCACGACAGAAGGACCGCCCGTCGCCGAACCATCCCCGACCGAGGAGGGGACATCATCAGACGGACCGGGCGACCTGGACGAAGATCGAAGCAACCGCCTCGATGTTGCGGCCGACGCGAAGGACCCGGACCCGGAACGCGAGAACGGCGGCCGTCTCCTGACCAGTGCATTCGGAGGGGTCTGGTATCTCGCTCGAGCGATCGAAGACCTCGAGGTCGTGGGAGCACTCTCGGAGGGTCCGGCGTCTGGCTTGCCGATCGGGCACGCACTGCGCCGTGTCGTCGCCGAGGCGACCGGAGTCGACCCGCGCGATCCGGTTGTGGTCGCATTGGCGAATGACGGCACGGATCTCCCCGATCTGGGCAGCGCGACCGGCGAGAACGGTATGCAGGACCATGGCCGTTCGATCGAGCACGCAATCACCGCACAGGCAACGGTGCTGCGCTCATGGTTCATCGACCGCGTCGGAGACTCCGATCCGCTCGACTGGGTGTGGCGTCGCAACGCGACGATGGAGGTCGAACGCGGCTGGATAGAAGTCACCTTCCTGCTCGACGACGTCGACCTTCGGCTTCGGCGGACGGGCATCGACTTGGACCCCGGCTACCTGTGGTGGCGCGGAGCAGTGGTGAGGTTCCGTCATGTCTGAGCGCTCCACGGCAGGATTGGCCCGGACGGTCGCAAGACGTCTCGCGATGACGATCGACGGTTCCGAGGCCGATGGTGCTGTCACGCGATGGACGGACGCGCCCTGGGCCTCGGAGCGCTCCGTCGAGGCTGGGCTGCGGCGCCTCGCCACTGCGTACAGACTGTCCAACTTCGAGCGGGACGTCATCGCGCTCACCGGGCTCGCTGAGGAACACGAAGTGCTCAGTCACGCGGCACGGCTGCTTCATCCGCACGCCGAGCCATGGATGTCGACATCGGCGATCTGTCGAGTGCTCGACTTGGATCCGGAGGGGCGTCGTCAAGCCCGACGGACGCTGCAGTCCGGAACGGCGGTCACTCGCGGGCTGCTCGTGGCGGATCGGGTCGGACCGTTTCCGGAGTGGTCGTGGCGCCTCGTCGACGGTCTCTGGGATGCGCTCTGCGGGATCGACACGTCGCCGAGCGACAGGTCGCCGACGCCGTCGGCTCGGGCTGCCGACGCAGCGGAGTTGGCGTCGCTGCTCGACGGCGAACCGTGCGTGATCGTGGTGACCGGCGGGGCCTCGCGTCCGGTCGCCGATGTCGTCGCCGCTGTCAGGAGTTGGTTCGCCCGGCTTGAACGCGGCTGCACCGTCGTGCACCCTCTGCGCTCTCCAGAGGCCGGCCCACCGGCGTCGACTCGGACGCTGCCGGACAGGCCAACGATGCGACACGCGGTGGCGGCGGTCATCAGCGACTCGGTGCCGGTCGTGGTCGGACCGCTCGATCGCGTGCCGTTGGAGGAACATCCCGGCCACATCGTTCTCTGCGTTCAGAGTGCGAGCGGCCTCGAGCTCGACGATCGGCCGTCGGTGATCGTCGAACTCGGCCAGCGCGATCTCGCCGAAACGGTGACGATGTGGGAGTCGGTCGCCCCGGAACTGGTCACCGACGCGACAACGCTGGCCGGGCTGCTCCGTGTCGACAGGACGACGGCCACACGAGCCATGACCGATGCCCGCCTCGTGGCGCAGTCGACCGGCACGCCGCTCGATGCACGACTGGTCGCCCAGCACGTCCGGCGGCGAACCGACGTCGGGTTGCCGCCGGCCGTCCGGCTCGTCCGACCCACTGCTGCTTGGGACTCGCTCGTCACGACCGATGAGAACGACGAGCGGATGCGCTCGATCGTCGGTCGAGTCGACCAGCAGACAACGGTCCTGAACGACTGGGGATTCGGCCGTTACACCAACCGTGGCGTGCGGAGCCTCTTCTCGGGGCCGCCGGGAACCGGCAAGACGTTGGCGACTCATGTGCTCGCTGCGACGCTCGGTCTCGATCTGCTCGTGGTCGATCTCTCCTCACTCGTGTCGAAGTGGCTCGGCGAAACCGAGAAGCACATCAGCGAGGTGTTCGAGGCCGCCGATCGACGCCAGGCGGTGCTCTTCTTCGACGAAGCAGAGGCGATCTTCGGGCAACGCACGGACGGCTCCGACGCACAAGGGCGGTGGGCGAACCTCGAGACCGCCCATCTCCTCAATCGAATCGACGCATTCGACGGGCTGATCGTGTTGGCGACGAACCTGCGCGGCAACATCGACGAAGCGTTCGTTCGACGTCTCGATGTGATCGTCGACTTCGACGAACCCGACGCAACCCTGCGCGCTCGGCTGTGGCGTCATCATCTCCCCGCCGGGCCGCATCTCGACCGCGGGATCGACCCCGACCAACTCGCCGAGCTGTACCCGGTGACCGGTGGCGTGATTCGCAATGCCTCGCTCGCTGCGGCGTTCGCAGCTGCCGTTGATCGCGAGGCCATCAGCCAGCACCGTCTACTGCGAGCCGTCGAGCAGGAATACCGCAAGGCCGGGCGCTCGTTCCCCGGCCTCCCGCCCTTGAACGATGACCGACGAGCCCTGTCCCAACCCGACCCGATGCCCCTACTGACCCACTGAGGAGGAGATCATGTCCACCGATCTCGAACAGAAGGCGAAAGATGCACTTCCGCCAATCCAGGCTGAGATCGCGGCCATCACCGGCCGCGTCGAGCGACGACGCGTCGACCTCGATCGCAAGTTCGTCGAACTGCCGGCCAAGAAGCGCAGTGATCTGACGCGCGAGGAACTCTTCGACGAGTGCGGAGCGCGAGAACACCTCGAACTGGCGCGCGGGCTCTTGCTCGCGAACCGAGCCGAACAGGAAGCAGTACGCGTGGCGCTCGGCGCGGTCGCCAACCCGGCCGACGCGCCAGCGCACGAAGCGGCGCTTCGGGCGTCGCTCGTCGAAGGTGCCAAGCTGCGCGTCGAGGTTCGCGAAGCCGAGGAGCGGCTCGACGCTGCATCGACGACGCTCACCTTGCTCGGTGACCTCATCGGCGCAGCGACCGGATGGCGCGATGCGGTCGACCGACGGATCGTGTGGGCATCGACGCGCGCCGTGCGAGTGGGTGCGCTTCGGGCCTTGCTGCCGGCCACGACATCCGACGGGATTCCTGTGAACGATGCGGCCGCCGACGGTCGCGGCGGCAACACGTGGTCCGACGCCGACGATCGACTCGGCGAACTGCTGCCGGCCGAGCTCAGACAGCGGGCCGAGGAGCGCCGCGCCGAGGCGGTGCAGTACCAGGACGACGTCGCGCAGCACCTCGGGCATCTCGTCGAACTCGAACGGGCTCACGTCGAAGTGACCACACCGATGGCATCGAGAGTGCACCATCGGATTGCGGACGTGGATGCGTCGGAATCGGCGCTGGCTGCCCACGTTTCAGGATCGGCCGACCGCGTTGCCTGGGCGCTTGCCGCACTCGACACGGTGACGGCGCATCCCGATCTGTCACCGACGCAGCTGGCCGCGCTCGACTCCACCGATCGTGCGGATGCGATCACCGCTGCCGGGACGGAGAAGGATCTGGCAGCGGCACTTGCGGTCGTCGCCGAGGCGGAGCGCAACGTGGAACGCGAGCGAATCGCAGCACTCGCCGACGACCCGTCGGCAACGGCCGACTCGGTCGACGCGTGGGGTGATGCCGAGGACGAACTCGCGAGCGCCGCTGTGGTCGACCCGCTCGTGGCCGCGCAGACGGCCAACACGCAAGCGCTCCGGGATGCGCTCGACGCATGGGAGGTCGAAGTCCCGGAATCGGTTTGGGAGGCGCTCGCGACGTTCGGCGCCGCCACGGCGACGTTGGATCAAGTGAAGCCCACCGCGTACGAGGCGGCCCTCGTGACTGCGCTCGACGATGCCGAAGCGGAGTTGTCGAAGGCCTGGGACGAGGTCGACGCGACTCGGTCGAGTGCTCGGCTCCTCGCGCTCGAACGCGCCGACCGTCAAGCCGCGTCGGAGTCGGTGGCGTCGAACGCAGCTCGACGAGAGCTCCAGTTCCTTCGCGGAGACGCGACCGGTGGACGCACCCGCCGGGAGCTCCAGACGGAACCCGATCTCGAGGACGGTGCGTGATGGCCGGTCCGGATCTGCTCGTCGCCGACCAATCGTGCGACAGTGCACTGCTCGCAGCACAGCCGTTCGTGTCGAATCGCTACCACTTCGGCATGCTGCTCGGTGTCGCCGACCTCGAAGCGGAACAGGCGTATCACCGGGGAAAGACGTGGCTGCACAACGCCTGGCTCCATGGCATCGGGACCGTGTGGGGTCTGGCGGTGGCGCTCGACATCGTCAAGAACGAGGTGATCGTCGGCCGAGGATTGGCAATCGACGGTCACGGCCGAGAGTTGTACGTCGCCGACGACATGTGCCTCAGCGTCGACCGATGGCTCGATGCGCAACGCGCCGAGGGAACCGACCTCCGCCACGGCGACGACGGCGCGCTGTTGTTGCGAGTCGAACTCTGCCATGACAGCTGCCTGGAACGGCCGGTTCCATCGATCAGCGAGCCATGCGAGAACTCGAACTTCGACACCGCGTATTCTCGTTCGGTCGAACGGGGGCTTCCGCGACTGGTGGTCGGACGTGTTCAGCCGGAGCCGGTGAGGTTTCCCCGACTTCGGCAGTTTTTCGGACAGGCCCCGGTGGCCGACGCGTTGGTCGGCGAAGCGCTGTCGGCGGTTTCGGCCGCCGCACCGGAGCAACGCCCCGCCCTCTGTCTGTTGTGGTTCCGCCGACTTACTGCGGCCGATTCGCTCGAACTCGCGCCGCCGGACGCATCGTCGTGGATGCCGCTGGACGGGACTGGGTGTGTTCCGCTGGCCGAGCTCGACCTGCACGTCGACGCAGCGGGACGTCTGGTCGACGATCCGGCTCAACCGAATGAGGTCGACAACCTCGTTCGGCCGACGCACCTGCCGACGCGTACGACCCAGGAATTGCTGTGTCACGCCCACGGTGGCGTGGCTGCACCACCGACGGACCCGGCTGATCCGGCTGATCCGGCTGATCCGGCTGATCCGGCTGATCCGGCTGATCCGGCTGATCCGGTCGACCCGGCCGATTCCGATGACCCTGAAACGGTGGAGATCGTCGGGGCGCCGCAGGCGATCGCCTCGTCGGCATCGATCGATGGATCGACCATCGAGGTGACGTTCTCCGCACCGCTTGCCGACGCCACCGTGACCGCCGACGCATTCGGCGTGACCGTGCTGCGCGCCGATGGGTGGGCGGTCTCGGAGGTCAGCCGGGCGGATCTCAGCGATGACGGATTGACCGCTCGGGTGCATTTGAAGGGCACGCCGAGGCTGCGACCGATACGGATCATCGCCGAAGGGGCAGGGCCCAGACCTCTGCTCGGACTCGACGGTCGAGTGCTGTCGGGCGTCACAGGAGAACCAGTTGCGCACGGCGGCGCTGATGCCGCCCTCATGATCACCGACGACGAGTCGTCGGACAAGGAGTAGGCCATGCCGTTCACGACCACTGACACAGGCACCACCGCCTCGCTGCCGGGCGTCTCTGCACTCGCGCCCCCGGGTGCGAAGCGCTCCGGGCCGATCGAGATGGTCGGCACGGACGCCGGGGTCTCGGTCATCGACACCGCGACGCCGTTGACGCGCGTCTGGTACTTCGATGGCAAGTTTCTCCGTGCTGAGCACTTCCGCCGCGACCAGGAGTACACCCGCGCTCTGAACGCATTGTCCAACCAGGCAACAGGACACGGCGTCGTGCACGGGTTCGAGGCCCTCCTCGGCGGCGGTGACAGCCTCGAGGTGGCCGGTGGGCTCGCAGTCGCGCCGTCCGGTCGGCTCATCCTCCTGCCCGGGGCAGTGTCGATGTCGATCGCGAAGCTGATCCAGCGTTCCGCCGGTTCGTCCAACCCAGCCGTGCCGTCAGCGCCTGGCACTGCCGACTTCGCACGCTGTCCTCCCGACAAGGTGCCCACCGGGCCGGAGATCCTCGCAACGCCGCGGCCGCTGTACCTGCTGACCGTCGCTGCTGCCGACGCGCTGTGCGGGGAGGAGGAGCGCTTCGGCCAACTGTGCGACGACGCGTGCGCCACCGAGTCCGATCGGTCCTTCGCCGTGGAGGGTGCCGTCTTCCGGGCCCGCCGCCTCGACTTGTCATTCCCCGTACTGGGCATCGCGGTCGATGAACGAACGACGCTGCGGTCGCGTGCCGCGCGGGCGTATTTCGAGGCAGAGCGGGCCGCGATCGCTTCCCGGATCTCCGGAGCGGGTCTGCAGACCTCGGTGTGGTGCGCCGGTGCCGCTGCCGTCGGTGGGGAGGAGGTTGCGCTCGGCGTCTTCGACCGTGCGGGCACCGTCACGTCCTGGGTCGACATCTGGACGGCGCGGCGCGAGCTCATGGAATCGTCTCCGCAGCGCCACTGGGGCTGGCGCCTCGCCATGCGGCCCCTCGATGTGTTCCTCGCGCAGGTGCTCCAGTTCCAGTGCCAGCTCATCGGCGTCGCGTCGGGCGGACCGACGTTCAGTCCAGGCGACCCCTGTGCCGACGAGCGCTCGGTACTGGCAGAAGCCGGTGAGATGCTGGCATCGCTGGCCGGCAAGGCGCCGTTGTCCGGTGCGTCGGTCGAGGGTCGGGTCGACCGTGCAGGCAGCCCGCTTGCAGGGGTGCCGGGCGATATCGCCGGCATCGGATCCGATGGCCACGACAGCCTCGGAATCGATCGGATCACTGATTTGCGACGCCGCATCACCGGCGCGTTGACCGGGCGTGTTCAGTCGGCGACCGGCTCCGGCCTCCTCGACAGCGGCTTCGTCGAACTCCCCTCGGCCGGCTACCTGCCGATCGATCCGACGATCTCGCTGGTGCCCCAGGTCAGCGGACTGTTCGGCCCGGGCGTCGACCTCCGGTTCTGTGCCGTGAGGCCGGATTTCATTCCCGAGGCGCTCCAGGAAGCGCAGCACATGGAACGCATCTCGTTGACGCAGGGACTCGTTGATCGCGACATGGTCGAAGAGGTCGACGTGCTCGTTCCGGGCGGGACCATCTCGCCGGTGACGACCACGATCGATGCCTTCGACGGCGTGATCCGGATCCTGCCGGGACGAAAGACTCAGAAGGGCGAGCTCGAGAGCGAATCAGCGACCGGATCGGCGATCACCTTGTCGGCCGTCGCTCGCGACCAGAACGACGACGGCTGGTCGTGGACCCTTGCGGCACACGGCGAGGCCCCGCATCGACTCTCGGTCGCCGACTTGTTCGGCTTCGTCGTCGGAGATGTCGTTGGTCCAGATGTGGAGGCGGCGGTCGAAGCTGAAGACGCCGCCGCACACGCCGCCGCACACGCTGCCGCAGAGGCTGCGGAAAGGGCGGCGAGTGTGGTCTTCCTCGAGGCCGACAAGACTCACGATCTGGACCGGGGGAAGGCCGGCTTCTCCCAGCGAATTGCCCGTGAGGCCGTCTTCGCGCGCGAGCGGGCCGAGAGCGTGCTCTTCGCGCCGCCGACAGGCGAGGCCGGTGTCAAAGCGCCCCCGGATCGCGCCATCCCACGCGACGAGAAGCGTCCGGTTGCGCTGTGGTTCGACCTCCACCTGGGGCGTGATCTCCGTGAGCTGAGCCAGGGTGATTCGACCGAATTGCGGCTCAGGGCGAGCGTCTACTCTCGCGCCAGGGTCGAGCCGGTACTGATCGACGCTCAGGTCTCGGGTTCGCTCAAGGTGCTCCGATCGGAACTGAATTCCCTTGGCCGTCGGCGCTATCGCACCATCGTGACGACCACCGATGCGTGGGTCGACAGGCTCGTCATCTCGGGCTCGACCGTCCTCGATCCGCCGCCGAAGTCAGCGGGTGGACTCGAGCTCATCTGGAAGATCGGGCTCGACGACGATGCGGGGCGGGTCCTCAGCGTGTCGGCTCGCAGGGGTGAAGTGCTCGCGTCCGCAGAGTTCAGCGACGAAGGCACGCCCCGCCTCATCGAGGGACACGTCGATCTCGCCAGCTTCGGCTCGAAGACGGTGTCCGGCGGCGAGTGGGCGATGGTCAACTCATACCGAGGGGGACGTTCGTTCCTGCGGGTCGCGACCACCGAGTTGTCGGAGACTCCCGGGGCGCTCGACCTCGGGAGATCGGGCCGAGATCTTGCGGAGAACGTGATCGACGTCATCGGCGCGGAACTCAGTCTGCGTGGACGTGACTCCGGGTTCATGACGGCGGCTCGCACGCGGATGTTCGCGGCTCCCGCCAGTGCACACGGTGGCGTCACGGCGACGACCGATTGGGTGATGTTCCATCGACGGCGGGTCAAGAACTGCGGCACCGCAGTCGAGCGACCGACCGCGCTTCGAACGGCCCGATGGTTCCACGCTGTGGTGGACGCGAAGGACGACCTCAAGCGCTTCAGTGCACTCGCCGGGCGCTTCGTCGCCGTCGAGGGGGCTGCCGACGTCGACGAAGTTCGACTTCGTGAACGGCTCGATGGGCTCGACTTCGAACTGATCGACACGTTGCAGTTCGCGGAGGAATCCGCCGAGCTCGCGTCGTCGAAACCGGCGCTCCGGACCGCGTTCAAGCGCAGCGATCGCGGTCAGGAAGTGGCGTTCGGCGTCGTCGGGTCGATCGGTGGGGGCGACGGTGCGAACGTCGAACTCGGGCGGCTCAGCGCGGCGACCGGGACAGTCTCGGACCTCATCGAAACGTCGACGATGGTGACCCGGATACTGACCGAGGTTCCACCTGAATTCCAGAGTCCCGGTACCGACACGGTGATGCTGACGGTTGGCGTCCGGCGGACCAAAACCACACTGTCGACGGCTCGCCTCGTGCGACTCACGAGCGAACAGTGGAAGACCATGGAGGGAGCGCTCGGGAAACTCGCCGATGAGGGCGCTGCTGTGTTCGACGGCTTCGTGGAGGAGTTCACCGACGGCAAGCCCGACGAGGTCACCGCACAGTTCGATGGAGCGGAGGTGACGAATGCAGACACTGTCCTCGAGTGGTGGAATGGAGCGCCAGCCTTGTTCGCCCGATTCGGCATCGCCGCGCGTCATCGAGCAACCGACGATGAGGTCGAGATGTGGAAAGGGGAGCGGATCGAAAAGGTCGCTGACCTCCTGGCGATCGGCGAGGTCGGTCTCCTCGATGCGGTCGAGTGGGAGCTACCACTTCATGACGCCATCGTCTTCGTGACCCCGCGAGGCTGATCGCGCCGAAAGAGCGAGTCTCGACGTCGATAGTCGACGTGAATTCCGGGCAAACCAGAAGGCGGCCCCAAAAGCCCCCGAAAATGAACAAACCCGAACCCCTGATGGAGGTTCGGGTGTCCGGGATGTCTCGCGACATCACATTTGTGGAGCTAGGGGTAATCGTATCTGCAGGGATCGGACGGTTCATTGCACCTGGTAGACAGCTATTCGAGCCCAAGCAATGTGCGGTGGTGGTGCAACCAGTGGTGCAACCTGGCCGCCGACGATGAGAGGAGTTCTTTGGCCAGCGCGAGTTCTGCCTGCGTCCGTGATCTGGTCCGGTTCAAGACTCCAGGCCCGGCTCGAGGTCGTCCATCTGAATCATGACTGCGGTCATCCCTGTCTCGCTGCCCTTGGCATGCATCACGCCTCGAGGAAGGAACACTGCGTCGCCGAGCCCGACTTCATGGCGGTCGGGTCCGCTGACGACCCAGCCCGCTCCGTCGACGACGACGAAGAGTTGGCCGAAGCCGGTCTCGTGTTCTCCGATCTCACCGCCCGCTTCGAAGTGCAGCACGTAGGCGTGGGACTCACCTGAGCCGCTTCCGAGATGGACGGAGCCTGTCGATATTGCTCCGTAGTTCCGGATTGCCTGAGCCGCTGACTTGTCGAATCTGATGAGCTGCGTCACGCTGCCGAGTCTGGCAGTCCCGAAGACATGGCGTCGACGACGACGTCCAGCTGCAGCACGATCTTCAGCAGACGCGTTCGTTCGAACTGCCGCCCTGCTCGGGCCACGGGGCTCGCAACGGTGGACGATAGGGCGTGCGGTTCGCTCGAGTGTCCAGACGGTCCACATCTTCGCCGCACGGACGTCTAGGCGAGCGGTGGCTCCCTCGTTCTCGTACGATTCCCGACGCTCCGCAGACACGAGTTCCAGACGCGCATTGGCGACCGCATCTGTCAACTCGTCGAGGGTGAAGAAGGTCGCCGTCAAGACCGCGAGAGAACTCAACCAAGGCTTCGTGGAGTTGAAATCGCGAAAGGTGAATCACCGAGTAGAAGGCAACGATGTCGGCCACGCTCGCCGTTGCGATTGGAAGGTTGACCATGTCAGCGACAGCAGCGCTGCCAACGCGCCGTCTGGCTGCGGCAGCCATCGCGGCGCTGAGATCGAGGGCGACGACAGGCCGACCCGCCGAACGAATACGAGCCCCGATGTGGCCTGGCCCGCTGCCGATGTCCAACACGAGACCGGAGGATCTTGCTGCCAGCTCGTCCAGGAGCTCGCGATCTCGGGGTTTGGATCGGAGTTCGTCCGCGAATCGTCTCTCGTAGTCCGGAGCGACGAGGTCGTACGCTGACGAGACTCCGTGCTTGTTTCCCATCTCTCTACTATCGCCTGACTCAGACCGTTGCGGAGAACGTCAGGTGAGCCGGAAGAGAACGGCACCGTCATTCGAAGGAATCGCGGTTGGCCATCGGCAACTATCGTCCGTACATGAGCCGACATGCCGATCACTTGCCGATCCCGGCAACGGCGTTCGTCGGTCGTGAATCTGAGAAGACGAGCCTGGTCAGCCACCTCAGGAGTGAACGCCTTGTGACTGTCACCGGTGTCGGTGGCGCCGGAAAGACACGCCTCGCCATCGAGGTTGCATCCGCGATAAGAAGCGACTTCGACGACGGTGTTCGTTGGCTGGGTTTGGCGGGACTCAGCGACGCCGAGTCGGTCGTGCCCGCAGCTTTGGCGGCCCTCGGCTTGCGGGCCACCCGGGCAGCCGTGCTCGAGGACGTCGTCGCCGACCTCGGCGATCGATCGCTGCTCCTGGTGTTGGACAACTGCGAACACCTCGTCAGTGCTGCAGCTGCGGTGGCCGTGCTCCTGACGACGTCGTGCCCCGGTGTCCGAGTGCTGGCGACGAGCCGGGAGCCGCTCGGCGTCGCCGCCGAACAGGTTGTTTCACTGGGAGGTTTGGCCGTACCGCTGGACAGCGCGACTCCTGAGTCGGTCGACGGGGCCGAAGCCGTGCAGTTGTTCGCGGATCGAGCGCGGCACTGCAATGCGAAGTTTCGTGTGAATGATCAGAGCCGGGAGCCGGTGGCAGAGATCTGCCGGCGGCTCGACGGTCTGCCGCTCGCCATCGAGCTGGCTGCGGCCCGAGTGCGACACCTGTCCTCGGCCCAGATCGCCGCGGGCCTCGATGATCGGTTCGAATTGCTCACTGGTGGTGAGCGCACAGCGGAGCCGCGACACCGCACGCTGGAAGCCTCGATCGACTGGAGCCATGACCTGCTGAGCGAGCCACAGCGGGCGTTGCTGGCCCGGCTGTCGGTGTTTGCCGGACCGTTCACCCTCGACGCCGCCACCGAGGTCGGCGCTGTGCCGCCGGTCGAAGCAGCGAATGTTCGTGAGGCGCTCGCCGATCTGATCGACCGATCACTGGTGCACGTCGATGATGCGCGGGACGCATACCGCTATCGGTTGCTGCAGACGATCAATGCCTACGCCGCCCAGCGGCTGGCCGAGCGCGGCGAGACGACGCTCATCCGGAACCGACACCTCGAGCACCATCGACGACTCGCCGAGTCTGCTGAACTCGGTCTCGCCTCTGACGAATTCAACGACTGGCTCGATCGGCTCGCTCCGGTTGCGGACGATCTGCGCGCTGCCATGGATCACGCCACCGCATCCGGGCAATCGCCCGCCGCCGTCGAAATCGTGGCTCGCACCGTCAACTTCTGGATGGTACGAGGGTTCTTTCTCGAGATGCACCGCCGGCTTCGTGACGCCGTCGAGGCGTCGCCATCGAAACGGGAGCGGGCGAAGGCCAGCGCCACCGGCTCGATCCTGGCGTTTATGGGTGGTGATTTCGCCGCTGCCTACGAGCTCGCCGTAGAAGCTGTGGCGCTGTCTCAGAACGGCGACGATCCCAAGACGCTCGCTCTTGCTCTCAACTACCGATCGTGGGCGGGGTATTTCTCGGGTGGTGGTCACAGCGCCGCCATCTGGAGTGACCTCGAAGCGGCAGCTCAGGTGGTCGATTCGACCGGTGACGAAGCCCTCACCTTGCGCCTGGCGATGAACCGTGGGGTGCTCCAGTTCGTCGGGCAATCGGTGCCCGCAGGAAAGGCCAGCCTGCAGCGGTGCCTACAGGGCATGGTCGCAGCCGACTTACTCGTCCTCGAGACCACCACCCGCACCTACCTCGCCTACTGGTCAAGCCTCGACGGCGACAACGACGAGGCCCGGCGTCAGGGTCGCCGGGCTCTCGAGCAGGCCCGATCGATGGGCAACCGCGCCTTCGTGTCATTTGCGCTCTCCAGCCTCGCCGTCGCCGACATATCGACAGGTGATCGGGAGTCCGCAGACCAACACTTGGTCGAGGCTCGCGAGGCTGCGCACGAGGCTGGACTGGACACCTTCGAGATGATCGCCGCACGGATCTCGGCTCAAGCTGCCGTGCGGTTCGCAGACACGGCAGCCCGAACGCTCACCGAGGGAGCCTTGCATCGGGCGCGTGGGGTCTCGAGCGCCTGGGACATTGCGGGTTGCGCCTACTTGGCTGGCCTTGCTGCGATCGCCGACGGCGACATCGCGGCGGCCGATCTTCTCCTCAAGGAATCGCGCGACGCCTCGCTCGACCCGTGGTTTCCGTTGCCGCTCGGGCACGCGCTCCTCGGCCTTGCGCACCTCGCCGACATCGAGTCCGACATCGACCGGGCACGGGACCTCGCCCATGACGCACTCGACACGTTCGCGGAGTGGGGTGGACTTGCCAGCCTCGTCGATGCCCTCGAGGCGGTTGCCGCATTCGGCCAGGGTGGCGACCAGCTGCAACGCTCAGTTCGTCTTCTTGGCGCAGCAGACACGTTCCGACAGACCTGGCACGTGAGCCGATACCCGCTGGAAGCGGAACGCTCTGCCGAACTGACAACGAGCCTCACCCTGAAACTCTCGGCCCCAGAATTTCGGCGCTGCTGGGACGAAGGTGCGGCGCTGTCGCTGAACGAAGCAGTCGACTACGGCCGCCGAGGTCGCGGTGGGCGATCTGGGGCTTCGCACGGATGGCGGAGCCTCACTCCGGCCGAGCACCACTTGGCATCGCTCGTCGCCGAAGGGCTGACCAACCCGCAGATCGCGAAGCAGTCGTTCGTGAGCCGCAACACGGTCAAAACGCATCTCTCCCACATCTACACCAAGCTCGGCATCTCGAGCCGGGCCGCGCTTGCTGCCGAAGCCACCCGTCGGAGCCGATCTCACCCACCTGGGTGATGTTCCCAGCGCTCCTGGCGACGACCGTGGATGGGAACCACCACGAACAATCAACGGGAGCGAACAATGAGCAGCCAACTACAAGACGCGACGCCGCCACTTCTGCCGCAGAACGAAGTGGATGAGGACCGCCTTGGCGCCTTCATGGGCCAGATGGTCGGACACCTGATCGGTGCAACGACGATTGCGTGCTCCATCCTGGGGCACCAACTCGGTCTGTACAAGGCCATGGCGGGCAACGGGGCGATGTCGGCCGCCGATGTGGCGTCCGCTGCGGGGACTCACCCTCGCCTGACGCGTGAGTGGCTCGATCAGCAGGCGAGTAGTGGGATCGTCGCCTATGACAGTGAGGGTGACACCTATGCCTTGAGTCCCGAAGCGGCGCTCGCCCTTGCCGATGAGAACTCGCCGGTGTGGCTCGCCGGCGGGTTGGCGGCCACTCGATCGATGTTCATCGACATCGACAAGGTCGAGGCCGCATACCGCGGCGATGGAGCGATGGGATGGGGCGAACATCACGAGTGCCTGTTCCAAGGAACCGCTGAGTTCTTCCGGCCGGCGTATGAGCATCTCCTCGTGCAGCAGTGGCTCCCCGCACTCAGTGGAGGAACCGACCGACTCGATGCCGGTGCCTTGGTGGCCGACGTCGGTTGCGGCGCAGGTTTCTCGACCGCGGCGATGGCGGATGCGTTCCCGGCGAGCAACTTCGTGGGGTTCGACCAACACGGCCCGTCGATTGCTGCCGCCACGGCAAGAGCAGCGGATCGGGGCCACTCGAACATTCAGTTCGCGGAGAGCGGATCGAAGGACTACAGCGGATCGTTCGATCTGATCTGCTTCTTCGATGCGCTGCACGACATGGGAGACCCGGTGGGAGTCGCCGAGCACGCCAAGTCGCAGCTCAACAAAGGTGGATCGGTGATGATCGTCGAGCCGTTCGCATTCGACACCCGCGCCGAGAACCATGCGGCGCTCGGCGGGCTCCTGTACGGAGCATCGGCTGTTCTCTGCACGCCGTGCTCCCTGTCGCAGGAGGTCGGACGAGCAATGGGCGCCCAATCAGGCGAGGCAGGGATGCGCGCCGTGTTCGAAGAAGCCGACTACACGAGCTTCCGTCGCTCTACAGAGACACCGTTCAACATCGTCTACGAAGCCCACGCTTGATTCGCATGTCCTGGAAGATGGTCGACGAAGGATGGGGGCGTCGCGCTGTCGATTTCGCGACGATCGCGGAACCAAGCAGCTGCCGCGAGTACGTGTTCGTGCATTCCCGACTCGCCATCGACCACGGCGAACGCCTGCTCGACGTGGCGTGTGGGTCGGGGCTGGCGATGGAGCTCGCCAGGATGCGCGGCGCCCAATGCGCCGGAATCGACGCGTCGCACCGCCTCATCGAGGTGGCTCGCGACCGGAATCCTGAGAGCGACATCCGTGTCGGAGACATGAACGAATTGCCCTGGCAAGACGAGAGCTTCGACGTCGCCACCAGCTTTCGAGGTATTTGGGGGACAACACCTGACGCGATGGCAGATGTTCGTCGGGTACTACGACCCGGTGGCCGCGTGTCGATGACGGTGTGGGGTGACGTCGGCAAGTCGCCCGGCGCGTGGATGTTTGCCCCATTCCTCTGGGCCGACGAGGCGAAGGTGGACAACCAGGCGCAGATGGTGTCGCTGGGACGACCAGGCGTCGGTGAGCAGTTCCTGACCGACGCCGGATTCCAGCCCGATGAACGTTTCGTGGTGCCGTTCTTCTTGGAGTACGCAGATCCCGAGGCGTACGCGCGCGGCATGGCCGCATCTGGACCTGCCTACGAGACGATCCAAGACCTCGGAGAAGCAGCGTTTCACGAGCGTGCGTGTGCGCTTGCTCGGGAGCACGTACGGGATGGCCTGCCGCTGCGCGGCGAGATCCAGCTGTTCGGCTACATCGGTGTCAAGGTGTAACGGCGAGGTCAGGGGTCCGGGCGACCGATCGAAATCGGTGTCGGATCTTGAAGGCGTCGTCGACGTCGTACAGCTGTGCGAACAACTCGACAACTGTCCGCTCGCTCAGGCGACGCTCGCCGGGTCGGGGACTGTCAGATCCCCGGTGTAACTGGTCTGGCCTGAAACGCTGAGCTGAAGGGCTCGGCCGGAAGGACAGACAATGACAGACCATGATGTAGCGGTGGCAACACCACCGAAGCAAGACGACGCGGAGCGGCCTGAGAGATCGGTCGCAGAGCAGCTCGTCGAGCAGGCCCGCGCGGAGGGGGTCGACCTCGTCGGCCCTGGCGGCTTGCTGAGCAACCTGACCAAGCAGGTCCTCGAGACCGGGTTGGAGGTCGAGATGGAAGAGCACCTCGGCTATGAGAAACACGCGGCCGAAGGTCGCAACGGTGACAACTCGCGCAATGGGACCCGATCGAAGACAGTGATCACCGAGATCGGCCCGGTCGAGTTGGACGTGCCACGCGATCGTGACGGCAGCTTCGAACCCAAGACGGTGAAGAAACGCCAGCGACGCCTCGACGGGGTCGACTCGATGGTCATCTCACTCACGGCCAAGGGTTTGACGACCGGTGAGGTCGAAGCCCATTTGATGGAGGTGTACTCGACCGACATCAGCCGTGAGACGATCTCGAAGATCACCGACCGGGTCCTTGATGACATGGCCGACTGGCAGAACCGGCCACTCGACTGCGTGTATCCGGTGATCTTCATCGACGCCCTCGTCGTGAAGATCCGCGACGGCCAAGTCGCGAACCGGCCCGTCTACGCGGCAATCGGCGTGACCGTTGACGGCAAGCGCGACATCTTGGGCCTGTGGGTCGGGACCGGCGGCGAGGGCGCCAAGTACTGGCTGCAGGTGCTCACCGAGATCAAGAACCGTGGCGTCGACGACGCCTGCATGGTCGTCTGCGACGGCCTCAAAGGCTTACCCGAATCAATCGAAGCAACCTGGCCGCTGGCGATCGTGCAGACCTGTGTGCTGCACCTGATCCGCAACACGTTCCGACTCGCCAGCCGAGCCGACTGGGCAAAGATGGCACACGATCTACGACCGGTCTACACCGCCGTCAACGAAGCCGACGCCAAGAGCCGGCTCGACGAGTTCCACGACACCTGGGGCCAGAAATATCCGGTCATCAAGAGTCTGTGGTCATCTGCATGGGCCGAGTTCGTGCCGTTCCTCGACTACTCACCCGAGATCCGAAGGGTGATCTACTCGACGAATGCGATCGAGTCTTTGAACGCCAGATTCCGTCGAGCGACCAAGGCTCGTGGGCACTTCCCCAACGAACAGGCCGCGTTGAAGTGTCTCTACATGGTCGTCCGATCGCTCGACCCCAAAGGCACCGGCCAGGAACGCTGGATGAACCGCTGGAAGCCCGCCCTCAACGCCTTCGCCATCACCTTCGAAGGCCGCCTCTTCTGAGGCCCTAGGATCACCAACACCAACAATGAGCCAGATCAGTTACACCACTCATCTGACAGTCCCGTCAAGAGGGAGCCACGGTGATCGACACGTTCACCCGCAGCGTCGCGGAGTTCGGCTGTCCGTTCTCGACGTTGACCGACAACAGTTTGGTCTACACCACCAGGTTTTCCGGCGGCGGCAACGGCGGACGCAACGGCTTCGAATCTGTGCTTGTTCGCCTCGGTGTCATCCAGAAGAACAGCCGACCCAATCACCCGACCACGTGCGACAAAGTCGAACGATTCCAACAGACAATGAAGAACTGGCTGAGAGCTCAACGAGACCAACCTCGTGACCTCGCCGAACTCGACGATCTGCTCGAAGCGTTCCGGAACGAATACAACCAACGACGCCCGCACCGATCACTGGACAACCGGACACCCGCAACCGCGTACAACTCGCGTTCCACGGCCGGCCCTGTCGGTCGCGACGACCCGCACTGGCGTGTCCGCTACGACCGCATCGACGCCGGTGGAAAGATCACACTCCGCCACCACGGCCGCATCTTCAAGATCGGCATCGGCCGACCCCACGCCCGAACCCGCGTCATCTGCCTCGTCAAAGACCTCGACACCAGAATCATCGGTGCCACCACCGGCGAAATCCTCCGCACCCTCACCCTCGACACCATCCGCACCTACCAACCCACCGGCAAACCCGAAGGCGGCCCCAAAGGCCCCCGAAAACCGAAACACCCGAACCCCTAACGGGGGTTCGGGT
>RCMY010002153.1_pt1 | contig 17910 bp, 19 predicted proteins | sample 2041341 | NCBI WGS metagenome assembly RCMY01 (sample SAMN09708234, study PRJNA481090) | Marine sediment metagenome, whole genome shotgun sequencing project. | reverse complement strand
GATGCAGAGCGGCGAAATTGAGGTTTTCGAGCTGGGTCTTGACCTACTGGATGCCGAGACGGAGGGCGAGTGGCGCGTAGACATCGAGAGTTTCACGTGCCGCCCGCTCCTGTTTCCAACGCGGCATGGCGCCAATGGTCCGAAGATTGTGCAGACGATCGCAGAGCTTGATGAGCAGAACCCGCAGGTCCTTCGACATCGCCACCAGCATCTTGCGGAACGTCGCCGCCTGCTGAGCCTCTTTGGAGTTGAAATGCAGGCGATCGAGTTTGGTGACTCCGTCGACGATCGCTGCGACCTCAGGTCCGAAGGCCGCTTCGATGTCGAGCACCGTGCACGAGGTGTCTTCGACTGCATCGTGAAGCAGCGCAGCCGCAATCGTGTACTCGTCGAGACCGAGTCCGGCAACGATCTTGGCGACGGCTACCGGATGGTGGATGTAGGGTTCACCCGATTTGCGTCGCTGGGTCGCATGCGCCTCTGCGGCCATTCGGTACGCCCGGGCGACGAAGTCGATCTGTTCGTCGCGACGTTTGCCCTGGAAGCCGCTGACGAGATCTCTGATCTCATCTTCGAGCGGCAGGCGCTCACGACGCCAAGGTAGTACTCGGTTGGCACTCACCATCTCATCAAGACTAACCCGAACTGGCAACGGTCCCTGAGGAGGTGTTTCGGTGCCCCCCGCCGAAAACCGGTGAGTGCGAAAGCCGGCCGATGCTGATGAAGGAGGTTCAGCGAGGGAGACCGGTCGGGCCGGTCGGTTTCATCGACTTGGGTTTGGCTGCGACCGGCTCGCTGGTTGGCAGCTTGTTCTTGAGCCACACCAGGATCGGTGTTGCAACGAAGACCGACGAGTAGGTGCCGGAGAGCAGTCCGAGGAAGAGGGCGAGGGCGAAATCTCGGAGGGTGCCGCCACCGAGGAACAGTCCGCCGATGATCAACATCGACAGGACCGGCAGCACCGTGGTGAGTGTTGTGTTGATCGAACGCATCAGCACCTGGTTCATCGATGTGTTCACCAGATCGGCGTACGGGACCGAGTCTTTGCCGATGTTCTCGTTCTCGTTCTCCTTGACCTTGTCGTACACGACGACGGTGTCGTACAACGAATAACCCATGATCGTGAGCAGGGCGATCACCGTGGCCGGGCTCACCTCGAAGCGAACGACGACATACACGCCGGCAATCAGCAGCAGATCGTGCACGACCGCGATGACGGCGCTGAGCGCCATCTGCCACTCGAGCGACAGCGACAGGTAGATGCCGACGGCGATGAAGAAGAAGAGCATGGCCCGCAGCGCCTTGTTGGTGATCTGATCACCCCAGGTCGGCCCGACCTCGTTGATCGAGACATCATCGACCGTCAGGCCACTCAGTTCGACGAGTTCGCCGAGAATCTGATCGGTGTTCTCCATCTGCTCGGCCCCGGTCTGCACCCGCACCGAGCTGACGCCGTCGGCGTTCTGGATGATCTGGATACGGACATCGGTCTCTTTGATGACCTCACGGGCCGACTCGACAGTGACGCTGTCTGGCACCTCAACCTCGTAGATTCCGCCACCTTCGAAGTCGATGCTGAGGTTGAATCCGACGACGAAGATCAGGACCGCGGAGATCACGCTGACCAGCGCGGCCAGCGGGAGTGTGATCTTCCATGGCCGACGGAAGTCGATGGTCGATGTGTTGTTGAAGATCTCGCGTAGCGTCATGACGCACCTCCTGTGGAACCGGCGCCCCCGGCTCCATCGAGCATCGCTCCGGACCGGATCCCGAGCAGACGAGGATTGGCCTTGACCGCCGGTCGTTCAGCAATCCACATCAGCGCCGGTCGCATGAAGACGTACGAAACGATGAGGTCGAGAAGCGTCGCGACACCGAGGTAGAAGGCGAAGCCTCGAACGGCGCCGACCGTGAGGAAGTAGAGCAGGCCGGCCGCAATGAGGCTGACGACGTCGGCTTTCACGATGGTCGAAATTGCGCTCTGATAGGCCCGTTCGACTGCGGTGGAGAGCTTGCGGGCCTTACCGTTCGCCACGGCGTCTTTTACATTCTCGAAGTACACGATGTTGGAGTCAGCCGAGACCCCGATCGACACGATGAGACCGACAACACCTGACAGCGTGATCGCCAAGCCCTTCGTTTCGCCGAGCCAAGAAATGATCGTCCACAACAGCATGAACGACATCACCAAACCGCCGATCGCCACCAGGCCAGCCAGGCGGTAATACCAAAACAGGTAGAGGGCAACGATGGCGAGCCCGATGAGTCCGGCGACGATGCCGGCCCGCAGCACATCGTTGCCGATGGTGGCCGACACCGTGCGGGTCTGCTGTGCTTCGAGCACGACAGGCAGCGCGCCATAGTTCAACACCAACGCCAGGTTGCGGGCGCTGACCTCGTCGAATGAGCCGCTGATCTGAATCTGATCCCGCGCAAAGCTTGGTTGCTGGATGTTCGGGGCGGAGATGACCTTGCCGTCGAGGACGATGGCCAGGCGACCGGAGGGGCAGATCAACGGATTGGGACTCGCGGCGTAGCACTGCTCGGCCGCCGAGTTGAACTGGTCGATACCGCCGGGTCCCGACTTGAAGATCGGGCTGACCGACCAGGTCGCCAGACCATCAAAACCGACATCGGCCGATTCGAGTGTGTCGCCGCGCAGCAGCGCCGGGCCGAGGCAGGTCCGGTTGCCCTCTTCGTCGTCGAGCACCACGTAGTCGGCGTACACGTCGTCGTCTGTCGGGGTCGTGCCCGCGATGTCACAGGCCGCCGCGACATCGTCGAAGAACTGTTGCTGCTCCGGGGAGACCTCTGCTGGTGCCTGCGTCGTTGGATCAGTTTCTGCTGGGTCGGCGTCGGACCCGTCTGCCGCAGTGGTCGCCGTTGTGTCATCGGCCACTGTCGTTGCGGTCGTGCTGGTCGTCGTGGTCGATTCCTCGCTCTGGCGGCGATACCGAACGGCGGCCATGCCCTGCTCATCGGCGCCGTCTTCGTCGACGGAGGTGGAGGTGGAGGTGGTCGAGGTGGAGCTGGTCGAGGCGTCGGTCGTCGTGGTCGTTTCGTCCCCGGTGCCATCGCTGGGTGAAGCGGTCGAGCCGGTGGTCGGGTTTTCCGCTTCGTTCTGCAACTGTTCGAGCAGGTCTGGATCGATGGCGGGTCCGAGATCTTGGATCACGGGGCGGAACCGGAGTTCTGCGGTTTGGCCGACGAGATCGAGCGCCCGCTGCTGCTCATCGACACCGGGAAGGTCGACCACGATGGTCTGGCCCTGACGGGAAATCTCGGGCTCGGCGACACCGAGAGCATCGACGCGTTCACGGATGATCTCGAGGGTCTGGTCGAGAGTTTCCTCCGTTGCCGGCTCGGTTGGCGCGTAGACAACCGAAACGCCGCCCTGGAGGTCGAGTCCGAGGAGCGGCTGGTTGCCGGCGACGAAGGGGTAGATGATGCCGGCGACCGAGAGGGCAACGAGGCCCGTGGCACCGGAAATTTTGGGAAACGCCATGATCAGCTTTCTTCTTCACCAGCATTGTCGGGAACCAATCGGCTGGCGATTGCCGACCGTGACACCTTCAGGTCGACATCGGGGGCAACCTCGACCCATACCACGGTGTCTTCCATCTCGGAGATGAAGCCATGGATGCCGCTGTCGAGAACGACTTCGTCACCAACGGTCAGGGCCGCTACCAGTTGGCGCGCCGCCTTCTGTCTGCGCTGTTGCGGGAGCAACACCAAAACATAGAAGACAACGATGATGACGGCATAGATCGCGAGGGTGGCGAGCATGGGGAGACCTCCAGCCGAGAAACGCTAGCGGCTACAGCCACCCAATCGGTGACAGCAACCTGAATGCGGCAATGTGGAACCTCGGTGAAACGAGGGTCAGGACGACCTCAGCTCCAGGTTGACCAGATCTCGGCTCGTAGCGCCTCGAAGGTGCCGGCGGCGATGGCGTTTCGCATCCGCTCGGTGAGGTGGGCGAGGAACGCGAGGTTGTGCAGCGAGATGATGCGTCCCGCCGTCGGCTCATTCGTGACGAGCAGATGACGCACGTAAGCACGGGAGTACCGACCCGAGAGATCGTGTTGGAATCCGGGATCGATCGGGCTGTCATCGCGGGCGAAGCGAAGGTTGCGGAGGTTCAACCGCCCCTCGGTGGTGAGCGCGGTGCCATGGCGGGCGAGCCGGGTCGGAAGCACACAGTCGAACATGTCGATGCCATGGGCCACCACCTCGACCAATCCGATCGGGTCGCCGATACCCATGAAATACCGGGGCTGGTCGGGTGGCAGATGAGCGATGGCTGCCGCCAGCGCCGGCAGCATCTCTTCTCTCGACTCACCAACGGAAAGTCCACCAACGGCGTAGCCGTCGAAACCGATCTCGACCGTTCGCTTCGCCGAGTCCTCTCGAAGTTCGACATCGATCCCGCCCTGCACGATCCCGAACTGCGACTGATCGGCCCGTGTGTGGGCCGCCTTTGACCGTTCAGCCCAGCGCAGGGTGCGTTCGAGTGCATCGAATTGCACCGACCGGGGTGATGGCAACGGAGGAACCACATCGAGCACCATGGCGATATCCGCCCCGAGTTGTTCCTGCACCTTCACCGATCGCTCTGGCGACAGCTCGACATAGCTGCCGTCGTACACCGATCGGAATCGGGCGTGTTCCTCGGTCACCTTTGGTTCGAGGCTGAACACCTGGTAGCCACCGGAGTCGGTGAGCATGTGACCGGACCAGTCCATGAATCGATGGAGCCCACCCATCTCTTCGATCAGATCGCCGCCGGGACGCTCCATCAGGTGATAGGTGTTTCCGAGCACGATCGGCGGACCCAGGCGGTCGAGATCAGCGGTGTCGAGTGTCTTCACCGCTCCCCTGGTGCCGACCGGCATGAAGACCGGCGTTGCGATCTCGCCGCGATGGTTGCTCATCGTTCCCGTTCGAGCCTGACCGTCGGTGTGGTGGATCGTGATCTTCATTTGTCTCGCTCCAAAAGCATGGCGTCACCGAAGCTGAGCATTCGATAGCCCTCGTCGATCGCGATCTCGTACAGATCGCGCCAGCGAGGACCGACGAACGCGTCGACGAGCACCAGCAACGACGAGCGGGGAACGTGATAGTTGGTCATGAGTACGTCGACGATCTGCCACTCGTAGCCCCGGCTGATGAACAGGCTGCTGTCGCCGCTGAGCTGACCGGTCGCCGCCACCGATTCGAGCGTTCGCACGACAGTGGTACCAACGGCAACAACCCGCTCGGCCGAGCGGATGCGGTCCCACACCGCGGTATCGACGTGGTACCTCTCGGTGTGCATCGTGTGGTCGGCGACCTCATCGGTGTCGATCGGTTTGAATGTGCCGAGGCCGACCCGCAACTCGACCATGACGACCCCGATGCCACGGTCTTCCAGACGCGACAGCACCTCGCTGGTGAGGTGCAGCCCGGCCGTTGGGGCGGCGACCGAACCGGGTTCACGGGCGAACACGGTCTGGTAGCGGTCGGGATCATCGAGTTTGGCCGTGATGTAGGGCGGCAGCGGCATCTCGCCGATCCGATCCATCAGACCATGATCGAGCACGGTCACCACTCGTCGGCCGTCATCGAGCACTTCGTCGATCACGAGGACCGGCCCGGCATCGGCCTCGCCGGGAACGAACAGCTCGAGGCCCGCCTTGACCTTGCGCCCGGGGCGGACAAGGGCATGCCACGCTTGGGTCAGCCCCTCGGGTCGCCTCACCGGATCGAGGAGGAGGACCTCGACGGCGCCGCCGGATGCCTTGGCCAGATGCAGCCGAGCCGGCAGGACCTTGGTGTCGTTGATGACCACGAGGTCGCCCGGCTCCAACAGGTCGGGGAGATCTCGAACGATGTGATGCGCAGGAGCTGCGTCGACACCTCGATCGACCAACAGCCGGGCTGCGTCTCGCGGCTCACAGGGGTGCTGAGCGATCGCCGCTTGGGGAAGCGGGTAGTCGAACTCGGCGGTCTTGAGCGGGGCCGGTTCTGGCGAATCTGTCGTTGGTGAGGGGGCGCGCACCGCTCCAGTCAATCGTCGCCGAGGAGGTCTTGTTGACCCAGGTGCGGCGGCGGGGCGAGTCCAAGGTGTCGCCAGGCGGAAGGCATGGCAACTCGGCCTCGCGGGGTTCGAGCGAGCAAACCTTGCTGGATGAGGAACGGCTCGATGACGTCTTCGACGGTTTCGGTCGGTTCGGCGATACTGATGGCGAGCGTTGACAGTCCCGCCGGACCTCCGCCGAAGTGATTGCAGAGGTTGCCGAGGAGTTGGCGGTCGACCTTGTCGAGCCCGAGTTCGTCGATGCCGAACAGGGCCAAGCCGTCGGAAGCGCTCTCGGCGTCGATTCGACCGTGGCTACGCACCTCGGCATAGTCCTGCACCCGATGCAGCAGACGAATGGCGATACGAGGCGTTCCCCGGCTCCGCCGAGCGATCTCGAAGGCGCCATCACGATCGATTTCGACCTCGCGAAGCTTGGCCGCTCGCATCACGATCGATTCGAGGTCGGTCGGCGAATAGAAATCGAGCCGGAACGAGAAGCCGAACCGGTCTCGGAGCGGTCCGGTGATCAAACCGGTCCGCGTCGTCGCCCCGACCATCGTGAAGGCCTCCAGCTCGAAACGGATGCTTCGAGCAGCCGGACCCTTGCCGACCATGACGTCGATCTGGCGATCTTCCATTGCCGGATACAGGATTTCTTCGACCGCGCGAGGCAGCCGGTGGATCTCATCGATGAACAGCACGTCGCCCGGTTCGAGCTTGGTGAGGATCGCCGCGAGGTCACCCTGGCGCTCGATGGCGGGACCCGACGTGATGTGGAGGTGTGAGCCGAGCTCGTTGGCGACGATGCCGGCCAGGGTGGTCTTGCCAAGTCCAGGCGGTCCCCCGAAGAGCAGGTGGTCAGCGGCGGAGCCCCGACGCCGTGCCGCCTCCAAGATGATGCTCAAACGCTCTTTCAGCTCGGCTTGACCAACGAATTCATCGAGCGATCGTGGCCGCAAACTGGTTTCGTCGAGTTCACCGCCGGGCCGCTCGGGCTCGATCGGCTCCGGGGCGATCCACTCGTCTCTCGGCACGATCAGTTCCCGGCCAGGGCGCGTAGCGCCACCTTCAGCAAGGCACCGGCGTCATCGCTCGCCAATTGCGCTGCGGTGAAGCTCTTGGTTGCCGTTCCGATCTCGTCGTTGCTGTAGCCAAGGCCGCTCAAGGCTTCTCGGACGTCGGCGAGCGCCGCATTGCCGCCGGCGAGACCGGCGGGCGAGCCCGAATCGTCGACATCGTCGAGGACCGGCAGCACCAGACTCGATTTGAGATCGACCAAGAGCCGCTGGGCGGTCTTCTTGCCGACGCCGGGCACGGTGCACAGCGCATCGAGGTCGTCGTTGTTCAGGACGCGAGCGAGTTCGCTCGGACCGAAGGTGGCGATGATTGCCAGCGCCAGGGCCGGGCCAACCTTGTGCGCTCCGAGGAGTCCCTCGAACGCCACCCGCTCATCTTTGGTGACGAAGCCGAAGAGCCGCTGATCTGCTTCCCAGAAGTGATGGTGGACGTGCAGGGTCACCGGCCTGCCCGGTTCGAGCGAGGCGGCGGTCGCCGGGGTGACCGTCACTCGATAGCCGAGCCCGACACTCTCGTTCGAGTCCCCGGCGTTCGAGGTATCGACAATGACCTCGGCACCCGAACCGGTCAGGTGATGCTCACGTTCGATGACGCGTCCTCGGATCAATCCAATCACTGCTGATGTGCTCTTTTCTCGGGGTGGGAGACTCGTTCCATCATCGTCGACCGATCACTGGTCGGTCGGGATGCAGACCGGTGGGGTCATGGGCGAGGTGGCACAGAGCGATGGCAGCAGCATCGGCAGCGTCAGCCGGGCGTGGGGCTGATGCCAGCCCGAGCAGAGTCTGCACCATGGTGGCGACCATCGCCTTGTCGGCCCGGCCGTCGCCGGTCACCGCCGCCTTGATCTGGTTCGGGGAGTATTCGATGACCGGAACACCGCGGATGGCACCTTCCGACATCGCCAGTCCGGCGGCCTGGGCGACACCAACGGCGCTGTGCAGGTTGTTCTGAAAGAACAGCCGCTCGACTGCGAGCACACCGGGCCGGAACTCTTCGAACAGCAGTGCCATTTCTCGCCTCAGCTCGGCCAGACGCAGCGGGGTCGCTAGGTGGCGGTCGGTGGTGATCACGCCCATCGAGATGGCCCGACCACCACCACGGCGATCGGGTTCGATGATGGCATAGCCACAACGAGTGAGGCCGGGGTCGATTCCAAGAACGAACACCTGTACGAAGGTAGCGGACATCGACTACGTTCACGAACATGGCCACGCCTCACCCTGATGCTTCAGCGGTCGCCGACCTTCCCGCGATCGACCTGCACGATCACCGGAGCTATGCGGGGTCGCAACCTCACGCTGCATTCGACTGGCTCCGGGCCAACGATCCGGTGCATTGGCACGCCGAACCAGCCGACGAGGGACCGGGTTTTTGGGCGGTGACCCGCTATGACGATGTCAGGGAGGTCGGGCGCGACCCCGAACGCTTCTCATCGTCACCGACGATCATGATCGCCGATCCGAGCGACGACACCGCCATGGGCGATCACGTGATGATGTTGATGTCGGATCCGCCGGTGCACACCCACATGCGGCGACTCCTCAGCCGGGAGTTCACACCCCGATCGGCTCGGCTGCTGGCGCCGCGAGTCGCAGAGTTGGCAACCCAGATCGTCGATACTGTCATCGATCGTGGCACCGGATCCTGCGATCTCGTCACCGACCTGGCGGGTGAGATGCCCAGTTTCGTGATCGCCGACATTCTCGGAATCCCACTTGAAGATGGTCGCTCGCTCTATCACCTGACCGAAGCACTGCACTCCTCTCGTGAAGCCGTCGGGGTCGAGGCCCAGCAGGCGGCATTCGGCCAGATGTTCAGCTATTCCCAGCAGGTCTTTGCCGACCGGGTCGCCAACCCCAAAGACGACCTCTCGACCCTGCTCGCTTCGTCGCAGATCAACGGCGTACCGACCGATGAGATCGACTTCTTCCTCTGGTTCCTGCTTCTGGTCGACGCCGGGGGCGACACCACCCGCAACCTGGTCGGGGCGGGCATGCATGCGTTGTTCGAGCAACCCGATCAGTTGGCCCTGCTGCGAGCCGACCCGGTCGGGCTGATGCCGAGTGCGATCGAGGAGCTCCTCCGCTTCGTCAGTCCGGTGATCCACATGCGCCGCACCGCCACGGTCGATACCCAGCTGGCGGGCAACGACATCGCGGCCGGCGACAAGGTCGTCATGTTCTACGGTGCGGCCAATCGGGATCCAGCGGTGTTCGACCGACCCCACGAACTCGACCTCACGCGGCGCCCGAATCCCCACGTGGCGTTCGGCGGTGGTGGACCGCATTTCTGCCTGGGAGCGCATCTTGCTCGTATCGAGATCTCGTCGCTCCTGACGGAGATCCTCACCCGACTTCCCGATCTCGCTCCGAGTGCCGAACCCACCTGGATGGCGTCGAATTTCATCTTTGGCCCAACCAGTCTGCCGGTCACCTTCGCAACGAGTTGAGAATGCGTCGGTCCTGCCGATACGACAGGGGTGACGCAAAAGCATCGACCCGAACTCATCGCCAACGTCGCCGACGTCAGCCGCTGGTTCGGTGACGTCCAGGCGCTGACCAACCTCACGATCGAGGTACCCAAGGGCGCAATCACCGTGCTCCTCGGGCCGAACGGCGCCGGTAAGACAACGGCAATTCGCATGATCACCGGCGCGCTTGCTCCTCATGAAGGCAGCGTTTCGGTGTTCGGCATCGATCCGACGCGGTCGAACGGCGAGGAGGTTCGCCGCCGCTGCGGTGTCGTTTCGGCAAAACCGTCGCTGTATGACCGGCTCGATGGCTGGGACAACCTTCGCTATGCCGCCGAACTGTACGGACTCGGCCGTGGCGCCAACACCGACCGTCGCATCGAGGAGGCGGCATCCCAGTTTGGCATCGACGCTGCTCTGGACCATCAGGTCGGTGGCTACTCGACGGGCATGAAGACCCGTCTGGCGCTCGCTCGATCCATCCTGCATGAACCCGATCTTCTCCTCCTCGATGAACCGACCTCGGGCCTCGACCCCGAATCAGCGGTCGCCGTTCTCGACCTCATTCGCACCATGACCGGCGAGGGTCGAACGGTGCTCATGTGCACCCACCTTCTCCTCGAGGCCGAGGGGCTTGCCGACCATGTCGTGATCATGCAGCACGGAACCAGCCTTCTGTGGGGCGAACCCGACGAACTTGCCACCCAGTTCTGGCCGACGCCCGTTGTCCGGATCTCGGCGGCGAGCGGGCCGGAACTCGACGCATTGGCAACCGCCGATGGCGTCACGAGCTACGAACGCGCCGAAACCACCGCAACGCTCGAGGTCGACTCACTCGACCGTGTGCCGACCATGATCGCCGATCTGGTCGGCCGAGGCGTGCGGATCACCGCCGTCAGCCCGTTCACTCCCTCCCTCGAAGATCTCTACTTCGCCGTCCGCCGCCAACGCGGTTCGACCGTCGGCGAGGTTCCGCCGCCACCGTCGTCGACCGGACGCCCGGCACGGCAGGCCAAAATATCGGCCAAAGCATCGGAGCTGTCACGATGACAACGATCGACCCAGCAGCCACACCCCTCAAGTCGGACAGCGGGCGGGAACGCTTCGACTGGTCTCGCATGTTCACCGTTGCTCGCACCGACCTCAAGCAGTTGGTGCAGGCCCGCGACTTCTGGTTCCCGATGATCCTGCTCGGGAGCTTCTTCTTTGTCCTGATCCCCGCCTTCCTCCTGCTCACGATCACCCAGATCGGGTCGGTCGAGACGGTGGCGAAGGTTTCGGAGTCGCTCGACATGCTGCCGGCGGCCGCCCAAGCGCAGATCGTCGGCGACACCCCGGAAGGCCGCACCGGATATGCGCTGGCCGTCTTCCTGTTCGCCCCGATCGCGGTGATTGTGCCCCTCACGATCTCGACCGCCGTCGGCGCATCGACCATTGTCGGCGAACGCGAACGCGGTACCGGTGAATTCCTGGCTCACTCCCCCGCCAGCGCCAAGGAAATCTACATCGGCAAGCTGATCGCCAGCCTCGTTCCCGGCTATGTGACGACCGCTGTCGGCTTCGGCGCCTACTCGCTCATCGTCAACCTCACCGTGGGGCCCGAGGTCGGCGGATGGTTCTTCCCGACCTTCCAATGGTGGGTGATGATCCTGTGGGTCCTTCCACCCTTCCTTGCCATCTGTCTGTCGCTCGTGCTGCGATTGTCGGCGAAGGTGAAATCGACAGCGGCCGCCCAGCAGGCCTCGGGTCTGGTGAGCTTGCCACTCATCATGATCGCTTACAGCCAGTCCACCGGCGTTCTCCTCGGCGCAGGAAACATGCCCTACTACGTTGGCGGCATCGCCTGGATCATCGCCCTGTTCAGCCTCCACCGGGGCGTTCGATCGGTCACCCGTTCCCGCCTCCTTGGCGTCGCAGGCGGCATCTGAACTGCGGCACCTGAACAGCGGCAGCTACGTCGGAGCTACAGCAGGGCCATGACCTCGTCGGCCACGTCGCCATTGGAGAATACGTCTTGGACGTCGTCGTTGTCGTCGAGGGCGTCGATGATCCGCAGCATGGCGTTCGCTCCGTCGAGGTCACCGATGGGGACCGAGTTGGTCGCCACCATCGATGAGTCTTCGTCGAGCACGTCGATCCCTGCCGCCTCGAATGCCGCCCGCAGATCGTGGAGATCACCGGGCTCACAAATCACTTCCCAGTGATCGTCGATGTCGTGGATGTCTTCGGCCCCGGCATCGAGGCCCGCCAGCAGGATGTCGTCTTCGGTTGCCGACTTCGCAACCTTGATCGTGCCCTTGCGTTCGAACTGCCAGGCCACGGCGCCGGGCTCGGCCAGCGAGCCGCCGTTCTTCGAAAGCAATGACCGCAGCTCCGAGCCGGTTCGATTTCGATTATCGGTCAACACGTCGATCAAGAGGGCAACGCCGCCCGGCGCATACCCCTCATAGGTGATCGCCTCGTAGCTGACGCCTTCGAGTTCGCCGGTCCCACGTTTGACGGCACGATCGATCGTGTCGAGCGGCACCGACGCGTTGCGAGCCTTCTGGTACATCGTTCGCAGCGTGGCGTTGGTGTCGACATCGCCGCCGCCCTGCCGCGCTGCCACCTCGACCTGCTTGATCAGTTTGGCGAAGAGTTTGCCCCGCTTGGCATCGGTCGCACCCTTCTTGTGCTTGATCGTTGCCCATTTGGAGTGGCCAGACATTCTTCACCTCGTAGCGCTGGAAGAATGATGATTCTAGAGCGAGTCGAGGAACAGACGGTGGAGGCGCAGATCGTCGGTGAGTTCTGGGTGGAACGAACTCACGAGCACGCTTCGCTGGCGAACCAGCACGGGGGTGTCACGCGCGGTCGCAAGTACCTCGACATCTTGGCCGACCTTGGTGACGACCGGAGCACGGATGAACACCGCGGTGAACGCTCCGCCTTCGATCTCAGCGATCTCGAGGTCGGCCTCGAACGAGTCGATCTGACGGCCGTATCCATTGCGACGAACGGTGATGTCGATGGCACCGAATGACGCCTGACCGTCGATGCCATCGATGACGTCGGTCGCCAACAGGATCATCCCGGCACAGGTCCCGAAGGTCGGCATCGACGCGGCGAGACGCTCACCGATCGGTTCGACGAGCTGCTGCGACACGAGCAGCTTGCTCATCGTCGTGGATTCGCCTCCGGGGAGTACGAGCGCATCGACGCCCTCGAGATGTGCCGGGGTGCGAACTTCGACCGCTTCGACGCCAAGCGAGCGGAGCGTCTCGATGTGGCGGTCGAAGGCACCCTGCAGTGCCAGAACGCCGATCGTCGGTCCAGACCCCGTCCGGCTCACCAGCCGCGTTCGGCGAACTTGACCGTGTCGTCCATACCAATACCCGTCATCGGTGCCCCGAGGCCACTACTGACCTTGGCCAGCACGTCGGCGTCGAGATAGTTGGTGGTCGCTTCGACGATGGCCCTCGCCCGCGGCGCCGGGTCGTCGGACTTGAAGATTCCGGAGCCAACGAAGACTGCTTCGGCGCCGAGTTGCATGGCGAGCGCGGCATCGGCCGGTGTGGCGATTCCTCCGGCACAGAACATCGGCACCGGCAGTTTGCCCGTCTTGTTGATCTCCTGAACGAGCGGGAGGGGGGCTTGCAGCCGCTTGGCCCATTCGAACAGCTCCGCCTCGTCGGCCTGCGTGATCTTGCGGATGTCGCCGGTGATACTCCGCAGATGGCGCACGGCCTCGACGATGTTGCCCGTGCCGGCCTCGCCCTTCGATCGGATCAAGCAGGCACCCTCGGAGATGCGCCGCAATGCTTCACCGAGGTTGGTGGCGCCGCACACGAACGGCACGGTGAAAGCGAACTTGTCGATGTGATGCGTCTCGTCGGCCGGGGTGAGGACCTCGGACTCATCGATGTAGTCGACGCCGAGCGCCTGGAGGATCTGCGCCTCGACGAAATGGCCGATGCGAGCCTTGGCCATCACCGGGATGGTGCAGACCTCTTGGATCCCCCTGATCATGTCGGGATCACTCATACGTGAGATACCGCCATCGCGACGAATATCGGCCGGTACCCGCTCGAGCGCCATCACTGCCGTGGCGCCGGCGTCCTCGGCGATCTTCGCCTGCTCGGCATTGACGACGTCCATGATGACGCCACCCTTGAGCATTTCGGCGAGACCCCGGTTGACCCTGATGTTTGCGGTGGTTGATGAAGATTCGCTCATACCGGCGAGTCTAGGAGTGGCCTGCCAGGTGGCGTCCAACGTGCAGGCCACTTTTACTAGGGCAGGCTGACACTGCCCTCTTCGGGGAACAGAACCCAGGTTTGTCCCGGGGTCAACAGGATCGGATCACCGGCGTCATCGATCAGTGTCGGCTGGGACGTTGCGCTCTCGCGGCTCCACGTACCTTCGATCAGATGACCATCGGTCAGCACCATCGCAGGGCCGGTGCCGACGGACTCCAGTTCGGCCGACGCTGGATCGGCGGGGCTGACCGAATACTTCGCGATCATGATCACCACATTGGCTGGTGCCAACTGGTCGCCGAGAACCGACGTGTGGGGTCGACCGTCTTGGGTTCGAAGCCAGCCCCCTCGCTCTGCGTCCCAGGTGTGGGTGACGGTGGGGGTGCCCCGGTAGTCGATCGTGACCGCGCCGGTGATCTCGACGGCGCTTGCCGGCAGTTCGTCGCCTTCCTTGCGGTACTCGAACCAGGGCAGCGGTGGCTCGGCGTCGTCAGGGGCGAACGCAAAGAGGTCGGGAGCGTTCACATAGTAGTTGTGGGGAGCACGACGTGAACTGTCACGGAAATACACCGACCGACTCATTGCGGTCACTTCGACGATCGGCAACGAACGAAGTCGGCTGGCAACGAAGTCGTTTCCGCCGGAGGAGGCGTACAGCGGGGTGTTGAACCCGCTCACGAGATCAAAATCCGATGTACGGCTCGAACGAACGGGGCCGACCGGCGACGGTTGATTGGTGTGAAATACCGCAGCGAATCGGGTGACGCCCTCGGTCAGCATCTCGAACACGATGTCGGCCTGGTCGAGTCCGGTCTGGGGACGGGCATCGGGGTGGTTGTCGATCTTGACGACCAACGCCGGGCCGGTGAGTTCCTCGGCGACCGGCAGGCCGGTCAGCGGCGCCACGGGTCCGTCGGGCACCACCTCGGTGGTGGTTGTCGGGGCCTCGGTCGTCGTTGTTGTCGGAGCTTCGGTGGTGGTCGTCACTGGCTCGGCGGCCTCGCTCGAGCTCCCGCTACACGACGCAGCGAGAAGACCGAGTACGACAACAGCCGCGAGAGTGCGGGCCGAGCGAGAGCTGGGTACCCGAGAGAGGGGTTTGGTCGTGCAAGGCATCAGATCTCCTCGAGGACGTCGATGCGAAGGGCAAGCGGATGAGACGGAACCATGGCATCGGGTGGCGGAATCAGCCAGAGATGCGCATTGCTCGGCGTGGCACAAGCGGGCTGCAGCATGCCGGATTTCAATCTGACAAACGCCGACGCAAGCCCCGGTGGATAACGGGTGACGCCAACCGCTGCCTGGTCGGCCAGGAGATCTCGATCTTCGTCGAACAACGACGTCGAGCGCTTCGCAACAAATGACGAGAACGGTGCGAGCGGCCCGCTCGCGAAGCCGGTGACCAGCGAGGCAACCAACGTTGCCAGATCAGCGTCACCGTCTTTCGCTCGAATCAACAATTCGGCGACGACGCCTTCGAGTTCCATCCGGTCGAGGGCATCGATGAGGCCCTGTGTGATCACGATCGTGACGCCGGATTCGTCGGAAACAGTCATGGCATTTCGAGCTTGCTCGGCCAAGACCGTGACCGTTGGTTCGACGACGCCCGTCGACAGACTGAGCCCCTCCACCAGATTGATCAACCGGGCGTGGGCCACCGGGTCGGGTGACTGTCCGGCCAGCGAGGCGAGGATCGAGTCGGCGGCGCCCCTCGTTTTCGACAGCACGAGCGGCACCGCGACGGCCAGGCCGATCAGCAGTCCGATCGGCACGCCAACGAACCAGGGCACGCCGGAGACGGTGAGCACGATGGCGATCGGAATCATGATGATCAGCGCGACAACGGCAACGATCATGAACAGGATGGAACGAAGCTGCGGGTTCGACAGCGCGATTTTGGAAAACAGCGGGATGCCTCCGGGACGGATTTGATCAGACTACCGGAGCAGTCGTTCGTAGCGAGCGACGTACATGTCGACGAGGCGGTGCATCGAGAAGGAATCCGCCCGTGCCCGGCCCCGTTCGATCTGACGTTCGACGCACGAACCGCGATCGAGCGCTCGAATCATCGAAGCCGCCAGTGCCCGCGCATCACCGGCGGCGAAGAGGTCGGCGTCGGATCCATCACGGCTCGTCAGCCGGTACGCCTCGATGTCACTGGCGACAACCGGTGTACCGGCGGCCATCCCTTCGAGGAGCACGATGCCGAAGCTCTCCCCGCCGAGGGACGGAACACAGAACACATCGGCGGCCCGAAGCGCCGCCAGCTTGTCGTGTTCGGACATTTGACCCATCCACATCAGCCGATGGTTGTCGGCATGAGCGGCCCGCAGGGCCTCGGTCTCGGGCCCACTTCCCCCGATCCACACCGTGACGTCGTCGGGAAGAAGACGCGCTGCTTCGAGAAGGACCGCCAATCCCTTGCGGGGCTCATGCCGAGCCAAGAAGAAGACGGTCGGCCCATCGGTGGCAGCAGGAGTCGCCGTTGCGAACCGCTCCACTTCGATGCCATTGAAGACCACCTCGTACTCACCACCGAGGTGGCGGCGAGCCATGCTCGCGGCTTCTTCGGAAACGGCGACCTTCACATCGATCCGTGTCACGAGGCGCCGCAGCAGCGGACGAAGGTAGCGATAGACCGCGATCTCGCCGCTCGCATGAAACGTGCCGAGCAACGGCACCGGCTTGACGACGACCGTCGTCAGTGTTGGTCCCGGTGCCAAAGGCTCGTGCAGATGCAAGACATCGAACCGCTCGTCCCAGATCACCCCGAGCGCTCGCAGCTGTGCTGCCGGGTCGGGTGCCACCGGCGCCAACGAACCATTCTGGGCGTACGGCATCGAGTTCCCGAGCGGTGTGATCCACGGCTCTGGCGGCAGACCATCGCAGGGAGCGAGAACCTGGACATCGATGCCTTGCTCTCGCATCGAGCGGGCCAGTCCGAGGACCTGCGCCTGGACTCCACCCCACACGCCCATGCTGTAGGGGCAGATCATTCCAATGCGCACGCGGTCACCCTAACGACACGGGCGGTGAGGGGTGTCGAACATCGGTTCCAGGACGTGCCACTGGTCGGGCGCACGGTCGATCATCTTCTCGAGCTGGTGCGCGAGTTCCTGGGTGACTCGAGCGATTTCGGGTCCGAGCTTCGCCGAACGACCAACCGGTATCTCGTCACCGATCAGGCAGTGATGGCTGCTGTTCTGAGGACCACCGTTGGTGAAGTACACCGCACAGGGATGGAGTGGCGCGCCGGTGCGCCGAGCGAGCAGCGCCGGCCCAGCGGGCAGCGTGGTGGACCGGCCGAAGAACCTCACTTCGACCCCACCGCCGGTCAGATCACGATCGCTGAGCAGGCACACCACGTGACGTTGCCGAACGGCCTTTGCGAGTTTGGCGAACGCCTCGCCGTCGGCGGGAATCACGTTGACCCCGTACGACGACCGGAGGTCGGTGAACCAGTCGAACAGATCATCAGGGCTCAGCCGCTCGACAACGGCACTGACGGGAATCTCGGCGACTCGACCCAAGTACGCCGCGGCCCACTCCCAGCCGCCGAGGTGAGGCAGCGCCAGTACTGGTCCGTATCCCCTGTCACGAGCAGATCGAATGTGTTCGAAGCCGGTGACCGTCAAGCCCTGCTCGAGCGTCACCGCGTCGAGGTTGGGCATGCGAAGCGTCTCCGCCCAATAGCGGGCATAGGACGCCATGCCCGCCTTCACCAACCGCTGCACGCCTGCCTCATCGAGATGGGGACGCACCACCGAAAGATTCTCGGCCAGCGCCCGCGTTCTGGCGGAGTCGCGGAAGCCGAGCCCGTATCCGAACACTTCCGCTATCTCGACGACGGCGCGAAGCGGAATCAGGCGAGCAGCAGCTGCACCTCCTCGGTAGAGCCTCAGCTGTTTACTCGAGTATTGGTGGCTCGACACGGCCGGGATCGACGCTAGCGATCCGCCTGCCTACGAGTACGGACCGGCGAGCGGCTCGTTCGGCGTGCGGCCCGAGCCTGACGGCGGCGCGTGGCCGACGGCGAGCGAGTTGGCGTCGGCCGATCGATG